>Ga0315316_10003241_pt1 | contig 11784 bp, 16 predicted proteins | sample M160m3416metaG_FD_203702 | JGI IMG/M metagenome (GOLD analysis project Ga0315316, IMG submission 203702) | Ammonia-oxidizing marine archaeal communities from Monterey Bay, California, United States - M1 60m 3416 | ecosystem: Environmental > Aquatic > Marine > Intertidal zone | place: USA...
GCAACAACAGGCTATGACGCCAAAATCGATCTTAGACACATATTCTTTAAAGGAATTAACGTTCTAGGTTCAACACAAGGAACAAAGGCTGAACTTGACCAAGGTCTATACTGGATGGGTCAAGGAAAAATAAAATCTGCAGTTGACTCAGTTTATACATTTGAGCAAGCAGCAGAGGCTCACACAAAAATGCTATCTGGTAAGTTCTTCGGCAAAATCTTAATGAAGCCTGAAGGCGCATAGTCATTTAATGACAAATCTCTTTCGAAGTCTAGTTTTTGTTCCAGGAAATAATCCACGATTCTTAGAAAAAGCAAAATCACTTTCTGGTGATATTGTCTGTTTTGATTTAGAAGATTCTGTACCAGATAAAGAAAAACAAAATGCTAGAACTTTAATCTCAAAAAAATTGAAAGAACGCAAAGATTTCAAAGCATCTGTTTTTGTTAGAACTAATTCACCACAATCTGGAAAAATCCCTAGTGATTTAGAAAAAATTGTCCAGAAGGGGCTTGATGGAATAGTTATTCCTAAAGTTGATTCAGCAAAAGAATTGAAAAAAATTGAAAAAATTATCTCTAGCTTGGAAAAGAAAAGAAAATTAAAAAAAATACGTCTAATTCCTTCTATTGAATCTGCTTTGGGTGTGATTAATTGTTATGAAATTGCTTCGGCAAGTAAAAGAATTGATGCTATAGTATTTGGAATATTTGATTTACTTAACGACATGCAGATTGAATATACAAAAGGAAATCCAGTTGGTGGAAAATATTCCAGATACAGAGTGCCTGTTGCAGCAGCTGCAGCAGGAATACCTGCAATAGATGGAATTTGGCAAGAAATTAAAGACAAAAAAGGTTTAGAACAAGATTGCAAACTTGGAAAAGAATTAGGATATTCTGGCAAAAGTATCATTCATCCTGACCAAATTGAAACAACTCATAAAATATTTCATCCAAATTCATCAGAAATTACTTGGTCAAAACTGGTAGTAAAAGAATATGAAAAATCAACAAAGAAAGGAAGAGGTGCAATTGTAGTTGATGGAAAAATGATTGATGAAGTTCATTATAAACGTGCAAAAGCGCTGCTTGAAATCATCTAAACATTATTTATACACATAATATCGGAATGATCATGTTCACTGGAATAATTACTAGCACTGGAAAAATTAAAAAAATTGAACAAAACACAAAAAATCGTAGTGCAATTAAGGTATCAGTTGATCTCGGTAAAGATTCTAAAGGATTGAAAATTGGTCAAAGTGTTGCATTAAATGGTGTTTGTCTTAGTGCAACAAAGATTACAAAAAATATCTGTACTTTTGAAATGATTGATGAAACAATGAAAAAAACAGACTTAGGAAATCTAAAAGTAGGAAGTTTAGTTAACGTAGAACGAAGTCTCAAAGTAGGTGAAAGATTAGAGGGACATTTTGTTTTAGGTCATGTTGATGGTGTAGCACAAATTAAAAAAATAGAGAAAAAACCAAAAGAAGTTAAAATTTGGTTCAAAATTCCAAATAAACTCAAAAAGTATGTTGTCAAAAAAGGTTCTATTGCTCTAGATGGAATAAGCTTGACAGTTGTTGATGTAAAAAATGATTTAGCTTCTGTTTGTCTCATACCTCACACAATACAAATTACTAATTTTAAAACAAAAAATATCAACGATAATCTAAACATTGAGACTGATGTGTTGGGTAAATATATTTTAAAATGAATATTACCTACCAATTTATTGGTAATAACTAAAAATCTAGTAAACTTTATAATAACTAGAAATCATTTTTTAATATGACATTTGATTCTGCAATTTCATCATTAAAACGTGGTGAATTTGTAATGATTCATGATTCTGATGGTCGTGAAAATGAAATTGATATGGTAGTTGCAGCCGAATTGGTTACTCCTGAACATATTGTTAGAATGAGAAAACATGCTGGTGGATTAATTTGTCTTGCAATTGACAATCCACTTGCAGAAAAATTACAGCTGAAATACATGCACAACATGTTATCTTTATCAAATCAACTTGATGAAGAATCAAAAAAAATGATTATGGGTACTGCACCGTATGGAGATCATCCGACATTTTCAATTAGTATTAATCACAAACAAACTTACACTGGAATTACAGATAGAGATAGAGCATTAACTATCAAAGAAATGTCAACATTATACCAAAAAGAAAATCCAAAACAATTCTTTAATTCAACTTTCAAAACTCCTGGACATATTCCATTATTAATTGCCTCAAATGGTCTTCTTTCTTCTAGAACTGGCCATACTGAAATGTCAGTATATCTGACTCAATTGGCAAATCTTTCTCCAATCACTGCTATATGTGAAATGATGGACTCGGAAACATATTCTGCATTATCAGTCGATAAAGCAGAAAAATATGCAAAAGAAAATGCAATTCCTTTCATTGATGGTAAGGAATTACTTGAATTCTCTAAGGTGAATTAGTTTTGAAAATTGCAATAGTGGTAGCAGAATTTAATCAAAAAATCACATCACGAATGTATGACATTGCATTAGAAACTGCAAAAAAATTAGATCTTGAAGTTGTACATACAAGTCATATACCTGGTATTTTTGATATGCCATTAATTATTGATAAATTATTACAAAGAATTGATATTGATGCTGTAGTAACTTTGGGTGCAGTTATCAAAGGACAAACAAAACATGATGAAATAATAGCTCATTCAACTGCACGAAACATAGCTAAATTATCTATTAAATATCAAAAACCTGTTTCTCTTGGAATCTCAGGTCCTGGTATGGCTGTAAGACAGGCATATGCAAGAATTAGACCTGTATCTGAAAATGCGGTTAATGCAGTATTCAAACTTCATAATGAAATTAAGGAAATAGAGAAATGATACAATTAACAATTATGAAAATTACAGGATACGGTCCATGGACTCTCACATTAGGAAGTGATCGTGAACATGAATTACAAATGTTACAATCACAATTGTATAATAGATTACAGGAACTATTCTCAAAGAAAAACTGTCTTGTTTTTCTTAATCGTTCTGATGAATATTTCTCAGTCACAAATGGTCTTTCACTTGGTGAACATGTTACAATACAAAAGGAATTGGAATCCTCTTTTGATGTAAAACTCTCAATGTCAATTGGTTATGGTGAAAATCCATATGAAGCAAATCTTGATGCATATGAAGCAAAAAAATCACAAAAATTCCTAAATAAACAATATTCTATTTTTGGAACATTAAACGGCCATTCAGAACATTCTGTAACAATTTTACATCTAGATGTAGATAATTTAGCATCTAAAAGAAAGCAGTCAATGTCTCCTTATGATACCTCTTCATTGATGTTTAAAATTTATTCAAGAATGTCAGAATATTTTCTTTCAAAAAACTCACTTACTTTTTTCATGGGTGGAGATAATTTCATGGTTGTAACAAACTCTAAATTTAAAAACTTTGCAAAAGATTTTATCAAAATAAGTAAAGATGAATTTCAAATTGAACTAAATTGTGGAATAGGTACTGCACAAACATCTAGGGATGCTGTAAATCTTGCAACAAAATCACTTGATACAATACGAGAGATTAGAGATTCAGGAAAAGAAAAACCTGAAATTTATGAATTAAATTGATTCTAAAAAATATTAGCATACTATATGGAAGTGAATTAAAACTCATAGAATCAACTAACGTACAAATTAAAAGTAAAAATTTCACAAAAATTTCTAAAACTATTTCATCAAAAGAAAAATCTATTGATTGTTCAAATTTATTATTAATTCCTGGTTTCATAAACTCACATACACATATAGCTGATTCAATTGCAAAAGATCTATCAATTGATGCTGATGTGAATTCAAAAATTCATCCAATGATTGGTCTAAAACAAAAACTTCTCAAAGAAACTCCTAAAACATCATTATCAAAATATATAAAAAACTCCGCAAAATCAATGATCAAAAAAGGAATAACAACTTTTGTAGATTTTAGAGAAGGAGGTTTGGATGGAGTCTTACTCCTAAAGTCATCCTTATCTGATATACCTATTCGTTGTGTAATCCTAGGTAGAATTGATCATTACAATACTAAAAATGAAATTAAAAAAAATATGTCATTACCAGAACAAGTTCCTAGACAATTAACTAAATTATTGAAAAACTGTGATGGAATTGGAATTAGTGGTACAAATGAAAATAGCAATTCCAATCTTCAGTCATACTCTAAAACAAAAAAAATACGTGCAATTCATGCGGCTGAAACAACAGATAGCGCTAATGTCTCAAAAAAACTAACATCCAAATCAGAAACTCAAAGAGCTATGCTACTAAAACCATCATTTCTAATTCATATGACTTTTGCTACAAAAAATGATTTGAAACTAGCAGCAAAAAATACACACGGAATAGTTGTTTGTCCACGTGCAAATTCTTCGTTAGCTGAAGGAATTCCTAACATCCTATTAATGCAAAAATCTGGTTGTAATATTACGCTTGGAACAGACAATGTAATGATTAATTCACCTGATATTTTCCGAGAGATGGACTATTTGTGGAAGGTAACTATGGGTATGTCTCAAAATAGATTTGATCCAAAATTAATTTTACAAATGGCTACAGTAAATGCTGGAAAAATGCTTAATCAAAAAATTGGTATAATTAAAGAAAATTATCTTGCCGATTGTATTTTCATTGATAAAAAATCACTTGATTTGGAACCGATGAATAATGTTTATGCGTCTATAGTTCATCGTGCTTCTGAAAAATCAATTAAGGCTGTCATGATTGGAGGAGAAATTGTAAATGGGAAATTGTAAACCAATTATTGTATTAAGTGCAGCAATGAGTATTGACGGCAAAATTGGTCAAAGAAATAAAAAAACTGTTCTTTCTTCTAAATCTGATAAAATTAGAGTTCATAAACTTCGTTCTAAATCTGATGCTATACTGGTGGGAAAAAATACTATTGAAGAAGATAATCCGTTATTAACCGTCAGATACGTTAAAGGCAAAAATCCTATAAGAATAATCATCGATTCTCATGGTACGATAAAAAATAGTTCTAAAATAATTAAAACATCTAAAAATATTCCAACAATAATTGTAACATCCAAACTTGTATCAAAAAGAAATCTTTCCCGTTTGAATAATTTACCTCTGGATGTAATAATATGTGGTAAAAAACAAGTAGATATCAAAAAACTTATGCCAATTTTATCTAAAAAAGGAATAAAAAAAATATTATTAGAAGGTGGTGGAACATTAAATTATTCATTTTTAAAAAAAAATCTTATAGATGAGATAGTTGTAACAATAACTCCTTTTGTTCTAGGCTCGGAAAATTCTGTTAATCTATTTGAAGGAGTTCTAAAAGGAACAAAACAATTATTATCTTTTAAATTAAAAAAAGTACAAAAAAATAAGAATGAGATTATTTTAAATTATAAAATTTAAACTCGTATATCGCCTTTAATCTGATCAATTTTCTTTGAAAAGTTCTTTCTTGTTTTTTCATGTTTCTTTATAGCCGAATCAGTACGTTTTAGAACTTGGCCACACGATGGACATTTAAAAAATAATTCTAATGCATCTTCAAATGTTGCTCTTGAGCAATCTTCATTACCACAATGATAAAAGTCTGAAGAGTTTTCATAATCTAATCTTTGTTGCAATCTATTGAGAATTTTCTTTTTCTGGTTTTCAATGAAATGTTCAACCTCATCTCTTCTAGAACGCCATCTGTAGACAAACCAACCTTTTCTCTCATCTTTTACACGAACTCCAGTAATCAAACCCTTTCCAAATAAATCATACAATACTCTTCTAACCATGTTAATTCTAAGACCTGTTGAACTAGCAATTTCTTCATCTGTTGCATCTTCTGTTTTTAACAAAGAACGTGCAACTTTGAGATATTCATCTCCTCCAATCATTGCTGCAATTTTTACAAAAGGGTCTTCATACTTGTCAACCATATTTATTCACATTTTGCCCTCTATTTTTACTTTGAAACAACTTTTTTCCCTTTTTTGGTAGGAATAATCTTTCTTACAGAATTATCAAATTTCATATCAAATTGCTTTCCTTTGTGGAGACGATCTAAAATAATTGCCAATGCACTAATTTCTGAATGTGGTTGATTTGAAACTGATACATTATAATCAGATTTTTCATAAATTGTTCTGGGTACCTTTTCAGCTCCCACGACAATCAAAATATTTTGATTTTTTCGAATCTCTTTTACAACATCATCAATTTTCTCGCCATACATTGTTAAATGAACAATTTTGTATTCTTTAATTTTTGAGTTTAGAACCTTTTTCCAGTCCTCAAAGAACTCTACCTCAAACTCTCCTCCCCATGTCTTATTCATTCTCTTAATCGTATTTTCAATCTCAGGATCAACTTCATTCATATAAATTTTAGATGCTCCAAATGCTCTGGCCACTAGTGCAACATGAGTTGTCACTCTATCATCTCGTATAACTCGCTGTCCAATTCTCAAAACTTCAATCTTCATTTTATTCAATTTTTCCATAAAGTTTTTCTTGTAACTTTTGTTTTAGTTTCATCAGATTTTTTCCAGTTAGCGCTGATATATCTAAACAATTCTCAATTTCATCAATTTTTAAATTATTCATGATATGTAATACTTTTTTATCATTAATTAATTCTGATTTATTAAATAGAAAAATCATATTCTCTCTCTCTACTCCTAATTCAACTAGTGTCTTATAGCAAGTAGAAAATTTCTTTTTCATTAATTCATCATCATCTAATGAATCTATTACTAACAAGATAATGTCAGTAAAAAGTAATTCTTCTAATGTTGATCTAAATGCATCAATCATGTATGCAGGTAATTTACTGATAAAACCTACTGTATCTGTAATTAATGAAATTTCTCTTCCAAGCTTTAATCGTCTTGTTGTAGTTGTTAGTGTTGTAAATAGTGATTCACTTCTTTCTTTTGTTTCTCCAGTTACACTATTGAATAGAGTAGTTTTTCCTGCAGATGTATAACCTGCAAGTGAAATTGTCTTAAATCCTAATCTATCTCTTCCTTGTCTGTGTAATGCTCTTTGTTTTCCTGCTTTTTCTAATTTTCCTTTAATTACTTTACCTCTATTTTTAATATCATCGTAATATGCATCAATATCATATTTACCAATTCCCATAAAGCCAGGTTGTTCTCCACCTTTTGCCAATCTGACTCGTTCTTTAGCTCTCGCCCTTTCATATCGTAGTTGTGCTAATTTTACTTGTAACTTTGATTCAGCACTACTTGCTCTACTTTCAAAAATTTCTAGAATTAAGGATTCTCTATCTACAATTTCCAACTTTAATTTTCCAGCTAAACTGTAATTTTGATTTGGTTTCAAAAGTTCATCAAACACTATGACATCTGGTTTTAATTTTTCAATTTTCTCTTCTAATTCATCAATTTTTGATTCGGTAATTCCATATTTTCTCTTTTGTAAATTTTCTACTTTAATCGTGTAAAGTACGTTGTATTGGGCTGCCTCACACAGGGATTTTGCCTCAGAACTGATATTTTCATTCACATATGTGATTAAAATGCACGATTTCAAAATTATCTCTAGTTTTTCTTAATAACTTTCTCAATATTCATGTTTAGAACAATTTCTCCAATATCGCTTGCATATTCGGCAATTCTTCGTATATTCTCGGCAATTCTTCTAACTCTAAAAACTTCTTCAGAGTTCTTTGATTGATCTAGGGCTTTTAGAACATCATCTTCATATTTTTTGATCTTACTTGATTCGCTGATTGCATTTTCAGCCTCTAGATAGTCATTTTTGAATAATGCCAAACATGTATTATCTATGGCTGTTAGAGCAAATTCGTTCATTTTTTCAATACTAGTCATTATCTTACCTTTGATTGGTTTTTTGATATCTATGGCATCTTGTGCCAAGGTTACTGCATGATCTCCAATTCTTTCTATATTTTTTACAATGACACGATATCCTAAACAGTCTCTTGAATTTTTGAATCCCATTTCTTCAAGCATGTGTTGATTTTCAATTGCAATTGTTAACTGTCTAATTATATAGAAACCAAATCTATCTACATCATCATCCGAGTTGATGACTTCTTGTGCCAGTTCATCATTACTCTCTTTTAGAGATAGTAAAGCATCTGTCTGCATAGATTTTGCCATAGATAGCATTCTTTTGAAAGCCCCATCAACTGATAATTCCACTAAATTGATTAACACTTGAACAGTTATTCCATCTGTAGAATCTGCTGTAATTTCAGAACCCATTAGGATTTTTTTGACAGCATTTCTTATTGCAATTCTATGAGTTGGCGAAATTCGTGTTCCTATTTTTGGTTTTACATTGATTGTTTTTGAATTCAAAAAGTATAGAGCTATGAGTTTTCTAACTATAGATGATTTATCATCTTCAGGTGAAATTATAAGATTAGAAGATTCATCTCCTGAGGATTTTCCAAAATTTACTGGCTTTACTTCTAAAATCGTACTCCCATTTCTTTCAACAGTAACTTGGTCTCCTTGTTTTAGACCTTTTTCTTTAATCCAATCTTTTGGTAATGATACAATGTAAGATGATTTTCCTGTAAACTGAATTTTTCTAATTTGACCCTTATCTCCCATAACCCGCATTACTATATAGAATTAATAAATATACTGTTTTTTATGAAAAATACGCCTTTTTTTTGCAATCTATGTATCTTAATGCATGATTAGTACCATTTTGGGCCATTTTTTGTGCCTATTTTCATACTTTTTGTATCATTTTTCACTCAGACTAATATTTACGAAATAATTCTCAAATCCCATGGACCCATTTGAAAAAATATCTCATTCAGTTGATACATTATTTGGAAGTGGAGTTTCAAAGAATATTCCAAAGGATATTGATTTCAAAATGTCAAAAAAGACCGGCAGAATTAGAGCCGTATACCATAACGGTTTATTGTTATTTACTCCTCGCACTGATGGTGGAATTGCTATGTCGATTTATTGTGCTGAACTGTTTTCAAAAAATAAGAAATTTGTGGATAATTATTCCATTGAAGTCGACGCTGATTCAAAGCCATTTGTACAACAGGGAAAGTCAGTTTTTTGTCAACACGTCAAACGATGTGGATCTAAGATAGAAATAGGTTCAGACGTGCCTATATTTTTCAAAAAACAGATAATTGCTGTTGGAAAATCTATTCTTTCTTCAAATATGATAATAACTCAGTCTAGAGGTATGGCGATTAGAGTTCGGGATAGTTTAAAATCTCAGACTGATGGAGATGAATCATAATGATGGGTGGACGTGGAGGCAATCGAGAAATGAGACGAATGATGGACAAGATGGGTATGGATATGGAAGAAGTAAATAATGTTCAAGAAGTAATAATTAAGACTGATAAAAAAGAGATCATAATTAGTAAACCAGCAGTTACTGAGATGAAAACTAAAGAAAATTCAATTTTTCAGGTAGTGGCTGATTCTTATGAAGAAAAGGAATTGGAAGTACAAATTTTCAGCGATGATGATATTTCACTAGTAGCACAACAAGCTAATGTTGATGAAGAAGCAGCCAAAAATGCTTTAGCCGAAGCAGATGGCGATCTGGCAAGAGCGATCCTTCTACTAACCACAAATTGAAGATTTTAATATTGGAGTGAGAGGTTTAAATCAAAATGACTCAAAAAATAGATGGAATTATCAATTCTTTATCTGAACTAGAATCTGATATTGATTCAGTAAATCTAAGTTTGGTTGACATGAAAAAATCACTCAATTCCATTGCTCAAAAGGAGATTGATTCTCTTCTTGAACAAACAAGAAAAATGGCTACTTCTGAGGCTGAATCCATGATCTCTGAATCAAAATCTAAAGCTGAATCTGAGTCTCAAAAAATCACTCAAAATGGAGAGGCAAAAATTGCCGAAATTCAACAAAATATTGATTCTAGTTTTGATTCTGCAGTAGAAAATACTGTTTCCACAATTCTCAAATCTTAATTTTTTTAATTTATTATTTATAGATCTTAGTTTCAAAGATATTTTTGACAAATTATGTAGGAAATTTACTCCCAAAAGTACTAAATTTGTTCAAATCATAGCTAAAACATAACTCGTATAGAAAATGCAAAAATTGGAATCGCCACGGAATACGGTTTGCCATATTTTAAACTATCAAAAATTTTTAAGGAATTATCAATTCCTTTTGATTCCATATTGCCTAGTCAAATTGATGGTTTTCAAGGTGATTTGGTAGTAACCACCGAAAAAGAGGCACCAAAAAAATCCTCTATACCAATGTTATTTGATGAAATTCTTAGCAAGAATCCTATTGTTGTGAAAGGAATAATCATAAAAATGCTTAATTCACAAACCAACTCTAGTAAATTAGTCCTAGGTATCGATCCTGGTGAAAGAATTGGTGTATCTGTAACATATCTGGAAAATGAAATTGCAAGAGCATTTTTTGTTTCTATAGACAAGTTAATTCTTTATTTGATTACAATTATGGCTGAATTATCTGCAGCTAGAAAAATTATTAAAATTGGAAATGGTGATATGAAAACTGCTACTAAAATTCTTCACATGTTAAACTTGAAATTTTGTTCTAAGTTTGAAATTGAATTTGTTGATGAATCAAGTACTTCATTAAAAATTAAAAATTATAATCAACGTGGAAAAAGAGATATGCTCTCAGCCCAATTTATTTCTCAAAGAAGTGGGATTACAAAATCTATCTTACCACTCTCAATTATTGGATAGTACACTAGCCAAAAACCCAAAGATATTTATTGATAATCACGTTTTTTTTGAAATTGATTAGTTTTTAAATATAAATCAATAAAAAATTTACAAGAATAATGGATTTTTTTGTAAAAAATTGTTGGATCCGTTTTATATACTTATAAATTCTACAATATATGCAAACAAAATGACATGTAAAGGAATCTGTTCTAGATACAAAGCACAAAAACCAGTAGGAACTGGACGTTATGCATCTGGTCAAAGACGATGTCAAATCTGTGAAATCTTCATAAATTGGGAAGGACTTTGGTGTCCATGCTGTGGTTACCGCTTAAGAACTAAACCACGTAACTTGAAGTACAAGGCAAAACTCAGAGCACGAGTTGAAGCCGATGCAGCATCTCTCAAATCTCAAACTATTGAGGTAGCACAAGTGGCTACAGTTACAGCATCATCTGATTTTGTAAAAACAACATTAGAAACTGCTGTTGCTGAAGGATGGACAAAGACAAAGACCGTTGAAGAACTCAGAAAATCTGAAGAACACATCACCATCAAAAAAGCAAGAGAATTGACAATAGAAGCATTTGATTTAAAGAATGCTCCAATTGAGACTCCTGTTAAAATTGCAGCATCATCATCTGATTTTGTAAAAACAACATTAGAAACTGCTGTTGCTGAAGGATGGACAAAGACAAAGACCGTTGAAGAACTCAGAAAATCTGAAGAACACATCACCATCAAAAAAGCAAGAGATCTAGTCAAAGAAGCATTCGAAGCAAAATCTGAACCGATAACAATAAAGGCATAATTGAAAAAGTCTTTTTGTGGAATCCGGTTGTAATACAAAGATAGTTGCATACGAGAATCGTAATTTCCTAGTTAATATGCTAAATTTTGAAAATGGAATGATAATCTCAATTTCTGAAAATTCTCCAAAAATCGGCCCAATGTTAATTTCAATTAGTTCTGGACCTGTACCATCAACTTCTATAATCATACCAACTAAATCTGAGGAACTATTTT
>Ga0315316_10003244_pt1 | contig 11776 bp, 11 predicted proteins | sample M160m3416metaG_FD_203702 | JGI IMG/M metagenome (GOLD analysis project Ga0315316, IMG submission 203702) | Ammonia-oxidizing marine archaeal communities from Monterey Bay, California, United States - M1 60m 3416 | ecosystem: Environmental > Aquatic > Marine > Intertidal zone | place: USA...
TTATTACGTGCTAAAGTCGCTGAAACGATTGTAGCCACCAAAGCTCGCCGAAAATTTAGTGGTAATTTGAATATTTTGATCGGCACCATGTTGGAAATTCCTCGTGCTTGTTTAACAGCTGATGAAGTTGCCGAGCATGCTGAGTTCTTTAGCTTCGGAACGAATGACCTTACTCAAATGACATTTGGTTACAGCCGTGATGATATCAATAGCTTCCTACCTGATTACTTATCGCAAGAAATCCTTCCCGTGGACCCGTTCCAATCACTCGACACAACCGGTGTTGGGCAATTGGTTCAAGCGGGCGTTGCCAAAGGTCGAGCGACCAAGCCAAGCCTAAAAATTGGAATTTGTGGTGAACATGGCGGCGACCCTGCTTCCATTAAATTTTGTGATAGCGTTGGTCTAAACTATGTTAGCTGTTCACCATTCCGAGTACCTATTGCTCGGCTCGCGGCAGCTCAAGCGGCGTTGTCTCGATAACGTTGTTTAATAATCCGCTGTCTGCATAACTAACACAGGAATCAATTATCATGTCTGAAATCAATGCTAAGCTTTCTCAAGCAGAAACGTTAAAGGACGAAGGTAAGTTCGACGAGTCCATTGCTTTGCTGCTAGAAATTCTTGAAGAAAACCCTAAGCATGCAATTTGCCACTTCACGTTAGCAGTACTTTACGGTAAAGTCGGCCAACATGCCAAAGCAGTTGAACATGGGGAAACTGCTGTAGATCTAGACCCTACAGACCCGTTTAGCTACACGGCTATGAGTGTCACGTACCAACGAGCCTATGCGGGAACCGATGACCATAGCTTTATCGCTAAAGCAGAAGCTGCTATGGAAAAAAGTCGGATGGTCGCCCAACAACAACACGCGCCTGGTCAAGGACCGTCCTGTTAACATTGATCGTTGCGTTGGATCGTTATTAAGCACGAATCAATAGATCGGAAATTGCTATGACCGATGTGGCTTATTTAGATAACAATGCGACAACACCTATTGCACCAGTTGTCTATGAGGCCATGCTGCCGTATTTGACCGAGCATTTTGGAAACCCTTCAAGTTCGCACATTAAAGGGACTCAACTCCAGAACGTCATTGATACCGCTCGCGGGCAAGTCGCCGCATTTTTGAGCGCAGTGCCGGAAGAAATTACATTTACTTCCGGTGGTAGTGAAAGCAATAACCATGTCCTCAAAGGTATTTTTTTAAATCGCCATTTGGGCCGTGAAAAGCTCCTCACCGGTCATCTGATCATTTCCGAGTTTGAACACCCTGCGATTCAGAAACCAGCAGCCTACCTAGAGGATTTAGGGGTACGCGTTACGCGAGTTGGATGCAATACCAAAGGCGTTGTCGATCCAAGTGTTATTGAACAAGCAATCAATGAGGACACGCGACTTGTTAGCATCATGCATGCCAACAACGAGATCGGGGCTATTCAGCCAATCCGAGAAATCGCTGACCTCTGCCACCAGCACAAAGTTCTGTGCCATACCGATGCTGCTCAGAGTCTGGGAAAAATCGATGTCAATGTGAATGAACTGCAAGTCGACTTTTTAACACTCGCCGGGCACAAATTATATGCACCAAAAGGTGTCGGAGCATTGTTTATTCGTAGTGGAATCAAACTAGAGTCATTGGTTCATGGTGCCAATCATGAGAATGGTGTTCGTGCGGGAACCGAGAACACTCCCTATTGGGTCGGCTTAGGGACTGCTTGTGAAATGCTCATGGAAAACCCTAGTGAACACCAAAATGCAATCGCCGAGATGCGCGCTGATCTGTTGAGTCTGCTAACGCTGGGCACCGATGGAACCATTAGCATTAATGGACAATACAATGACCCTCGCGAAGATCGCGTAAAACGTTTGCCGAATACGCTCAGTGTCAATTTTCCTGGCGTCACGGGCGAGCAACTTCTGGCAGCAACTCCATCGGTCTGCGCATCGACAGGTGCAGCCTGCCACAGTGGACAAACAAACATGTCCGATACGTTACGTGCGATCGGACTCACAGCCGATGTGGCCCAAGGGACGGTTCGTTTGAGTCTTGGTTGGTTTACAACTCCTGCTGAAATTCTTGCTGGTGCAACCGAACTGATTAAGAGCTGGAAAAATATAACTGCTACTGAGCATTGATCAGCACTCATCAAAAGTCCGCCCATATAAACTGCAGCACACGTCAAAATGGGTCGATGTTTCAGTAGTTTCAATACTAACGGCATTAGCTTGCTCTAAATGTATTGCATACAGGAAACGACATGATCGTTCTTACCTAACTACAACGATCCACAGTAGGGAAGTGGAGTGTAAGTCTCCCACCGTTCCCGCGACTGTAACCGGCGACAATTTCTGCAATTAGTCCACTGGCGCAAAGCTGGGAAGGAGCAGGGCATTGGTAGAACCGGAAGTCAGGATATCTACTGTTTGGATTTTATGAATAATTGTAAAGGCGTTGCGGGAAAACAACGAACCAATATTATGCGCAAAAGTCAGCTAGCCAGTTTACTGAGATCAATAGGTACCATCCTCGGAATCATCATCACAATCCATGGGCACACATTTTCTCAGGATGCTACCACACCTCGAACGGTACCAAGCGAAACCGCTCCCGAGATACTTCCAGAAACCCCAGAAACAGTTGTTATTGGACGTCCTGATTCATTTCCCCGTACCCCATTAAATCGCAATACAATTTTGTCGCCCGGAGGATTAGCCACAAGTAACCGTACAAGCGGAAATTCTATTACTATCATCGGGTCTGACGAACTCGAAAAGTCGGGGCACACGACTGTTCTACAAGCACTGCGAAATCAACTAGGTATAACGACGGCTCGTAGCGGTGGCGACGGTTCGCTGACTTCGCTTTTTCTCCGTGGATCGAATTCTGCTCACACCAAAGTGTTACTTGATGGTATTCCCTTAAATGACCCATCGAGCGCTTCGCGGGCTTTTGATTTTGGCAACCTCACCACAGATAACATCGAGCGGATTGAAATACTACGGGGCCCACAAAGTGTTCTGTATGGAAGCGATGCGATTGGCGGTGTCATCAATATCATCACCAAACGAGGCAACGGGCCTCGGGAAATGAGACTATCCGCTTACGGTGGCAGTCTAGGAACTAGCTTTCAGAGCCTGCGCTATAGTGGCGGTGATGACGATTCATACTACAGTATCGGTGGCTCCTACCTCGATACGCATAATATCTCCCAAGCTGCCGCTCGGTTTGGTAACACCGAGCGTGATGATTTTGACGTCGGTACGCTTTCTGGTCGTTTCGGCTGGAACCCGTCAGAAACGCTGAATATCGACTATGTCTTTCGCTATACTTCCGCCGATCTCGAAGTCGATGACTGGGCCTTTGGTGATCCTAACCCGGTGGACAACCTGATTCGAGCGAACCTCACTCGAAATTTTTCAAATCGCATTCAGATCTCCAAGACAGCAATGGCGGGCCGTTTAGAACATCGAGTTGGATTTAGTTTGACAGATTATCAACGTATTGATACAGCTGTTCCCAATGCATTCTTTGACGCCTTCTTTCAAGGTCAACGTCGCACGGTGGACTATCAAGCAAATTACATTGTCAACGATAACAATTTGTTAACCGTGGGGTCAATCTATGACCATGAAGAGGCTGAAAGTGAAAATAACCCATTAAACAACCAAACCAACGCAGCCGTGTTTCTACAAAACCAGATGACACTACGAGATAATTGGCACGCCACAGTCGGTGTCCGTCGAGACGACTACAGCACAGCCGGCCAGGCCAACACCTATCGTCTAAATAGCGTCTACTACTTAAACGAAACTGATAAGCTGCATGGCTCATTGGGTACTGGATTTCGAGCTCCAGCATTAGCCGAAAATCTATTCGCGTTTGGCAATCCTAATTTGCGCTCCGAGACAAGCAAGGGCTGGGAAGTTGGTTACACACGGTCACTGTTTGACGAAACCGTATTGGCGGATGTTACTTATTTTCGCAATGACTTTGAGGATTTAATTATCTGGAATCCTAGTTTATTTATTTTGGATAACGTTGGGAACGCACGTTCAGCAGGAGTCGAAATTTCCGTAGCTTGGCAATTCAATGAGCAAACGCGAATCGATGCCAACTATACACTGACCGACACCATTGACCGTAATACCGGCGCAGAACTACTGCGACGTCCTCGGCACCGATCCCATATTGCTTTGACGCGTACTCTGAGCAACAACAAAACTGACATAGGCGTTTCGCTGGGGTATACCGGCAGCCGCTTGGATAATCCTCCAGGGCTGGCTCAAACGGAGCTAGGTCATTTCATGTTACTTAATCTGCATGCGAATCATCAAATTGACGAGCAATGGTTGTTTTTTGTCCGAGCGCAGAATATTACCAACGAATCGTACGAGGAAATCTACGGCTTTGGCACTCCCGGCGCCACCGTTCAAGCCGGCTTAACGTTGACTAGATAATCGCGGACGCAGCAATGTCATCTACTGTCGTTTTACCTTAGAATATAAAGGTGCGACACAATATAAACTTCTGTACAACCCCTATGGTTCCCCATGCCTCGATTAAACCCCCGCATCAAATGGCTCTTATTCTTGATATGTATTGCTCCGATTTCCGCTCAGGGCCAAAGCGAACGAGCATCCCAAAAGTGGCGCAGCCTGTTTGATGGCAAGACGATGCAAAACTGGAAGAAGACTAACTATGGGGGGGAGGGAGATGTCCAAGTAACCAAAGGGCAACTCTTAATGGAATTCGGTTATTCCATGTCTGGTATTACCTATACCGGTAATAAGGCATTACCCAAAACAAACTACGAGATACGTGTAGACGCTATTAAACTCGACGGTAACGATTTCTTTTGTGGTATGACGTTTCCCGTGGCCGACTCATATTGTAGTTTTATTGTCGGCGGTTGGGGTGGCGCTGTGGTGGGCCTTTCAAGTCTAGATGGGCTCGATGCCTCTGAGAACGAAACAACTCGTTATATGACGTTCGATCACAACAAATGGTATCGTATCCGAGTGCGGGTTGAACCTCACCAGATTCGCTGCTGGATTAATCGTAAACTTGTGGTTTATCAAGACATTGAAGACCGCAAAATAACAACTCGCAATGAAGTCAATCTCAACCAACCACTTGGTTTTGCGACTTGGGAAACACGCGCAGCGTTAAAGAACATACAAGTTCGCGAATTCAAAATTAAACAACCCAAGTAGTCAGCCGAGGATTTGTTGTGATTCAGGATGATGCCAACCCCGCGGACAAGGGACTTACCGATGATGAGCTCGCTGCTTGGGTAACACACGAACACTTCATGCAATTAGCGTTACAGCAAGCACACTATGCGGGTGAACTGAAAGAAGTACCGGTTGGCGCTATTATTGTGAAGCACGGTAATGTCATTGCAGCCGCTCATAACCAATGCGAACAGTTGCATGATGCAACCGCGCATGCTGAAATGATCGCGATTACTCAGGCGGCCGAAACAGTTGGGGATTGGCGTCTCGAAGACTGCACGATGTATGTGACGTTAGAGCCTTGTACCATGTGTAGTGGAGCAATTCTTCAATCACGAATACCGTTGGTTGTATATGGTGCTGTGGATCCCAAGGGTGGGGCCGTCGAGTCGATGTACCAATTACTCAATGACAGTCGTTTGAATCATCAAGCAGCGATCGTCCGTGGAGTACTTGCCGAGCCATGCGGTACTATTCTGACGGACTTTTTCCGAGCACTCCGAAAGCTAGATAATTAGTGGTCAAGATATCGCACTAAATAGTTGTCAATCACTATAGTCGCTTGGATTGAGAACATAAGTATAAGCTGGCATAGATGACTTATAATTGTCTGGAGTCATCAAAGATTGATAGACTGCATAGTCAATCTCGTTATTCAAGAATTGCGTGTGACCATCAGCATAAGCGACCATCACGCCTCCTCCATGACCACTTGAAGGTCGCGCCGTAAAGGCAGTTGGAGCAACAAATGGGTTGGCTTTAGCAATCTTATCCGCTTCACCGTTAATTCTCATCTCAAGCGTAATTTTGTTAGAAGGCGATGGGCGACCTGCTCCGATGGGTTTATCTGTCGCATAAAGCCAGACAATCGTGTTGGCTAATCGATCAGAGTTTCCGGGAAATCCTGTACGGAACCAAACCGTCGATTGGAGATTCTCTGCAAATAGAATAGTTTGGCTTGCTCCATCCTGCAAATCAGTCATCGATACACGCAAGTTAGGATAAGCGTAGCGATCATGAAAAATACCATTGGCTTTATTTTGAGCAAGATCGTATGCATCAGCAATCCCGTTGCCGTTGTTATCGTTTCCATTCCAAATCGGGTCTGAACTGAGGGGTAAAAAACCAGAGTTGGCAGCATAGGACGAAAATGGAGAAACTTGCGTATCCGCAGTTTGGTAGCCTAAAGCTTTATCGACTGCCGGACCAACAGCATCATCAATTGTCACGTCGGAGGCACAACGTAAGAACTCAAATGAAGGTAACAATTGTCCGTTGGCCGTTATGGGAGTCGTTGTCGAATCAATCACTAAGGGAAGTTGTGGGTTGTTCCATAATTTGTAAACATTTCGCTGTTCTAGGTCACTCATGATGGCTGTCATCCAACTGCCCTGTTTATTGGCACCAGCAGGAGCACTCGTACTAGGCACTCGGGCAAATTGCTCACGGTACCCAGGATACCGCTGCTTCCGCGTTTCAAAGTTAATCGTTGCTTTAGCAAGTTGACCAATATTGTTGTTACACGTGGAACGACGTGCATTTTCCCGCACCATCCCAATTGCGGGTACCAATAAACCCACCAGAATGGCAATAATCGAAATAACCACTAACAATTCAACAAGAGTAAAACCGTTATATTGACGCTGCTTCATAACAATGGTTCTTTTTTCTGGGTGACGAGAAACAAATAAACTTGCTTGCTGTTTGATGCAAGCTGAAAGTAATCGATGCCATAAGTTCGATGAGCCACATAAGCAGCCACGCATCTACGGTTATTCTATACAGGCAGGCTTCAAAGAGCAAAGACCGGTTACTTGTTTAGAATTAGTTTTCCAAGGCGAGTTTGGCGTAAAGAATAGATTTCACCACCATGTCGAATTTGGATCACACGGTTGCCTTTGAATAAATCGCTTGATTCTATAATACGCGGCTCGGCTTGCCCAGCTTGGTTTTTGCTAGGACGATCAGCAGATGGGCTAGGATCGGTATTGGGTCTATCTGCTGCGGTCATTGGATAATTTTCTAAAATTCCTAGTTTATCAAAGGAGGCTCTAGAGCGACCTGCCCTTGATTTTTTCTACTCTCGTATTTATTAAAATTGGGTAAAAATAAAATATTGTTAAGAAAACACTTAAAACGATTGAGCGGTGAATTGTTATTAGCAACCTTTATTTACGACGACGGTTACCTGCTACAACTTTGAAGGTAACCGGTACAAGCACATCCATCTCCTGAACCTTGCCACCTCGAGTACCTGGTGAGAATCGCCAATCGGTCACTGCTGCACTAGCCGCGGAATCAAGCTCTTTGTGACCTGAGGATTCATGTACAACGATCTTACCCACTCGGCCGCTGGACAAAACGGAAACCAACAATACCACGCGGCCCCCAACTTTACGATCAAGTAATGATGGTGGATAGGCTGGGTCTTTGTTTTCAGCTCGTAATTGAGGTGCAACTTTCGCCCCGCGGGACCCTTCATTAACCAAATCCGTCTCAGCATTACCTTCTCGAGGATCAACCATCGGCGGTGCGGCAACCTGCTCCATTGGAATATCAAGCGGCTGCGAATCACGCTGAACAATCTTTGTTTGCTGAGTGTCTTCTGGCAACTCTTGCTGCACTGGCTTCTGTCGTTGTTGTGGATGTGACTCGGGTACTCGATACTCCGGATTTGCATGCTGAATCGGCAATGCAACAGGCTCTACCACATTCTGACGGTCCAACGGCTCTGACTGCTGGGATAATTCCGGATCATTTACGTTAATTGCAACGTCTGGTTGCGGTGGTAACTCCGGCAATTCAGGCACCATTGTCGGCTTTACAGTCGATACCAACTGCACGCGCACTGTGTTTTCACCTGGTTGGCGAGCCAATACTCTTGGCGATGCAACATCCTCAGAAGATCCGATAAACCCTAACGCAAAGTGACCAGATGCACTAAATAAGAGCAATACGTAAAACAGACTATCCTGTCGTACTATTCGCTTGAACAAAACCTATTTTTCCTTACGCTTACGCACTATTGACGAATCATTGTCCGAAACAACCATTGTATTGTATGTCTTGCAGTTCCAACAAACATTGATAATACAAGAGCATGACCGCATGTTTAAGTACAAAAATAACACTATTGAGAACCAATGTCAATGAATCACATACTGATTGCCTTTATATTAATTAACAATTCCCCTTAAAATACTATATACGATAGAAAAATTACGCAATAATTATGCTGAATACCGCTATATTCGAAGATAACCCCTATATTACGATACTATGTCTCATTAAGAAAGTTCCTTTGGGATCTTTTTTATTGCCAGAAACCAAATCTAATTTAGCTAGAGCGTTTTTACGGGCGTGTTGTACGCTTCTAATGAGCACTTACAATTAAAAACTTACAGGTCAGCAATTTTCTCGCACGCAAATTGCGTAATTAAAGAAAAACTAGGAAAACCAAGCGTATGTTTTGGGGCAAAACAATTTTTGAACTATTTGAGCAGGGCGGTTTCGTCATGTACCCACTACTACTGTGCTCCGTCGTTGCTGTCTGCGTTGCCATCGAGCGAACGATCGTACTTGTTTACTGCCGAGGAAATTATCACAAATTCTCCGCTAAGCTCGAGCAGCAACTCGCCACACGATCGTCGGCAGACATTATTCACTGGCTCAAATCTATTAAATTTCCACTTGCAGCAATTGCGCGGTGCGCCCTACAACACAGCGATGTGTCACCAGAATTACGCGACGAAATCGTTGGCCGAGAAGCATCTCAACAAATTACGATTCTCGAGCGGCGAATCAACTGGCTTTCCGTCATAGGCACATTAGCTCCGATGATTGGTCTCTTAGGGACCGTTTGTGGTCTCGTCGATGCGTTCTATTCAATCGAGCAAGCAGGAGGCCAGGTGCAACCGAGTGATCTCGCATCTGGAATCTGGACTGCCTTATTAACAACCGTGTTCGGCCTCACCGTCGCACTACCAACGCTGGCAATCTATCATTTCCTCGACAACCGCATTGCCGCACTTACATTACAAATGAGTTGGATTTCATCTAGGCTTAACGAATGGTATGCCATGGAGTCTGAGCAATGAAACCGATCCAAAGACAACGACGCCCGGGGTTGCGGATGGAGCTGAGCCCACTGATTGACTGTATTTTTCAGTTGCTTATTTTCTTCATGCTCTCCTCAACCTTCCTCACCCCATCGATCAAGCTCACATTGCCAACAGCTGAAGCTGGTAGCGTTTCAACCATCGATAAGATTATGGTCACACTTTCAAGTGACGACACGATCTATCTAAATAAGCAACAAGTCACCTTTGAAACACTCGGTCCAGAAATCCGCCGGCTACTAAAAGACTCTGACGAAAAGGTAATCACCATCCGAGGCGACTCAAACATTAACTTCTCTACCTTCGTTCGCGCTCTGGACATCGCCAAAAATAACGGCGCCGTCAACGTCAACATCGCTCACCAAACCAAATAGCACCGTCTCTCACGGTCACCATTTCCATCGATTTGATTGCATGGGGTCGGCTTGCCCGCAACCCAAATCAACATTTACACGAGCTCAGCCTTTACGGTATTATTTGGACCAGTCGCAGACAAATCATTGTGGCAAATTGATATTCTTATCGTCAATCTAAGGTCTATGCAACCATGACGTACTTCAGTAAAACTCATCGCTTTTCAGTTCTCCTTGCGTTGGTTGTGATGATCGGCAGCGCCTCGGTGACTCACGGCCAAAGCGAAGATTTTCGCATGCAGACCTCGGTCTTCGTAGGCAACAATTCTGCGGCGGCGGTGAGTAGCTTAACCATGTTCAACGGCACAACGATCTATGATTTTATTGAAAACGAATCCGAGTTTGGTGAAATCACGGTGTTTGATGTAAAACGCGGTCGGTTCGTACTGCTAGACCCGCAACGAAAAATTAAAACAACACTTACAAAAGATTTCCTCGTTCGGTTTCTAGATCAAGTTCTCTCGCAAACCAGCAATACAGCGTTAACAAAATATGTTCAACCAAAACTTCAACACGAATTCAATCTCTCTACAAAAACGGTTCGTGTAATGAGTGAACACCTAACTTATCAAGCTACTGGGATTGCGCCTAAATTCGATTCCGCGATTCAACGATACCGACATTTTGCGGACTGGGTTGCTCGCCTAAACAGTACGCGCATCGGCAATCTCCCTCCCTACTCGCGATTTGAACTCAATCGACTTATGGCGAAGCAAAAACTAATGCCTAAATCGATCGTGCGAACTTTGATGCTCGATGAAGTTGGCCTACGCAAACAAACCGTACGTTCAGAACATACAATCAACTGGCAACTCACCAATACGGACCGCAAACGAATCAGTAACACTGGTGATCAAATGGCAATATTCAAAGAAGTCTCTGCCGACGAATTCTGGCAATTAAAAACTCAAGCGGTTCTCAATAACCAATAACTTGTGTTGACCTTCGATATCATCGAAATCCACAATCTAGATGGTTCAATCTTGATTCATTTTTCTTCAACTTCTGGTCGTTTGTAGACGATTTACGCTGCAAGTTTTCTGCTTAAAACGCAGCAGAACTACCTAACTAAAGAAGTATATACCCAGAGATTATGAAACTATCGTTCGCATTAATTTACGCAAACATTCAATGTCCCGATCCAAGCAGGAACGACCAAAACAGATAATTCAAATTCGTTTTGACCGATAATGCAAACACAATCTAGAGTTAATGATGGGGAAGAAACAGCATATAATCGTGAATAACCGAACACTACAATGGATTGTAGCTAGTATTGCAGCAATCGGACTAACGTATGCAACCGCTGCAGAGAACACACCACCTTCTCCGGTAACTTTAGCCACCACTATTCCAACAGCGCCGCTTGTTACCCCAGAGGAATCTAACCCTCTAACTGAGCCCTCACCAGCCAAAAATATAGAGGTGCAAGCTGAGCTGTCAGAAGAGAACGAGGCAAGGGCAACGGAAGAAAAAGAAAAGCCGCTACAGAAACTATTAGATAAACCGCTACTCGTAGCCCCAAAACAACTACTTGATGAATTGTTTGAAACTCAAAGCGTCATACAACTCAACAGCAAACCGAGCAGTGAATTGCAAGTCGCCCAAGATACCGCGTCTGACTCTGAGGAAGCTGATAAAGTTGTAGATACTGCGGAAGCAAACAGCGACGATGACCAACCAACCATCATTCCTGAAGTCACCGTAGAGGGACACCAACCAGCCTTTAACCCGGTATTGGGGTCAGGCACAATTTTCGGCAGCCTTGAAGGTGCATTTGATGCAGGTGGATCCGGAGCTTTTCTGGAGCTTGGGCCCCTCAAAAGTAAAGCTTATGACAATCCTAACCGCATCCTAAACAACGTACCCGGTGTCTATCTGCGCGAAGAAGATGGATTCGGTAATTTTCCCAACATTTCCCTACGCGGTGCGGATATGGGGCGTAGCGCCAAAATATCCCTCATGGAAGATGGCATCCTTGTCGCTCCGGCTCCCTATTCAGCACC
>Ga0315316_10003247_pt1 | contig 11774 bp, 11 predicted proteins | sample M160m3416metaG_FD_203702 | JGI IMG/M metagenome (GOLD analysis project Ga0315316, IMG submission 203702) | Ammonia-oxidizing marine archaeal communities from Monterey Bay, California, United States - M1 60m 3416 | ecosystem: Environmental > Aquatic > Marine > Intertidal zone | place: USA...
CGCGTCGTTCAGCGGCGTCAGGCGAATGGGTTCCAGGTCGTAAATACCGCTGATCGGCAGCCCGGCGGCGACGACGTCCATCGGCAAGCCGTCCTCGAAAGCCGGCCAGTCCGTCGCCTGCATCATGGCCGTCAGGTGACCGCCCGCCGAATGACCGGAGACCACGATACGGCTGGCGTCGCATCCATACGTCGCGGATTCGCGCCACAGGAACGCGATGGCGCGGCGGCACTGATCGGTCAGTTCCGCGATGGTCACTGACGGACACAACGCATATTCGATATTGGCGAACCCCGCCCCCGCCGCGTTCAGTTCCTTGGCGAGAAATTCGAAACCTTCCTTGTCGTTCCATTGCCAGTAGCCGCCATGGATAAAGGCGAATATCGGCGCGCCGTCGCCAGCGGGCAGGAAGATATCGAGCTTTTCACGGTCGTGGGGGCCGTAGGCCAGGTCGAGGTGCTTGTGCGCGGCATTCGCCCGATAGTCGGCGGACCGTGCATTCTGGTCATCCTTGATGACGGCGAGTTCGGCCTCGGTGACCTGGGCGCGGTTGTTGTATTGCGCATAAAGCGCTTCGGAATCGTAATCGCGGTAAACGGCTTCAGCCATGTGTCATCCCCTTTTTGTTATCGACATCGTAACTTGTTCGCCGATGCCCGCAAATCGGTGCGCGGCGTGTTCAGAACCGCGCCGCGATATCGCGCAGTTCGGTTTTCAGCAGCTTGCCCGTCGCACCGACCGGCAGTTTTGCCAGTACTTCGATCCGGGCCGGTTTTTTATACGGCGCAAGACGTTCCGCTGCATAGACGGCGAGCGCCGCGACATCGATATCCGTGCCCGTCATCGGCTCCACGAACGCGACCACCTCTTCGTTGCCGGGCACCACACGGCCGATCACAGCGGATTGCAGCACGTCCGGGTAGGTGTTGAGCACGGCCTCGATCTCCGCTGGATAAACACTGAACCCGGAGCGCAGGATCAGATCCTTGAGGCGGCCGACAAGGTGAATCTGGCCGTCCTCGTCGAAAAAGCCGAGATCGCCCATCGCCAACCAGCCGTCAGCATCGATGGCCGCGGCGGTCGCCTCTGCATCTCTGTAGTATCCCAGCATGATGTTGGGACCGCGGCACTGGATTTCCCCGGTTTCCCCGGGGGGTAGTGGCGCGCCCTCCTCACTGACGACCCGCACGTCCATACCGTAGAACGGAAACCCGACCGCACCCGGGTTCGCCGGCATGGCGGGCGTACTGGCGGCAATGGGCGTGCACTCGGTGGCGGCGTAACCGATGCTCAGTTTCATACCGAAGGTCTGTTCGACGCGGTCGCACAATTCGCGGTCAACCAGTGCGCCGCCACCGAACAATTCCCTCAGACCGGATACATCCAGCCGGTCGCCTTCCTGCCGCGCGCGGTCGACTAGGGTCGAGATCATTGGCGGCGCGCCATACAGATGGGTCAGCTTGTGACTGCGCAATCCCTCCATGACGAAATCTGGATCGAACCGTGTCGCCAACTCGACCGCACCACCGCCATAAACCACCGGCAGAAATATCGCACAAAGGCCCAACACATGGACAATGGGCGCGACCAGGTACGGACGAACGCCGGGTCCGAATCCACGACGGTCGGATACGATAGCGCCCTGATAGATCAGCGATTTATGCCCCAGCATCGCCGCCTTTGGCACGCCGGTGGTGCCGGACGTGAAGATAACGACAGCGACCTGCTCATCTTCCCGTGCAGGCACAGGCTCCGGCGCGACGCTGCTGTCAATTCCGCCAAGCGCCGCGACGCCAAAAGCGGCGTGTTCGCAGCGCGCGGACCCTGCGGGCGCAAGCGCGTGGGTCTCCGGCGAGGTCCCTGCGATACATACGGTCGCGCGCGGCTGTGCACGATCGGTCATTACCGAAATTTCGCGTGCCGCCAACCTTGTATTGGCAAGCACCGCCCACGCATCGACCGCCATGATCGCGTAGAGAAAACAGATACCTGTAAAACTGTTCTCGGTAACCAGCAGGACGCGGTCACCCGCACGGATACCGGCATTCGTCAGAACCGGAATTGCCGCGTCGAGCCCCGCCCCGAGGTCGGCGTAGTTGTATGTCTTATCGCCGCTATGGACGACCGGGGCATCCGGGGTTTCGGCCACGCGGCGGCGGAGCACATCGACCAGACGTGTCGGCAGCGTCTCTATAAACGCGGCTCGTTCCGCATCGGTCGCCAGTGTTGTTTCGCGTGTTACCGCCATGAATACGCTCCCTTCGGCAGAGACAATCACAGCCAACGCGCGCCGTAAACAGCGAGAAAACGCGCGCCAACAATTTGCACTTGCAAATATAATTACTTGCAGTTACAAGTAACTCAACATCAACGAACCGCCAGCACAGGGAGACACGCCATGACGATCGATTTCGGGTATTTCACACTGTCGGACAACTACTATCCGGACAATCCGCGCTCGGCGAGCGACTTCGTGCTCGAAATTCGCGAACAGGCCATTCTTGCCGACAAGCTCGGCTACAGCTCGGCGTGGATCGGCGAACATCACTTCGACCGGCTCGGCGTCAATTCCCGCCCCGATATCCTGCTCGCCAGCATCATTTCGGAAACCAGGAACATCCGCATGGCCCCGGCGGTCAACGTGTTGCCGATCCATCATCCCATCCACGTCGCCGAAATGTGGGCGACGCTCGACCTGTTGTCGGGCGGACGTGTCGATTACGCCTGCGGGCGCGGCTACGACGCCGATGAATACCATCCCTTCGGCGCGGATTTCATGACGTCGGCCGAAGTGTTCGAAGAAGGCATGGATATTGTTTACAAAGCCTGGACCGAGAAAGGCCCGTGGTCGCACAAGGGCAAGTATTACGAAATCAACGACATGAACATCACGCCCAAGCCGATCCAGAACCCGATCCCGTTCTATGTCGCGTCGTTCTCGGAAACGTCGTCCAAAATGGCGGGCGAAAAAGGCCACAACATCATCTATGCGCCGTTCGCCGCCGCGATGGTCTATGGCAGCCTCGACAAGGCCGTCGACAGTTACCGCGAAAACTGCGTCAAGGCCGGCAACAAGCCGGGCCGGGCCATGTGCAGCTATTTCATCCATATCAGCGACACACCGGAAGAGGACGATATCGGCCGCCAGGCGATGATGGATTATTTCCAGCATTGTGTGCTGCGCGCCTTCCCGGACGATCCGTCCAAGATGCCGCCGACGATGCATTACTTCATGAAGATCAACGAGGTCCTGCGCAACATGACGAAAAACACGTTGTCGTCGAATTCGGTCCTGCTTGGCAGCTCGGCCGAGATCACCGAACAACTCAAAGCGGTCGAAGCCGCTGGCATCGAGGAATGCATCCTGTATTTCAACGTCGGCAAAAAACCGAACGGCATGGTGAAAGACCAGATGCACAAATTCATGGAAGAGGTTGCGCCCAACTTCGAGAACTACCGGGTGGCAGCGGAGTAAAACGCCATGGAACTCGGCACCTACCTTCCCTATCTGGTCAACCGGGTCGGACAGCAGTTCATCGTCGATATGACGCCGGTGCTCAATGAGGTCGGCGTCGATATCCAGTCCTGGCGTGTGCTGATCGCGATCTACCAGCGCGGCGGCCAGCCGGTCGGCGCGCTGTCGGAGCTGACCAGCATCAATTTCTCGACGCTGTCGCGCGTATTGGGTCGTATGGAGAATAAACACCTGATCCACCGGGTACGCGGCACGGAAGATGCCCGATCATTCACCATCGAACTGACCGATACCGGCCGCGCGATAACAGAGACCATCCTTCCCCGCGCAGCTGCGCTCGAAGCGCAGGCGACCGGCAATTTCTCGGAAGCGGAGCTTGCAACCCTGCGCCAGTTGCTCGGCAAGCTATATGCCGGAATGGCAAATGGCGGGGCCGAAGCGGACGACCGGCTGGCGGGGTAACGATGCCTAATAAAATTACCGCCCAAAACAAGAAATTCCCGCCCGACAGTGCTATATAACTATTAACAGCACTCATCAGGGATTGCGCCGTCATGAAACGTTCCAAATCGGTCAAGCTTGTCGCCATGGGTACCGGGCTTTTGCTGGTCGCCGCCTGCGAAGAGGCCAAGGTGGATACCGCCCTGTTCGAATCCGTCAAACAATGCACGTCGCTTGGGTTTACCGCCCAGGAATGCGAATCCAATTTCAAGGAAGCGCAGCGCAATCATGTGAACGTCGCGCCGAAATACACCAAACGCGAAGACTGTGAGACCGATTTCGGCGCCGCCCAGTGCGAGACCGCGCCCCAGCGCACATCTTCGGGCGGCAGCGTGTTCATGCCGCTGATGGCGGGTTATATGATGGGCAGCCTGATGTCGGGCGGACGCAGTGCCGGCCAGCCGCTGTATAAGTCGGCGAACGACCGCAGCACGTTCCGCACCGGTGATAACAAGGCAGTCGCCAAATCGACCGGCCGCACCAAAGTCGGCCAGAGCGCGACGCGCACGGCCTCGGTCAAGACCCGCACGATCTCGCGCGGTGGCTTCGGCGCCGGCGCGCGGAGCCCGATGCGGCGCTCATTCGGCGGCTGACCCCGCTTCCCATACTCACCATCAAGGGGCGCGTACATGGAACGCATTGCTGTTGAGCCGCGCGATGACTGGCGCGATACCGCGGATGCCCACGGCTTTCGCTTTCATACCATCGACGACGAACGCTACTGGGATGAAAGCGCCTGCTACCGCTTCAGTCTGAGCGAAGTCGAAGACGATATCGAAGACCCGAGCGCCGAACTCGAACAGATGTGTTTTCAGGTCGTCGAACGCGCGCTGGCCGACGAAGCAGTGATGAAGCGCCTCGGCATCCCGGAGGCGTTCTGGGATTTCATCGCCGATAGCTGGTCGCAACAGCACCGAAATCTCTATGGCCGGTTCGATTTCGCCTATGACGGCAACGGCCCCGCCAAGCTGTTCGAATACAATGCCGACACGCCGACCTCACTGTATGAAACCGCGGTGTTTCAGTGGGTCTGGCTCGAACAGGCGATCGAACGCGGCTTGATCCCCGACGGCAGCGATCAGTTCAATTCGCTCCACGAAGCGCTGACCGGCGCGTTCGCCAATATGGGCATGCGCGGCATATTGCACCTCGCCTGCTGCAAGGAATCGGAAGAAGATGAAGGCACTGTCGAATATATGGCCGATTGCGCCCGCCAGGGCGGCGTCGAGACACGCCTGATCTATATCGAGGATATCGGCCTCGATACCCGCGGCAACTTTACCGACCTGCAGGACGACCCGATCACCAACCTGTTCAAGCTGTATCCGTGGGAATGGATCATGACCGACGATTTCGGCAAGAACGTGCCGAACAGCAGCACGCGGTTCATCGAACCGGGATGGAAATCGATCCTGTCGAACAAAGGCTTGCTGCCACTGCTTTGGGAAATGTTCGAAGGCCACCCCAACCTGTTACCTGCGTGGTTCGACGGCGATAGCGGCGCCGCGGCACTGGACGGCGATTATGTCCGCAAACCCCTGTTTTCGCGCGAAGGCGCTAATGTCGAAATCTTCGAGGGTGGCGAACGCACCGTCAGCGTCGAAGGCGATTACGGTGCCGAGGGCCATATCATCCAGGCACTGTACCCACTGCCGAATTTCGACGGCAACTACCCGATGGTCGGATCGTGGATGGTGGCCAGCCAGCCCTGCGGCATCGGTATCCGCGAAGACACATCGATGGTCACCGGCAACAACGCACGTTTCGTGCCGCATATCATTTCGGAATGATATGAGTTCCAACCGGCTCTACGACCGTATTTCCCGCGATCCTGCTTTAGGCGAACTGCGCGACGGCCAGACCCGGCTGTTCTTGATGCGCAACGACGCGTTCATGGATGCGTTCCGACGGCTGGACCACGATGCGCGCTATACAATGTTCGCCGCCTTCGCCCAGTCGGTCGCCGAGCATGCCGGCCAATCCGTCAAACACTACCGCCATGAGCTCGGCCCTGCCGCCCGCGAAATCTTCCTCAACGCCGCGGTCAATCTCGCCGCCGATATGGGCTGGGGTGGCTGGCGGTTCGGGCCGCACACGCCGGGAGTACTGACGCTGGATGTATCCAACAGCCCGTTCGCCGAAGGCCATAATCATGCCGAAAACGGGGCGGCAGACGGCCCCGTCTGTGCGCCGATCCTGGGCCTCACCGAAGCGCTTGGCGGCATCATCTTTTCGGTCGACCCGGTGGTCGAAGAGGTCGAATGCGCAGCAGTGACCGGCGGCGATACCTGCCGGTTCGTGGCACGGTTGGGGTAGGGGCCGCACCGCGCAACAGCGATGCACAGCGCGCATAGCCCACCCGCCGCAATCGCGGTATAGAAGGGCTCAACAACCAGTAGTTTTCGCCCGTTCATGTCCGATCAGCTTCAATCTCTTTTCAAATTCCGCTTCTATGTCCTGTCGGCGTCGTTGACGCTGATCTTTGTCGGCTCCGGCAGCCTGTTCCTGATCGCGGTGACATTGAAGGATCTGTCGGGCGAATTCGGCTGGCCGCGCGAAGTCCCGTCGCTGGCGTTCTCCTTGCAGTTTATCGGCGGCGGCATGGGCGGCATTTTGATGGGCTACCTGCTCGACCGGGTCGGCGCAGTGGTCCTGCCGGTCATCGCGGCGACGGCGATCATCACAGGATCGATTTTGACGACCTTTGTCGACGCCCAATGGCAGCTTTTCGCGATCTATTTCATCCTGTTCGGTTTTCTCGGCCAGGGCAGCCTTTACGCACCGCTGATGGCAAATATTTCACGCTGGTACGAACGCCGCCGCGGTATGGTCGTCGGTATCGTCGCCAGCGGGCAAAGCCTGTCGGGTATCGTGTGGCCACCGATCTTCGGCTATGCGATCACCGAGATCGGCTGGCGCAACGGCTTTATCGGCTTCGGTATCATCGCCGCCTGCATCATGCTGCCGCTGTGCACGGTCTTCGCGCGCAAGCCGCCCGAACTGGACACATTACAGAAAGCCGAAGCGCTCGACGCGACGGATTCAAAAGGCCGCGCCCGGCGCGGGCCGCGTAAAAGCGAAACGTCGCTCAGCGTCTTCCATCTCCAGCTTGTGCTGTGCGCCGCAATCATCGGCTGCTGCGTATCGATGGCACTGCCGCTCGCGCATCTCGTCGCCCATGCTACCGATAAAGGCCTGCCGCTAACCGACGCGGTGACGGTGCTGTCGGTCACGCTTATGGCGGCCTTCGTCAGCCGCGTGCTCGTGGTCGGTTTCCTGTCGGACCGGTTTGGCGGTCTGTGGGCGCTGTTCTGCTTTTCCGCCCTGCAGGCATCGATGGTCGCATTGCTGACGACGGCGGATTCATCCTTCCTGCTTTACATCGTCGGTATCGGGTTCGGACTCGGCTATGGCGGCATCTTCCCGGTCTATGCCGTGATCATCCGCGAATACATGCCGCCCAACGAAGCCGGTCGCCGCACCGGTGTCGTGTTCCTGTTCGGCGCCTGCGCCATGGGTCTCGGCAGCTGGATGGGCGGCGCGCTTTTCGACGCCACCGGCAGCTATACGACACCGTTCCTGATCGGCGTCGCCGCCAACTGTATCAACCTTGTCATCGTCGGCGCACTTCTTACGACGACCCGGAAAAGCGATCCGCCCGAACCGGCGGCGGTCGCTGCTTAGGCCCAGCAGCATCGCGCTCATTGAAAAAAGATCCCCGCCTGCCCGGAGATGATGGCTATTTTGGCTAGTGTTGTAACGGAAACTCCCCTTCCATCCCTATCATACTGAACACTCGGATCACGCCATGCACGACTTCCAACCCGCGACCACCGCTCTCGTTCTGGTCGATATGCAAAACGACTTCCTCCACGCGGACGGCGCATATGGGCGTGCGAACCAGTCCTGCCCCGCGATCGCTGCGCTCCCGGCCCGCCTTGTCGAGGTGGCCGATGCGATGCGCGCGTTCGGCGGCTGGGTTGTATCGACTCATTTCACCCTGGTGCCCGGCAAAGGGGGAGAGCCCTTCATCTCGCCGCACCTGAAACAGCTCCGGCCGTTTCTCGGCAAGGGTGATTTCGCACCGGGGTCGACCGGCCAGGCGCTAATCGATGAGTTACAACCCGCGGACCTTGCGATTGAAAAGGTCGCATTCTCGGCCTTCTACCAAAGCCGTCTCGAATGGATACTCGGTCGCGCCGGGATTGAGACGCTGATCTTCGGTGGCATCGTCACCAATGGCGGCGTCGCATCGACCGTGCGCGACGCCCATGTGCGGGATTTTCACACCATCGTGCTGTCCGACGGCTGCGCTGCCTTCAGCGACGAAGCGCATGAATCGACCATCGGCTCACTATCGACGATATCCCAGATATCAACCTGTGGTGACATCATTGCCGCGCTGAAGGGCTAGCGCATGAATGCTGACCGGCTGGGAAAGCTGATCGCGCTGATCACGCTCGTTACCCTGGCGACGCGGTACGACGTTTTCCTGTTCCTGATCGATTGCGTCAGGGCACCCATTCACCATTGGACGCTGGTGCTGGCATCGCTGTGTTATGCCGGGTTGGGCATCATGGTGGTGATCGGCTTGTGGACACCGCGCAGCTGGGGCAATTGGGAATTCTATCTGTTTGCGCTGACCGGCACGGTGCATTTCGGCGCGTCGGTCTTTCCGGTCAGCCCCTATTTTGAGAACGACACGCTGTATTACGCGTGGTTTCTCGGCGGCAACGGGCTGGCGTGTCTTGCCGTGATGGCGGTTGGTGCAGCGCAGCGTCGAACCGAAAAGGCCTAACTACCCCAGGATCGGCTCCAGCCGGTCCATCGCAGCGGACACCGTCGCCGTGTCGGCGGCAAAGCATAGCCGCATCCAGCCTTCTCCGTCTTGGCTGAACGCCAGACCGGGGGCGAGCCCCACGCCGACATCGTCTATAAGCTTCTGCGCGAAGGCAACGGAATCGGTCATGCCGTCCACCGCAAAGAACGCATAGAACGCGCCTTCCGGGCGCGACAAGGTCACCCTCTTCATGGCACCGAGCCGCTGGACGACGATGTCGCGGTTGCGGCGATATCGTTCGACGGTTTCGGTCACGAAATCCTCACCATCACGGATCGCCACGACACCGGCGTATTGCACGAAGGTCGTCGGGTTGGCGATGTTGTATTCAACCAGCTTTTCGAACGCCTCGCCGGCATCCGCCGGATGGGTAATCCAGCCCAGCCGCCAGCCGGTCATCGACCACGACTTCGAGAACGAGTTGACGACGATCACCCGGTCATCGGGCTTTGCGATATCAAGGAAGGACGGCGCGCGGCCCAAGGGCAAATCGGTCTCATAGGCGAGGCGGATATAAACCTCATCGCCGATCAGCCAGATGCCCCGGCGACGGCATTCGTCGAGCACCGCCTGCTGGTCTGCGCGTGACATGACCCAGCCGGTCGGGTTGCCCGGCGAATTGATGAAGATGGCGCGGGTGCGGTCGTCGCAGGCAGCGAACAATTCGTCCATGTCGAGCACCCAGCGCCCGTCATCGCCCAGCCGCAGCGACACCTGGCGCGCTTCCGCATCCATGATGCATACTGTCTCCTTGCAATTGGGCCAGATCGGCCCGACCGCAACCATGTTATCGCCTGCCGACATCAGCGCTTCGGACACCATCATGATGGCATTCATGCCGGAACCGGACACGGTAATGCGGTCGATGCCGATATCGTATCCGTGCAGGCGCGTCGCATATTCCGATATGGTCTGGCGCAGCAGCGGCACGCCGCGGTTCTTGGCATAAAAGACGTGGTTGTCGTCGAGCGCCGCGGTCGCCGCATCCTTGATGAACTGCGGGGTCGGCACGTCCGGCTCACCAAACCACAGCTTCAACAGGCCTTCCCGGTTCATGTTCGGCTCAGCAACGTGGCGGATCAGCGACCCAGGCAAATCCTCGATCGAACGGCGCAGGCCGTTTTCGGATCGCATCGGGTCAAAATCAGTCTTATCCGACATGGTTTATGTACCTCCAAAATTGTTCCACGTGAAACAATCCTGATTCGACAAATTGATTCAATCTCTTGGCCCTTTATTACCACCGCCCCGGCCTTCGGCACACGCATTCTCTTTCATCGCGGGAGCTTTATAATACGCATCGACACCGAGATCCCGGCAATCAAGAAAAAGGAGGCAATTCGGGGATGGCACTGTACGATTATGAATGTGACGCACAACGGGTATACGACGTTCTCAAACAGGGCGGGATCAGCGTAATCCCAAGCCATGTGGGATACGTCATCGTCGCCTGCGACCCGGATGCAATCTGGCGCATCTTCAAGGCCAAGAACCGCAAGCCCGAAAAGCTCAACGCCGTGTGCGGCTGCACCGAAATGCATCTCGCGATGCATGACCTGCCGGACGACCGCCGCGCCATCGTCGAAGCCATCACGCAGGAATGGGACCTGCCCATGGGCACCGCCGCAAAGGTGCATATGAACCATCCGGCAATTGCCAACCTGCCCGAAGACACGCTGAACCAGACCACCCATAACGGCACGCTGGCGATGCTGCTCAATGCCGGCCTGCTGATGGACAATATCGCGCGCCTTGCCTTTGCCGATAACCGCATGGCAATCGGGTCGTCCGCCAATGTGTCACTACAGGGCGTGAAGTTCCGCGCAACCGAGATCGAACAGCAGATCCTCGATGCCGCCGACATCGTCATCGATTACGGCCTGGTGCGCTGGAACCGCTACAATCACTCATCAACCATGATCAATGTCAGCGACATGGAGGTGATCCGCTACGGGTCCTGCTTCGACCTGATTGACGACATCCTCCGCACCCATTTCAACATCGAACTGCCGCCCAATCCTTATGAGGCAGCCACAGGAACATCGACATGAAAGCACTCGTGCAAGACGACTATTGCGGCCTCGACGGGATGCGGCTGGACAACGTTGCCGATCCCACGCCCGGCCCGGACGACGTGGTGGTCGAAGTTCATGCCGCGGGTATCAATCCGATCGACTGGAAGGTCCGCGCAGGTCATATGCGCGCCCGGTTCGAACTCGACTTCCCGGACGTGCTGGGCCGTGATGTGTCCGGCGTGGTGGTCGAGACCGGCAGCAACGTGACCGACCTGAAGAAGGGCGACGCGGTGTTCGGCGTCTGTCCGCCCAACCGCTGGGGCAGCCATGCCGAACGGGTCGCCGTGGAGGCCTCCATTCTTGCGATCAAGCCGTCCGAGGTCAGCCATGTCGATGCCGCGTCCATCGCGCTGGTCGGTTGCACCGCGTTGTGCGCACTGGAAAAAACCGCAACCATCGAGGCCGGCATGAAAGTATTGATCCATGCCGGCGCCGGCGGCGTGGGTGCGTTTGCCATCCAGTACAGCAAGTCCCGCGGGGCGACGGTCTATGCCACCTGTTCGGCGCGCAACACCGACTACGTGCTCGGCCTCGGTGCGGATGAAGCCATCGATTACACACAGGGCGATTTTGCCGAGAGCCTGTCCGATTTCGACGTGGTCTACGACACCATGGGCGGCGACACGCACGTGCGGTCGCGTGCGATCCTAAAATCCGGTGGCATGCTGGTCTGTCTCAACGCCGCGCTGGTGCCGGGCGACGCGCCCGTGCGCGCCGACATCACAGTGGAAACGCCGCTGGTCACTTATAACCGCCGGGACAACGAGCGCCTCGCCGAGTTGATCGTCGCCCGCGCGGTGCAGCCGAGCGTCGGCACGGTGTTCTTTTTCTCTGACGCGATAGATGCGTACCGGCTGTCGGAGACCGGCCACGCGCGCGGCAA
>Ga0315316_10003249_pt1 | contig 11769 bp, 15 predicted proteins | sample M160m3416metaG_FD_203702 | JGI IMG/M metagenome (GOLD analysis project Ga0315316, IMG submission 203702) | Ammonia-oxidizing marine archaeal communities from Monterey Bay, California, United States - M1 60m 3416 | ecosystem: Environmental > Aquatic > Marine > Intertidal zone | place: USA...
TGTAATGTTTACTGCATCTTCATCACTGAGGGGGTGTGGGGTAGTACAAAAACCAATTAATTGATCAAAACTATTACTACCAAACTCCACATCAGTAATCTCTGACGTATTAGTAGTAACAGTTATAATTTTCTTTCCACCAATTTTCTCAACTTTTGCTCTTGCTCCACTTCCAGCAGTTCCACCATTATCAAAGAAAATTTTATCTTTAACTTGATAATTATCTCCACCACTAATAATTTTTACTGATTCTACATTTCCAACAGTTGCTGCTTCAATATTAAGAGTTTGTTGTTTTAAACTATTAGAATTAAAAATATAATCATATCCACTCTTAGATGCATCTAGATTATAAGGAGATGTATTCCTTAACCAAGAATTACTTACTACATCATATTCCTGTTGATTGGAAGAATTTGTGAAATTAAAATCAATAGGTTCGGAATGATAACTTTGTCCAATTAAATATGGAAAAACAGGAGGTCTAGATTTAGCAAATGGTGAAATTCCACTATTAACAGAATCAATAGTAGCAAAATATGCATAAACACCATTAGGATAATCAGGAGTTACACAAAATCTTCCATTATGGACGTCCAAATGTCCTTCATCCTCGAAACTGTAATCTTCGATGAAAAATCCTTCCTTGTATACTCCTACATCAGGTCTATTAATAGAATTAACTTGTAATTGATATCCAGATTGCATTCTGGTAATAGAACCACCGCTAGGAGTGGCATAACCATAAGGACCATAAATGGGATTTCCATCATATGCCCATCCAATTATGGGAGAATGATATTTACTATCCTCTTCTTCTCCAGTAACAACCTCTCTTCTTAAATCTGGATTTCCATATAAAATTTTTCCTTCAGTTATTCCGTATGTATTTTCTCTCAAATAACGAGGAACATATATGTATCCATACTGCAAAGAAGTATTTGAAATATTATGACTTAAGAATGTATCATCCTCTGAAATATTATTAAAATCTCTTTCGAAGGCATTAATATTCCACCTTCTAATATCTACATTAGTAACAGAATTTTTACCTGCTGCTTCAACCTCAATAGAAGATCTACCCTCTTCATATCCTATACCACCGTTAATTATCTTAATTTCTATAAGTTGCCCATTATTAATAATAGGAGTTAATCGAGCAAAAGATCCCACCCCACTAAGTACAAGATTTGGAGGTGAATTATACTGACTACCCTTAGAAGTAATAACTACATCAACAATTTTACCATTACTAATAACCGGACTTACTAAAGCACTATTTCCACTTTGGAAATCAATTTCTGGTTGTCTATCTAAATTGAAAATTTCAGAAGAACCATATCCTGCTCCATTATTAGTTAAATCAATAGAGTTAATTTGGCCTCTAAATCTTGCTTGAATTTTCGCTCTAAAATCTTGGCCTGTTAAAGTAGCAATACCAATATTACCATCAATAGTAAAAGTAATAGGTTTATAATTAAAAGATCCTGTTCCAGTAGAACCTAAAGAAACGTAGATATTATTATTTAAATAATAATTTGTTGTATTACCACTTCCTACTAAACATAGTCTAAAATTATCATCATCCAACTTAGAAACATAATAATCGGTAGTAGTAGAAAGTCCAGATAAAGTATTAGACCCTCCTTCATAACTATATCTAATTATTTCTGCAGTTTGATATCCATGATTGTTTATTTTAATTAAATTACTAGCGGTATTAATTCCACTAACAACAATTTCTCTCTTTTTATTCTTATATCCAGATCCAGGATTAGTTACAATTATATTACTTACTATATTCTTTTTATTTGCAGATTGAATATTTTGTATACCTGTTCCATAATTTGTAAATTCTATAGTATTAACGCCAACAACAGCATCGCTATAACTACCATGAAGTTTAATCTTAGAATCATTAACAACTTGTACAAAATAAGCAGAATTAGTAACTAGACCTACAAGAGCATCTCCCCCATTTGTCTTATAAATGATTTTTTCAGAAGGAGCAAACTTATGATAAGTGGAGAAACCTATAGATGCAGAAGTAGTACCAACACCAGATAATCCACCATCTGTAGAAACAGCTATATTACCACCTGCTCTTTCGGCATTAAAAGAAACTGTATGAACAATATCAGTTATAATAACTTCTGCAGAGGCAGTCGTTATAGGATTTCCTCCACTAATAGTAACTATAGGAGTATCAATATAATCAAATCCCTTATCTACTACTTTAATCTCTTCTAAACTACCTTCAACTGCAGTTATTCCAGTAAGACCAGTTCCTACAACATCAGAAACATGGAATAAAGGAGGATCAATTATATCATATCCAGTTCCACCATCTATAACATCAACATTCTTTACATCACCATAAATTATTTGATCTCCAGATTTATAATTAATGATTTCTACACCATTAAGTAAAATTCCGGTATGTCCAGTATAAGTCTCATAAGAATCATCCTTTTTAAGAGGATTAATAACTTTTCTATAAAGACTTTGAGGAGATATTAATTTTTGATAATAAGGATAATAGATAAATCTATTGTCAACTACTTCCCCAGAAGGAGTAATATACTTTTGTTCATATAGATCTGATCTGCTTCTAGAAAGTTTAATACTAGTAGCATCTACTCTATAAACATAGTAGACCCCTTGATCCATATTATCAAACTTACTAAGGGAAGTAGAAGTAAGAGTTCTATCATAGAGGCGACTAGTAGTTACAATCTCTCCTTGCTCATAATAAACACCATCACCAGTATAGAATCCATGATCGGCAGTTCCATCAAAAGTGATGATTTCTCCATCTGCTCTTCCTGAGAAAGATTTTATTTTATCATAAACGTTTAAATCTATATCTTCGCCCCAACTAGGAATAGAATTAGATGCTACTAAAACTTCTCCATCAAATTTGGAATATGTATTTTGAATGTTAGCAATAGATTGATTGACCTTAGTTTGATTTGATTGATTACCTTTTAAAAGTTTATTCTCTACTCTATAGTTGCCATTAAGATCAATGCCGCTATCCAAGACAACTTCAAATCCCACTCCTGAGGTTTTCTTAATAACCCTTCCACCAGTAAGAGAATTAAATGCATCCGTTACATTAATATCATATCCTGGTCTTAAAATGTTGTCATCATGAGTAGTAAAAAGATACTTATTCTCAGTATCATCAATTAGAGAAACCTTATTAACATCCCACTCAGTTTTAACGTTGAAATTCCAATTCTCAGATCTAATTACATCAGATTCTATTCCTAAAGATTGGAGTTTAATAGTATCATTTACATTATACAAATATGTTGGTTCATCTAATTGAAGATCTTTAAGCGTAGTAGTAAATCTAACTTTAATTTTATTAGATGTAGTAATACCAACATAAGCATATGAATGGTCATCTAAATGTATATCTTCTTTTCTCTCAATTACTTTAGTTAAAGTAGCTCCAGCACCTGTTAGAACATCGAAAAATTGATTAGAACTTTTACTTCCATACTTTAATTTAAGTTGCTTTCCATTTTCATCAAGAGTATCTAATTCACCAGAAGGAGGAAATCCAATAGTGGAATCAACATCTAAAACTGTAGTTCCAGATCCAACAGTAGTTAAAAGTTGAGTTTTTGGATTAGGTTTAAACTTTCCAAAAATAGTTCCACTACTTAAATCAATGTCTCTTTGATATCCAGAATCAATACTAATTTGATAATATTTTCCGTCTCCATAAAGCAAATTCTGAACATTAGTTACTGTTCCTCTAGATTGAGTGCTATCTTGAAAAAGAGTTAAATTCTTAAGGTCTAAAGGATCACCACTTATTTTTTCAACAACATAATCTTGAGTAACCACATAATCAGTATCTGAAGGACGGAATAAAAATTCACTAGGTTTAATAACCTTTACTTCATCACCATATAATGCTCTGAAAAGTATTTTAAATCCTTCATCAGTTCCTTTGGCATCATAAAAACTACTAGCACCAAAAAGAAAATTTCTTTCATTGAGATCACCACTCAATTCCCTTTCAGAAAATCCAGGAACAACCTGACGCTTAAGTTTTCTGAAAAATTCCTTAAGAAATAGAATATTTAAATTCTGTATCTCACTCCCCTTCTTATGCTTCTCAGCAACCGTTTCTTTAAATACTAACTTATCTGGAGTATCACTTCCAATGTAGGTTGTAATGCCACTGAACCCCCTTACACAGTCCTCAAAAGAGGTTGCAGTCTTATTACCATAGAATATGATCTCATTATCAATTTTTATAATACCATTCTTTTCTGGAAATCCTTGCGTAAAATTACTAGAAGGGTCTGTACTTACAGTGGTATCTACAAATGAAATATCATCATTTAATAGAGTAGAATCTTTAAGATTATATAATTCATCAACTTTTACATATTGATCCATATTTTGCAATAGATCATATGTTCCCCCCTCTATCTCTTGAGACAAATAATATTGCTGCAAAAATTCTCCAAGAAGAGGAAAATCTTCCTGAACATAGGTCGGGAGTTGGCCACTCACCAGGTCTTGGAATTGGATTCTATCTATTGCCATTTACTTTAAGATTATATTTTTATGAAGAGTAAATAGGGTTTCCACGAATTAAATTATCTACATAACTAGATTTAACAAGATAATTGCTACCAGAATTATCATTACCAGAAGAAATTCTATCGTCCACCATAGAAACTACCACGTTATTCATATCTAGTTGCAAATAAAGGTCCTGTAATCCAATCACATCATTAGAATAAGGAGTGGCAGAAATTTCAATTAAAGGTGCTCCACGATTCACTGTAGTTTGTATAAACTTAGTGGCATTAAGTTTAACTTCTCCTTTAATGTAATCAACAGTACCAACTGATTTTTTAACCACTACAACCTCTGTAGGTGAATTTAATTTAAAGAAAAGCAATGATCCTGTTTTTAAATCTGGATTTGGAACATCTCCCAAATAAAGAGTATTACTTAATCCGCTTATTTTAAATCCAGAAGACCTAATATTATATCCAATAATCATATTATCCATCACTGGAGGTTTCCCAGGGTTTCTAATATAGAATCTATTACCAAAGCAAATTTCATATTCAGCAAATTGACCTAAGGCAGCTTCCAGATCTCTTCTCATAGTCACTGTTGTGATATTAGAAGTTACTGCTTCACTGCTGTCATCGATGACTTTTTGAAATTTACTATACTTAAATCTCCCACCAAATTTATTTAACTGAGAAGAATTGGAGTAAGTTAGAACATTTGATAATACTGTTGATTTTACATTATCAGGACCTGAAGATAGATTGGTATTATAATAAGTATTAGAATCAGTTTCTATCCACAAATACTTCAAATCAATAATTTCTGGGATAATTCCAGCAACAGAGTACCTTCTTAAGTCATTTGCAATGCTTCTTTTAATGGAACTAGACAAATGAGTGCCATTATGCGGTTTAACACTGATAAAAACTCTTCCATATGCTGGAGGTTCCAAGCATTCTCCACCATAAGCAGAAACAGATTCTGTTTCTGGGTAAATTTGGGGTACAATTGCTTCATAATCTGAAGCAGTTACTGCTCTATTCTTAGCAGAATAGATTTGAGTAGAATATTTTTTAACAGATTCTACACTTTCAATGGAAGATCCTCCATAAGAGGCACTTTCTGTACTAATAACTGAAATTCCAGTAGTAATAGCTGCCCCATTTTGGTCTAATAATTGACCAGCGAAGGAAAATTCTGAAATATTATTACCTAATTCCCCACTTGTAACCACATAAGTTGTTTCGATATAAGATAAAGCACCTTCACTCAACTTCATTCCAAAAATTCCATCTCCGAAGAGCAATTCATATCTCTCATTTTCTATTTCTTGAAGAAAATATAGTGGCGTTTTAGAATCTATCTGATATAAACTGTCAAATTGTCTAAAAACTCTTGAAACAGTGGAACTTTCGTCTCTTTTTACTATAACTTTAAGCAAACTTGTGTCAATTCCAGTATTCGTAAGAATAAATCGCTGATTAGGAGTCCTAGGACTAACTGTAAATGACTGTTTAACAAATGTTCCTTCATAAATTGGAACATTTTGGAAAAATGCAATGCCTCCGGGACTCACAGTTGCCTTAGTTTCCTCTAAAACTGAAAAAACATAAGATTGATTTCCAAAAAGAAGACTAGATGTTGCAACAATTCCTGGTTGTAGAGTTATTGTTGATATATTCTTCTCGCTAACATTAACTTCAAAAGAAATTGTTGCTGTTGCTGCTTTTCTTGACCTAGGTACATACCCTATATTCCTTGCCAGAGAGACTACATTCTCTCTTAGGGTAGCACTATCAATAAACACCTCATTAGTCACCATATTAGCATTATATGAGGAGATATATGTATTATATGCTAATGTGTCTATAATTGTAGACAGGTTTGATCCTTCAAAATCATAATCAGTAAAATTGCTGTTCGCCTTCAAATAGTCTCGTATAGAGACCTTAATTTGATCAAAATCGATATTGCTAAAATTTACTAAAGGCATTTACCTAGTGGGTTCTAATGCGAATGTGAGCTCTTGTAACGGAACATCAATACCAACAATGTAGTATTGAATTTTAACATCAAATTGATTTTGATCAGGTTGAGATTTCACATTAACTTCATTTAACCTAACTCTAGGTTCAAAGTTTTCTATAGTATTTACAATTTCAGATTTGATGGTAAGGGCAGTCAATTTATCCAGATTTTCAAAAAGTAAATTCGTCACTTGTGATCCTAAAACAGGATTGAAAGGACGATCACCTGGAACTGTCATAATAAGATTACGAATCGATCTTGCAATAGCATATGAATTATTTAAAGCTATTAAATCTCTATTCAGAGGATTAATCTGAAAAGTAGCACTAATATCCTTAAATGATTGACTTACCCTTTGTACAGGCACTCTCTTACTACAAGATTTCTACCTTATTTAGTCACTAAAATTCATTTAATGTAACAGGGTCACTATTAGCATCTAATTTCTCTCCATCTTCATCTATAAAGTACAAATCGTTGTGTTCTGATACTTTATTTTGTTTAGGAGTATCCTTATCATTAGATATTTCTCTTAAAAATTCTTTTTCCATGGTGTCATTCGTCGTAAACTCTACATTCTTCGGCATCAGGATGATTATCACAATAAACTTCTAAATGTTGATCTTGATGTCTCGTGTGCCAATCATTAATTTTACCAGCATTAGGATCCACTTCTTCATTTTTATGATATTCATCATAATAAGCATGAGAGGACTCTAGATCCTCTTTAGTATATTCCAATTTACCATGATTAATGTGTTCTTTACCATCTGGTTCGATGTAAACTTCATGGTCCAAGTCGTGTTTAATGGTGGTCATAAAATTTCTGTTCCTAACCCTACTATTTACTATAGAGCGACACGAGGGTTTTCGCTATTTTTTAGGAAACCATAAAAAAACCCCATAGAGAGGGGTCAGGAATTTTCTGTATTAAATGCAACCCCTTCACAATCAGGTTTAGAACAATAGTAACGACCTTCACCTTTATTAGGGGTTAGGTACTCACAATCAACAGTCCATTCATCCATTGCTTCTCGAACTATCTTTTTTATTTCTTTACGAAACCATGCAGGCAATCTGAGTGCCATTATTATGTCCTCCCTTGACCTCTATATACTTTCTTAGCATTATTTCTACTAGTTGCAGTATACTTTGTATGTTTCCCTTGACCCTGACGGGTCTTCTTAGGGATGGAATCAATATAATCTGAACCACCTAGTAGTCCTTTTCTAATTCTTGCCATTAATTACCTCTCATATAGGTAGTTACTAATTTTCTTTTAACTGATTCTGGGGTAGCACTTACTCTAAAATCTACCCCATCTCTTTTAGAAAGATGGGTAAGGGTCATAGCAGTAAGATCCCATAATGAATCATTATCTCTTACTGCTAGGTAATATTCAAAAAACTTATTTTCTATAGTTCTAAGAAGTTTCATCTCAAATTACCCTTTGCTTTTCATGTCCTACTCTAATCCTAGGATCGCACCAAATTTTAAATTCAGCATCAATAGCATCTAGACAGAAACTAACGTCTTCGCCGCACATATCTTGAACAGCACCAGATTCAAATACTTGCATCTTAGGCGCAAACCAAGGATACTTCATCTCTGGATGTTCAAATACGCCATTCTTAATCATTACCCAACCAAAACCAGTATAATCAACAGTGAAAGGTTTATTCCTCTTAGAGATACCATCTACCATCTCATGATTCATAACACCACCATTGTTTCTGAAATCATCTTCATCTAACCAATGCGCAACAGACGTAGTGCGTCCATCTTCAGTAGAATACCAACCAGCAGTAATTGCACGATCCATTAATACTTCTTCATTAGTAGATCCATCCTCATTAACTGATTCTGCAGGAACTGCTAAGTCGCATAGTTGCCAAAACTTCTCAGATGTAAACACAATATCACTATCAATCCATAGTTGATAATCATACTTAAGTTTACCATCCCAAGGAATCTGATCTGGTCCACGCAATACATTTGCACCTAGACACTTACAACGTGCAAAGTTAACCATAGAGGAGTAATCCTGACTAATCTGAATACTCATCTGGTTCTGTACCATATCAAAACACAGTTGTACAAAGTTCTTTAGAAAAACATATGATACGCCTCGCCCAGGTAGACAGAATACAACAGTCTTACCTCTCATCCTTGCTTTAATAGCATCAATATCCCATTGTGGTTTATCCTGTGCGCCGGACTTGTGCGATGTAGGGTTCTTTGCTTTTACAGTAAATCCTTTAGCCATGAAATAATACTCTCCATTTCAACATTATTATAACAGTTTATTTAGTGACTGTCAATATGAATTCTCTTCTTTATTAGTAGGGGTTTCTTCTACTTCAACATATTGTAAATCATCAGTTTGATAATCAGTTTTAAGTATACCAACCATTATATTCAACATTTCCCATTTCTCCTCAAAGTCCTCCAGATCTAGATTATGATAGAGACATTTATCCTTTGCATATATGTGATAAACTGCAAAAGATTGTCGACAATCTTTCTTCTCGTGTGAAGAAATTTTTTCTGAGGATTTTTTTATCATACTTCCTTAATTCTTGATGTATATATCCAAAGCAAAATTCCTCCCAATATTAATCCTAATATCAACCAATGGATATAAGGCAAAATATTTAAGAGGAAATAAATTAGAGTCCCAACTATAATAAAGAATGGAAATCTAATGATGTTCCAAAGAAGTTCAAAAGGTTTAAACACTGGTGTTATACCTGGGGAAATTTTTTTATATGATTTATATTTTTATCATGCATGTACCCACTTTTGTAGGTTAGGGATGTTTGCTTTTTTTCGTTAACCCTTATGGGGGCAACGCCTCACCTTTAGGCATCACGTAGGGGCAAAAACACTGTCCTATTCACATTACTTAAGAGGGGGCATAATACCCCCACTAAGTATCACTGTGCTATTACAAGTTAGAAGACCACACTATCAGAAACTGTACCAAAGGTAGATGATACTGAGGTACTGGTAGATTGTGCGTTGAAACTAACACTATCTACCCCTGCATCTGCGCTTACGATACTGTCAAGAACTGCACGCACTTCTGTGCTGGTTTGTGCGTCTACTAGGCGGTCAATTACTGTTGGCATGATAATAAGAATTGTGTGTTAATTAATGTGAGGTTTGCGTTACTCAGAGTACTGTATCTGTGACCTCAATGATATGATCCAGTACTGCAATAATGTCATTGCCGTTGTCAGTATTCTCAAGAAGGAATAGGGCAAATGATTTAGACATAATAAGAAACTGTTTGTGTTAGATAGTGGTGCTTTTAGAGACGTCCCAGGTCTATAAATTTATACTGTTATTATACTCTCAGAGTGTCATTACTGTCAAGGGTGTGTGTCCTTATACAACAGGTACACTTTAGAGGTAACTAACATATAAGAACCTAAACTGTGGTTCTAGTTTGTTATAGTTTTCCACATTTCCACAGGGTTTTCCACAGGGCTGTGGATAACTTTTAGTGCTGTAACTGTTTGTATTACTTTTCCACAGGGCTGTGGATAACTTTAAGTATTACATATTACAGATACTCATACTATAAGTTATACTGAACTGGTTTGGTATTATAGTGAAAAAATGTTACAAATGTATTGACATTTTAGCGAGAAAGTGTTATACTTTGCTCGCCTGGATCACTATAAGAATGATGCTTTTCTACAGTGATTAACAGAGCATTTGTATCACCCTTTTTCCACATTTCCACAGCCCTTAATGACACTTTATTACACTGCAAAGGAACTTAAGTTCCTTCTATTACACTGAGTTATTAACAGCCTTGTGGAAAACTTATAAAACACTCATATACATTTAAAAACACCTTTATAAATGAATTTAACACTTTTAATGCCATTATTCAGTATAAACTGATACATTCTAGTGCTTGTAGTCCTTAAAGGGTTATGATGAAAAATGGGCTTTAAACCTCTCTGTAAACTAACCAGAATTAGGGTGAAAACAGAGGAGGAAAACATAAAGAATTGAATGGAGATTAGGGATTCACAATAACACTGAAACCCTTACATTGAGTCTAGAACCTTATCTAACTGTATGATGATCTTATCTAATTGTTGATCTAATTGAAACCCTATTTTAAGGATCATTTCTGTTAGGTTTTCATTGGTATTCAATTGGTATTGTTTAACCTTCTCTTTGTAATCTTGATACTCTTGATTGTCAGTTTGGGATGACGTCATAGTGTTTACTAGATGATCTACTTGTGATGCATAAGTGTTAGTTTGTTCTGTCATAGTATCCTCTTCTGATGTTGGAATTGGAACTACTGCATTATACCAAAAGTCATTCCAATCCTTCTGGTCGTTCGTTACTTCTTTAATCATAATGCATTCACTTGTTTACAAATTGCCTTGAAAGATAATGGCCTTTCTTGATGTTGTTTTGTGTAGAGTAATTCCTTCTTTAAAAGTCTTAAGTTAGGAACTGTATCATGTGGTCTATATGCATCAATGAATGGTGCTAATTGTGCTTGGAGTTTATCATCTAACTGTGCATCACGTAAATGACGAATTGGATGACTCATTAATTAACCTCCCATTCACCAATGGATTGCATATAACACCTGGTGCTATCACAAACCCCTATATCAAATATACGGGTTAAGTGTTTATGAATGGGATCATTTGGTGCATCCTCTAATAATCTGATCCAGATCCAATGTGTGTGATTGAGCAAATGTTTGTAGAAAAAACTCATTTAGTGTGTTGGATGAATGCTTACAGTATAGGTACAGTTTAGAGGTAACTAATATTATTCTTTTGGAATTCGTTGTCTCATGGTAACTTTGTTCTTAGCAAAGAATCTGAGATTCTTCAAAGAATAGTAGACATAGTTACCATTGATAACGGTGCCTGGTTCAAACTCAGGAGGTATCCTGAAACAATATTGTTGGCTGAGTTTACTATATCCATCGAACTTATAACCTTCTTCCTCAAAGAGAGCAATCATTTCTTTTAATTTCATCATATTAATGTCCGCCATATGGGTCACTTACATCATCATATATCTCATCACGTTGTCTGTCTGTTTCTATACCATCTTTACCCTCTAATTTGATTCCTTTACTCGCCGCCACAGATTCTATCATTTCTAAAATCTCATCATAAATGAGCGAGTAATCAAAAC
>Ga0315316_10003250_pt1 | contig 11767 bp, 11 predicted proteins | sample M160m3416metaG_FD_203702 | JGI IMG/M metagenome (GOLD analysis project Ga0315316, IMG submission 203702) | Ammonia-oxidizing marine archaeal communities from Monterey Bay, California, United States - M1 60m 3416 | ecosystem: Environmental > Aquatic > Marine > Intertidal zone | place: USA...
AGTTATTGAAATTGGAAAAACTTTTAAGGACGGAGGGGATATAGCTAATAAAGCTAAGGAATTTATTGATTCACATTATGCTTTTGATTTTCAAGATGTTTTATTTAAACCATCATATACAAAAGAGGTTGTTTTTCGCAATAGTAGGGATGAGGCATTATCTTATTTCATATCTGGAGATATAGAAGAAGACAAAGGTTTTGCATTAAAACCATGGGAAAGAATTTCTTTAGATAAAATCTATATCCTAAACGAGCATAATATAACTATTGCCATGGGTATATTTAGTTTAAAGCCATTAGATACTTTAGATGAAATACGATTAGCTTTTACTTTTGTTTTAATAAAAGATGATAAAGATCAGTTAAAAATAAAAGTTCATCATTCTTCTGAGATATAACTTTCCTGTTATCCTGTTATAATTCTAAATAAAAAATAAGCGGGAAAAGCCACAAAAAGACCTAACAAACTAATAGCAATTATTATTTCAGAAATTTTTTCCATTTTTTTTTTTATTAAAATAGATGGTACTAATAAATCTTAATTTGTCTACTTGATAAGATTATTTTTATGGCAATTCAAAAACATAAATAGCATTTCCACCTTCAGGTTGGTAGATCTCAGGGCTTATATGTGATGTTAGCGCTCTAAATACACCCATTCCAGATGTTACCGCTATATATTGTTTATTATTAAATCCGTAACTTATAGGAAACCCATGTAGAGCAGAACCAAGTGTAGTTTGCCAAAGTAATTTCCCCGTTTTTGTTTCAAATGCCTTAAATTTTCTATCAAGATCACCTATAAAAGTAAGACCTCCTTTAGTGGTTAATGATGATGTTAAGAACATTGCATTTTGTTCATATGACCAGATTTCTTCCATGCTCTCTGTATTAATTGCTATTAATTTACCTACATTCTTTTTATTGGGCATTTTGTATGACTTTGAATCTCCGCCATAACCTCCACCACCTTCTTCTTGTTCAATAAATCTTCCAACCATATCAGCGCAAAGTTGATGTAAAGGAATGATCATGGTATTTGTTCTTTGATCAAATGAAGATGCTTGCCAATTATGACCTCCATAAATCCCTGGGCAAGCTGAAAAACTTTCACCTATTTTGGAGAGTAAAATATCATCTCGATATCGCACTTTTCCATTTATATGATCTACTTCACTATAGATATTTTGATAAATTGTTTCTTTAAGTGATAAAAATTTTCCATTTTTTCTATCTAATTTCCAAAGTATTCCATCTTTCCCTATGGTTAAGAGTACCTTTTTGCTTCCTTCATTAGATAGAATCCTTTCAAATCCAACCTCCATATCAATAGTTTCACCAGGTATATGTTGATAATACCATTTAATTTCACCATTCTTTGGATTAATTGCTAAAGTTGAGTTTGTATAAAGCGCTTTGTCGCTAGGAGTCATTCCTCTACTTACAGCCACCCATGGTTTAGCTTGTGATGTTCCAATATAGAATAATTCTAATTGTGGATCATAACTTCCTGCTATCCACATATCCGAACCTGATCTATAAATCGGAAGTGTATCACCCCATGTATTACTATTTATATCTCCCGGAAGTGCGATTGTAGATGTCCTCCATAACTCCTCACCTGTGTCTGGATTATGACCTGTTACAAAACAACCATCTTTAATATATCTTTCACACCCGTTTATTCCAGAAACCAATACACCGTTAGCAATTATTGGGCCGCTCGTATGTGTGTAACCGTCTCTAAAGTCGGCTTTTTTAGTTTTCCAGATTAATTTTCCATTCTCTGCATTTAAAGCAATAATATGGGCATCATATGTTGCCAGGTATACCTTATCTTTAAAAATAGCAATATTTCTAGTTGGACCGCCAAGAGTTTTAGATCCTTTTTGATATGAATATTTATATTCCCAAATTAAATTCCCATTTGTAGCGTCTAATGCCTGAACAATATTGTCAGGATGCGTTAAAAACATAATTCCATTATATACTAATGGTGTACCTTGATTACTTCCTTTACTCATAACTAAAGACCAAGATAATTTTAATTTATTTACATTTCCGGCATTAATTTGTTCCAATGGACTAAATCCATGACCTAATGGAGTTCTTCTCCATGATGTCCAATCCTCATCTTTTGGAGAATTTATTTCATCTTCACTAATAGGAATATAATTGCTTATAGTTTTATTAATAAATAACGATTTTCTATCTTCAGGCTGATCAATTGTGCTTGGATCGCTAAAAGAAACCCAGTTCTCATTTTTATCTTTATTGTCATTAAGAAGTTTTATATTTGATGTTTCTGGATTTTTTATTTTATTGAATTTCAGTATATATTCAAAAATATTTTTATAATCACTATCATCTATATCATCACGGTTTCCAGGTGGCATAGTTTTATAAATTGTTAAAAATAAATTATCTAAATTCTTAATCCACTTATTTATAAAATTTTTTCCTGATAATGCGCTTCCATGAGAAGTGCCCCTTAAAGAAGCAGAGTGACAGTCTGCACAAAATTCTTCATAAGAATTTTTTCCTTTATCAATATTAGTTATTGTATCTAAATTTTGTGCAGATAGATTAAAAGAAAACAAGAAAATTAAGATAAAAGTAGTTATATAAATTTTATAAAGATAACTGTTCATAGATTGCAATATGTTTTATAAGTTTTTTATTATCTTAAACAATAAAGGTTAATATGTCTGCAATCATAGCAATTTTTTTATTTATTTTGGCAATATTTCTTCTTAACAAAATAACTTTTGGCCGTTTCGATTAATTTTCTTTCTGCATCCAAGTTATTAATGGAAGTATTGGAACTATCCATATTACTCCTGAAATAAAGTAAAATAGGAAAATCATAAATCCATTGAGATCAGGAATTATTAGTTTGGCAAGTAACGATATTAGCGCCATAAAAATAATTAGCCAAATAGGAATTATGATTGTTCCAATTAATTTTTTTATTCTAATGTTGTTAATGCTCATAATTTTAAATATATAACATAAATATATAAACCTAATGAAAGATTATATTGCTTAACCTTAATTTAAATAAGAATGACATGCCTTTATTTTTATGGGTTTCTTTACTTATTTTAAGTTTATTCCTTCTTGTTTTAGTCGGTGGGGCTACAAGAATTACCGATTCTGGTTTATCAATTACAGAATGGAAACCTTTTATTGGCTTCATACCTCCATTAACTTCTGAAACATGGTTGTTAGAATTTGAAAAGTATAAAAAAATTCCTGAATACATATTAATAAATTATGAAATGAATATATCAGAGTTCAAGACAATATATTTATGGGAGTGGGGGCATCGGTTCTTGGCTAGATTGGTTGGTTTAATTGCTTTTCTACCTTTTTTATATTTTGTGATAACAAAAAGGCTAAATAAGTCACAAAAAATTAAATCATTTATAATAGTTATTCTAATAGGAATACAAGGCTACATAGGTTGGTATATGGTTAAAAGCGGACTTGTGGAGAGGGTTGATGTTAGTCAATATAGGCTAGCCGTACATTTAACAATGGCTTTTGTAATAATTTACACTTCTTTATTACTTATGTTTGATATTCTAAAAATTAAGACCTCTAAAATAACTTATAATACAACGATCTGGGCAAATATTTTTCTTTTCATAATTTTCCTTCAAATTTTTATTGGCGGCATTGTTTCTGGTCTTGATGCGGGTTTAATTTATCCAACATGGCCAAGAATGGGAGAATATTTTATTCCATTAGATTATTGGTCTTATGAGCTTAGTATTTATAATTTACTTGAAAATAGATCTAATGTTCAATTTAATCACAGAACAATAGGTTATTTAATTTTTATAATGTCTTCGATTAATTTAATAATTTTTAGAAATAAACCTTCTCTTTTTAAATTATCAATAATCATATTTATTTTGGTTCTAATTCAAATATTTTTTGGGATTTTGTCAGTACTTTTTTCTATGCCATGGCAAACAGCCTTAACTCATCAATTTTTTGCTTTAATTTTATTCTCTAGTTCATGTCTATGGAGGCACTTATTAAGGTATAGTAAATAATTACCAATAGATAAATATTTGTATTTATTGTATAAAATAATAATTATTGACATAATATATACTTACTATAATAAAGTTGCAGATTTTGAGAATTATGATGAAAACTATATCTACAAGACAAGAAGATGTTGATAAGAAATGGATCTTAATTGATGCGACCGATGCTGTTGTAGGAAGATTAGCATCTTTTGTTGCCACTAGATTAAGAGGTAAGCATCTTGTGTCATTTACACCGCATGTAGACGATGGAGATTACGTTGTTATAATTAATGCTGAAAAGATTCATTTAACAGGGAATAAAATTACAGATAAGAAATATTATAAGCATACTGGTTATCCTGGTGGGATAAAAGAAACAACTCCGCAAAATATTTTAGAAAGTAAATTTCCTGAGAGAGTATTAAAAAAAGCTATAGTAAGGATGATGCCTTCAGGCCCTTTATCAAGTAAGCAAATTAAAAATCTAAAGGTTTATTCTGGTTTATCACATCCCCATGAATCGCAAAATCCTGAGTTAATAGATTATAAAATCTTAAATGAGAAAAATACAAAAAGATAATTATTATGGAAGATAAAGAGCAAAAAGAAGAAATTAAAAGTTTTGAAGAAATTGGTCAAACGGCTGAAATAACATCTGAACAACCGCTTCCTGAGAAATCTATAGATGAACATGGAAGATCGTATGCGACAGGAAAAAGAAAAGATGCTGTTGCAAGAGTTTGGATCAAACAAGGGGCAGGTAATATTAAAATTAACGGTAAATCATCAGAAGAATATTTTGCAAGACCTGTTTTAAGAATGCTTATTAATCAACCTTTAGTTATTACTGAAAGGAGTGATCAATTTGAAATTAATTGTTCAGTAACTGGAGGAGGTTTATCGGGACAAGCTGGAGCTGTAAGGCATGGCATATCAAAGGCTTTAGTTTCTTTTGAGCCTGAATTACGAAGAATTCTTAAGTCTGGAGGATTTTTAACAAGAGATTCAAGAGTTGTGGAAAGAAAAAAATACGGCAGACGTAAAGCAAGAAGAAGCTTTCAATTCTCTAAGCGTTAATCATAATTATAATTTAATTATTTTTGAGCGCTTTTTAAGCGCTCTTTTTTTATCAGAAAAAAAGATATAAGGTATAAAAATGACAAAAGACAAAATTAATATAGCAATTTTAGGCGCCTCAGGATATACGGGCGGCGAACTAATAAGGCTTTTATTAGGGCATGATAAGGTAAATATTTCTACATTGAGCGCCAATTCAAATGAAGGGCTTAATCCAAGTCAAATTCATCATGCATTATTGGATTCTAATCTCCCTAATTTTATTAATATTAAAGATATTGATTATAGTAATATAGATTTAGTATTTTCAGGCTTACCACATAATAAATTACATAATTATATCAATAATATAGGAAATAATAGTAAAGTAATAGATATGTCAGCAGATTTTAGATTTAACGATGTAGAATTGTTTAATAAAAGCTATGAATCTAAGCATAAATCAGAAAATTTATTAAAAGATTCAGTTTATGGTTTAAGTGAAATCTATAGGGACAAAATTAAGGAAGCGAATATAGTTGCTTGCCCAGGGTGTTATCCAACAGCGGTCCTTCTTTCTATACTGCCTCTAATTAGGGGCAATATAATTAGCCTCGATGATATAATTATTGATGCTAAATCTGGTGTTTCTGGCGCTGGAAGGAGCCTTAAGGGTGAATTATTATTTTCTGAAATCGCTGAGAGCATGAAACCTTACAACATTTCTAATCATAGACATACACCTGAAATAGAGGAAAAAATTTATCTTGAATCTAATAAGAAAATAAAAATTAATTTTACCCCTCATTTAATACCTATCAATAGAGGTGAGTTAGTGACAATATATTTAAAATTAGAAAATGATAAAAAATTAAACGATGCTATAGATTATTTAAATAATTTCTATGCTAACGATGATTTTATTATTGTTTCCGATTCTGAGGTGCCCTCTAGCACATCTAATGTAAGGGGATCCAATAAATGTTTAATATCCTTATTTGAAGACAGAATTGATGGAAGAATAATAATTTCTACAGCTATTGATAATTTGGTTAAAGGCTCAGCAGGTCAGGCTATTCAAAATATGAATATTATGTTTGGATATCAGGAAAACTTAGGTCTTTTAAATCAACCTTTATTTCCTTAAGAATTGATATGAAATATTTATTAACACTAACTATTGTAATCATATTAACTTCTTGCGGATCGAGAGAAACGATAAAAAAAAGGTATTTATATAGTGAGACAGTTATGCAATTACTTAGTGATGAAGAATACTATCGGTTAGATAAAGATTCAAAATGGCCTAGCGATCAAGTTAACACTTGTGAACTGATAGATAATGATAATATTCTTGATAGATAGATTAAATGAAAGAACTAGAAAAATTAAATAGATTGCCCCCTTATGTTTTTGCGGAAGTAAATAGGATTAAAGATACCGCTAGGGGACAAGGGAAAGATATTATTGATTTTGGTATGGGCAATCCAGATATACCAACTCCAAAGCATATAGTTGAAAAATTGATAGAAGCAGTAAAGGATCCTAAAACTCACAGATATTCAGCTTCTAAAGGGATTTCAGGCCTAAGGAAGGCTCAAGCAGAATATTATCAAAGAAGGTTTAATGTAAAGTTAGATTATGATACTGAAATAATTGCTACACTCGGATCTAAAGAGGGGTTGGCAAATATGGCACAAATTCTAAGCGTTCCTGGAGACACCATACTTGTTCCAAATCCAGCTTACCCTATACATGCCTTTGGTTTTATAATTTCTGGTGCTGATTTAATCCATTATAAGATTAATGATGAAATTGATTTAATGACTGAAATAACAACTAAAATTGAAAGTTCAAAGAAAAAAATCACAGCAGTAATAATTAACTTTCCGTCAAACCCTACCGCAAGAGTTTGTAGTCAGGATTTTTATAAGGAAATTGTTAATTATGCTAAGAAAAATGAAATTATTTTACTTTCGGATTTAGCTTATTCTGAAATATATTTTTCTGAGGAAGATAAACCATCTTCAATTTTAGAAGTTGAAGGAGCTAAAGAAATTGCTGTTGAATTTACATCCATGTCTAAGACCTTTTCTATGCCTGGTTGGCGTATGGGGTTTGCAGTAGGAAATGAATATTTGATATCTGCATTAACTCGAATTAAATCATACCTTGATTACGGAGCTTTCACCCCTATACAAGTAGCTTCAGTTGCTGCTTTAAATAGCAAAGTAAAAGTAATTGATGAAATTAGAAATGTTTATAAGGAAAGACGAGATATTCTTGTTGATTCATTTTCTAATGCGGGTTGGCATATTCCTTTACCAAAAGCTACTATGTTTGCCTGGTCTCCAATTCCAGATAAATATAATAAGTTATCCTCATTAGAATTTTCTAAGCTATTACTTGAAGAAGTTGATATTGCGGTATCTCCAGGGGTAGGTTTTGGTGAATACGGAGAAGGTTTTGTTAGGCTTTCAATAGTTGAAAATGAACAGAGAATTCGGCAAGCTGCTAGAAATCTAAGAAAAATTATGAAATGAGTAAAATCTTAAATATTGGCATTGTTGGTTTAGGGACAGTAGGTTGTGGTGTAATAAAAAATATAGAGAAAAATTCTATTTTTTTTGAAAATAATCATAATGTTAAAATCAATATTCTTGGCATATCAGCAAAAAATAAAAATAAAGATAGATCTGTCAATATTAAAAATTATGATTGGTACGAAAATCCGATTGATTTAGCTAATAATAAAAAAATTGATACTATTCTTGAATTAGTTGGAGGTGCTGACGGTCTTGCTTATAAACTTGCATTAGAAACTTTGAAACAAGGAAAGAATTTTATTACAGCAAATAAAGCTTTGCTTTCTAAACATGGAAGTGAACTAGCTAAACTTTCAGAAGAGAATAAAAATTTTTTTGGTTTTGAGGCATCTGTTGCAGGAGGAATACCTGTAATAAAAACATTAAAAGAAAGTGTAAGAGTAAAAGAGATAAAGAAAATCTACTCAATCTTAAATGGCACATCAAATTATATATTATCTAATATGGATAACTTAAATATAAGCTTTAATGAAGCACTTAAAGCGGCACAAGAAAAGGGGTACGCTGAATCAGACCCAACTTTGGATATTAATGGTGAAGATTCTGCTCATAAATTATCAATTCTTAATGCTATAATTTTTTCTGAAATTCCTTCAGTTGAGTCAATTCATATTAAGGGTATTGTGGGTATTGAATTGATTGATCATAGTTATGCCTCAGAATTTGGCTATAAAATTAGATTGATTGCAATGTCTGAAATCATAAAAAGCAAAATATATAAAGAAGTTTCACCAATGTTGGTTGAAAGTAAGAGCGTTTTAGGGCGTGTTGATGATGCAGATAATATTATTCAGTTGATTAATAATGTGAGCGGAGATGTAGTTTTAGAAGGAAAAGGCGCCGGTGAAGGACCAACTTCATCATCAGTAATTTCCGATTTAATAGATTGCTCTACAGATGTTAGATTGAAATTATTTGGAGATTCCTTTTCAAATCTAACTAAAAATTTTGATAAAATAGATTCTAAGAAAAGGCCTTATTATTTAAGAGTTTTTTTAAAAGATCAAAAAGGGTCAATGTCTAAATTAACTAATCTTTTAAGTGAAAATAATATTTCAATAGATAAAATTATTCAGAAAGGCGAAAGCCATTTAGATGATGAAAAAAATTCAACACCTGTTGTTATGATTACATATCCTGTTAGAATAGAAGAAATTAATTCTTTTTTAAAAAAACTTAAAGGGTCAGAATTAATTTCTCTTGAACCAGTTTATATTCCTGTATTAGAAGAAGGGTAAAGAAATGTCAGATAAAGTTTTAGATAGAGTTTTAACATTAGAGTTAGTCAGGGTAACTGAACGCGCTGCAGTTGCCGCTTCTTATTTAATTGGAAGAGGTAATGAAAAGGATGCTGACCAAGCTGCTGTTGATGCAATGAGAAAAGAGCTAAATGAACTTGATATAGATGGTGAAGTTGTTATTGGAGAGGGAGAAAGAGATGAAGCTCCGATGCTATATATAGGTGAAAAAGTAGGAACCGGGAAAGGACCAAAGGTTGATATCGCTCTTGATCCTTTAGAGGGAACAACCCTAACGGCCAAAGGTCAAGCTGACGCATTAACTACAATTGCAATGGCTGAAAAGGGTTCTTTGTTAAATGCACCAGATGTATATATGCAAAAAATAGCTATTGGGCCAGGGTGCCCAGATGGAGTCATTTCATTAGATGAAGATGCTGATAAAAATGTTATTGAATTAAGCAAGGCGCTAAATAAACCAATTGAACAAATTACAGTTTGTGTTTTGGATAGACCGCGACATGATAATTTAATTGATTCCCTTAGGTCAATTGGAGCTAAGGTTAAGTTAATTCAGGATGGTGACATTGCTGGAGTTATCCATACTACCGAAAAATCAACTGGAATTGATATGTATATGGGGATAGGTGGGGCGCCTGAGGGCGTTTTAGCTGCCGCGGCCTTACGTTGTATTGGCGGTCAAATGCAAACAAGATTAGTGCTTGAAGATCAAGAAAAGAAGGATAGGGCAGCCCGATTGGGAGTTAAAAATGTTGATAAAATTTATTCTTTAGATGATATGGTTACTGGTGATGCTTTGTTTGCAGCTACAGGCGTAACTAATGGTTCAATTCTTTCAGGAATAAAAATTGATAATGGTATATGGACTAATACGATTGTAATGCGTTCATCTTCTAAAACAGTAAGATGGATTCAAGCTCACCATCAAAATATAGAAAAATTTAATTCAGATAAATAATTATGCCCTATAAAGTTCCAAGCTTAGATAAAAGAGCTTCTATAAATGGAATTTACTGGGAGCAAAGGGTTATTAATGATGATGTTTTAAAATATTTTCCTAAAGAAAATCAAACAAATGAAATTTTAAATAAAATATTATCAGGGAGAAATGTTTCAATTGAAAGCTATGAACAATTTCTTAACCCAGAAGTAAATAAGTTAATAAACGATCCTAGTGAATTAATCGATCTAGATAAGGCTGTAGATACCCTAACAACTGCCATTATAAATAAAAGTAAAATAGGAATTATTGGAGATTATGATGTTGATGGGACAACATCAGCAGCATTATTAAAAAAATTTCTTGGTCAGTATAATATTGAATCGTCAGTATATATACCTGACAGATTAAAGGATGGTTATGGTCCAAATATTCAATCCTTTAAAGATTTTAAAGAAAGTGGAATTGATACTGTTATAACAGTTGACTGTGGAGCCACATCAATAGAGGCAATGGAATATGCTCATGAAAATAATATAGATGTAATAATAATTGACCACCATAAAGTTGATGGAAAATTACCAAAATGTATAGCCCATATTAATCCTACTAGGGAAAATGATAATTCTAAATTAAACCACCTAGCAGCTATTGGTTTGACATTTCTTTTTGTGGTAGGGCTTCGTAGATCATTAAGGCAAGTAGAAGAATTTAAATCTCAAAGTGAACCAAACCTAAAAAAATATCTTGATATTGTAGCACTAGGGACAATTTGTGATGTTGTACAATTAAAAGACTTAAATAGGGCATTTGTTAAAGAAGGAATTAATGTAATTAATGATACAGATAAAATTGGAATTAAGAGTTTATGTTCAGTTGCAAATATTAATCAAATTGGCGTTTATGAGCTAGGTTATGTTTTGGGTCCAAGAATTAATGCTGCTGGAAGAACTGGATCCCCAGATCTAGGATTAAGACTCCTTACTTCTGAAAACAAAAATGAAGTTGAAGCAATTGCAGAAAAATTAAATGATTTAAACAAAAAAAGACAAACTATTGAAAAAAGAGTTTTAGAAGAATCTATATCTAAAGTTGAAAAATTTAAGAATGATAATAATTTAAATACATATCCATCAAGTTTATTTGTAGAAGAAGATAATTGGCACTTAGGTGTCTTGGGAATTGTTGCGAGCCGTCTTAAAGAAAAATATAATAGACCTTCTTTTGTAATTTCGAATGATAATGGAATTTCGACCGGATCAAGCAGATCATTGCCAGGAATTGATATTGGTAAGATTATTATTGATGGTGTTAATGAAGGATTACTTTTAAAAGGTGGGGGCCATGCTATGGCAGGAGGCTTCAGTTTAAAAAGAGACAATATTCAAAAGTTTAATAAATTTTGTGACAAAAGAATTAATGAACTTGATTCAGAATTATTAACTAAAAGAATTCAAAAATATGATTCAATTTTAGACAGCGTTGATATAAACAGAAATTTTTTTAATATTATTGATAAGGCCTCACCTTATGGACAAGGAAATCCAGAGCCAAAATTTGTTTTACCAAATGTAGAAATTGAATTTTGCAAAATTGTTGGAAACGGCCACCTAAAGTTAAGAATTTCTAGTTCAAATTATAGTAATTTAGATGCAATAGCATTTAATGTAATAGGAACCCCGTTAGGCGATTTAATCAGCAATCACAGTGGAAGTTTAATTCATTTTGTTGGCACAATAAGAAAAAATGACTGGCAAGATCTTAAAAGTGTACAATTTCATATTTATGATGCATTTATAGCCTAGATTCGATAATGAATTTTGTTTATAAAGAATTGCGTGGTCCCTTCGTCTATCGGTTA
>Ga0315316_10003252_pt1 | contig 11766 bp, 11 predicted proteins | sample M160m3416metaG_FD_203702 | JGI IMG/M metagenome (GOLD analysis project Ga0315316, IMG submission 203702) | Ammonia-oxidizing marine archaeal communities from Monterey Bay, California, United States - M1 60m 3416 | ecosystem: Environmental > Aquatic > Marine > Intertidal zone | place: USA...
TATTGGACCCACTTTACTAACTTCCCAACCAAACCAAGTACCTTTATCATTAGACATTTGGGTAGTCTTTAGTTTGTAAATGTGGCTAAAAGATGCCGGTGTATATAAACCGTTTTTACCTTTTAGTTTGATACCAGACATCATTGAATTCCATTTTCTACTAATTTTTAATTGAGTAGATTTCATAGAAATCAAAGCTGTTTGTGGACTATCTCCTGTAATAATCACAAAGTGTGATGCAGTCTTTTCAACATAGTTACCATTAGGTAATCTATCTTTATAGTTAGCATCTGGTTTTGTTTGTGACATGATATCAGAAGAAGAGTCGTGTACCATCACTGGTGCACCTGGTCCTTCTCCTCTATCTTTCCATTCAACATACTCTAACTTATAAAAAGCAGGAATAACATCTATTCCTTTTACGCCATCATATAAATCTCCAGTAACTGAATTGAAAATCATTCCAGGTTCTGCTCCTTCAACGTGTTTACCATCCCTCTTATTTACTTCAGGTGATAATTGTCCTAGGATTTTAAGAAAAGGTAAAGCTAAGTCTTGTTGACTTATGTTACCTAATCCTTTTGATGCATCGTCTTCAAACATATTTGCTGGAAGACCTGCGGCCGTCTTTTGTGTTACTTCATTCATGGTTATTTGTTCCTTGTTATTTTTGTTCTGTTGCTCGTGAACAGGTTAAATAAGTCAGAAGGCATATCGAGTCCATTTTCAATACGCTCTCTGACTAATGCTTTAAGTGTCATAGGTTCAACCTTTAATTTCTGGACTGGTTCATACCCTTGACCTTGCGCAAGGACAGCATATTGCTGTGCCTTGTTATCTTCGGAACGTCCAAAAGCAACGGTTACCTCATTCTTGATAAGGTCACCTAGTCCGTTCTCACGAAGCCATGTATATGCATCTTCCTTTTTATCTGCAGGTATAGATGCACCGTAGACAGGTTTAACTTCTACTGAAGTCCCGTCTGCTAATTTTAATGTAGATATATTCATTTCTTGCATCATCGTAGGTATGACCTCTGATGACACTAGTTCTACTTTTCTTTTTATTTCTTTGTATTCTACTTCTTTAGCTAAAAGTTCTTCTTCTAACTTTTGTAGTTTTACAACTTGTTCAGCCAAGCTGCCAGCTTCATTTACTGAGTCTAGATCTTCTCGTTGATCCGCCTCAAAGTTTATATTACTCATCTTGTATTTTTCCTTTCTCGTGTAAGTTAATTGAAATTGGATAATACATTCTATCTTGTTTGTCCCATTTTAATAGATTGTATCTTCCGTTAGTCATGTCAGAAACAATAGAACAAGCTACACCTATAATTGCAGGATCTCCTGTAAGTAATAAATAATCTTCTGGAGTGTAATCCTTAAGTAAGTTTCTCAGTTTAAAAATAAGTGGTCCTGGTGAAAATATTATTTGAGAAAATTCTGGAAGTAAAAATTTAAACTCACCATGTTTTCTTGCACTCATAATATTAATTTTAGGAGCACCTACTTTTGTACCTGGTAACTCTTGAATTACGTATACTATTTTTTTGCTTTCTGTCATTGACAATGTATATAGGATGTTCTATATAAGATGTCAACTAGAAAGAAGAAAATAAAATGGAAATAAAAAACTATAAGTTTAAGACTAAGCCTTATGCGCATCAAATAAAAGCATTAGAGCTTTCCTGGGATAAACCATACTTTGCATATTTTATGGAAATGGGTACAGGTAAATCAAAAGTATTAATTGATAACATTGCTATGTTATATGATGCAGGAAAAATTAATGGTGTGTTAATTATTTCACCTAAAGGTGTTTATAAAAATTGGCATGACGGAGAAATTCCAACTCACTTACCAGACCACATTGATCAAACTTCTGTGTTGTGGCAGGCAATGATTAATAAAAAACAACAAAAAGAATTAGATAAATTATTTACACCAGGAGAAGACCTACATATTTTAAACATGAATGTAGAAGCCCTATCTACTAAAAAAGGTGTAGAGTTTGCAGCTAAGTTTTTAAGATGCCATAGAACAATGATGGCAATAGATGAATCTACTACTATTAAAAATCCAGATGCAAAACGAACTAAACATATATGTTCGCTTGGTGAATATGCACAATATAAAAGAATATTAACAGGATCACCTGTAACTAAGTCACCATTAGACTTATACAAACAATGTGAGTTTCTTAAAAAAGAATTATTAGGACACACTTCTTATTATACATTTAGAACTAGGTATGCAGTTATGAAAACAGCCAATTTTGGCGGCAAGTCTGTACAAATTGTAACTGGTTACCAACATCTTCCAGAATTATCAGAAAAATTAAAATCATTTTCTTACAGGGTTTTAAAAGAAGATTGTCTAGACTTACCACCTAAGACATTTGTAAAACGTCTAGTTACACTTACACCAGATCAAAAAAAATTATATATACAAATGAAACAATTAGCTCTTGCACAAATGGATGGCAAAATGATGACTACAGCTACAGTTATGACTCAGCTAATGAGACTACAACAAATTACTTGTGGTCACTTTACTGCTGATGATGGCACTACTGAAGATATAGATTCTAATAGATTGCCGGAATTAATGAATGTATTAGAAGAGACTGAAGGTAAAGTTGTTATATGGGCTCATTGGCAAAGAGACGTTAATAGGATAATCCGGGAGATATCTAAAAAGTTTGGCGAAAATAGTTTTGTAGATTATTACGGATTAACACCTATGGGAGAACGTCAAAAAAATATTAACAAATTTCAAGATCCAAATTCACCGGTTAGATTTTTTATTGGTACAACACAGACAGGTGGTTATGGTATTACATTAACTGCGGCTAGTACTATGGTGTATTATTCCAATGGTTATGATCTTGAGAAGAGACAACAATCAGAAGCTAGAATAGATCGTATTGGACAACACTATCCTATGACATACATAGATATTTATTGTGAAGATACTGTTGATGCTAGAATTGTTAAGGCTCTTAAAAAGAAAGTTAATATAGCTAGTCAAATTATGGGTGAAGAACTTAAAGATTGGATTTAATTTGAAACTTTGCCGTCTTTCCATTCCATATCTGGAAGACCTTCAGTGTATTTTTTTCCGTCAAAGGTAAGCACTTGTTTTCTGTTTGAGTCTGATTCGTGATAAGATATGTGGACCCATCCACCTGCAGGATCATCTTTGTCAAAGTACTCCATGATCAATTGATCAAAATCTACGTTGTTTTGTAGCCAGTAAGCTGTCTTAATGTTGGGCACGCCAAATATTTCTAGGTCTACAGCCTGGCCCTTGGCATGCTGCGATGTTTTTTTGCTGCCTATGGCCTCACAGAGCGCCTCTGAGCGGTATCCGCTGGTAATCGTAACTGCCCTGTCAAAATGGGCCCGTAATGGTTCTAAGACCTCATAACAAAGATCTCCTAAGCTTTTAATTTCCCCGGCCCCTGGTGTATTATCAATTCCCTTACGTTGCGCGGTCATTGAATTGGTCATCTCTCTTAAAGTAAAATGTTTGGATAATTGCATAGTTTTTATTGTGAAATAATTAGAGCAAATATAACATAAGCCATACCTGATATCAATGCTCCAACTGATACCAATAATATACTTTCTACCCTATTTATCTGGGTTTCAAGCTTAAGTATTTTATCATGAGTTTGTTTCTGCATAATTCTACACAGTTTTTCATGAGAATCTATTCTCTGTAATGCATCATGTTTAGCCATTGGGAAATAATAAATCGAATTTTTGTCTGTTTGTCAAGCCACTAAAATTACCACCTTGTACCTGTGCTGCCACAGATTCTGCGTTAACTCCTGGTAAATTTAAACTTGTTGGTGTTATTGGTGTGTCCTGCATGATAGGCATTAATGGGTTTTCAAACACAGGAAACTCAGGTAAATTTAAATTTAATTCTGAAAATTGTAATCTTAAATCATTAATTACATCTCCAGCTTGATCAAAAGGATTATTTCTATTAATTGCTTCAGCGTTTTCTCTCATTGCTCTTTTAACTTCAAAAGAAACTTGGTAAGGTTTAAAAATACCGTTATCAATTGCATTTATTTCTGATCTAGATACTCTATCTAAAGAATCTCTAAGACCTTCATCAGATATATTTAATAATCTTGCAGCGTCCATGTCAGCTCTTAAATTTTTCTTTACATCAAACATTGCACGATTAGCATTTATGTATGCATCAACTACTTCTCTAGGTTCAATTGGTCCACCTTTTAATACTGCTCTAGTAAATAAACTTCTAGATTCTCTTATACCTTCTTGAAATTCTGCAACTTTAAAATTCATAGTTCTTTCAGGTTTAACAGCAACAGCCCTGAAACCAAACAGTCCACCAAACTCATCACCAAATTCAAAGTCTTGACCATACTCGTCGTATATGTCATCACCTTGTCCTGGAAATTTAGTTATTACATCAACAGATTTTATAGATCTATCTAATCTTTTTAATTGGTCAAAAGAAAAAGGCATTTGAGCTCTAACTAAATGTTTAAATATTTTATTCATCTTGTCACCGTCATTATCTTGTTCGCTATAAACTTCAAAACCATCTCTAGTTCGACCACCTCTTACAAGTAAATCAGCTACAGCTTCTGTCCAAATAGATTCTGATATAAATGGTTGTGCAAATTCTGACATTGCAGTCAACACACCTTTTGCAAAGTCGTCCATCATACCATCGTTGTCTGTGTTACCATCTTGCACTGCGTTAACTACAGTTTGTAATGGTCTTAATAATGTGTCGTAGGCATTAGCATGACTAAAGTCTACGTATTTAAAATTACCTTGTTCATCCTTGATTGGAAGGATTGTAGAATTTTTAGACCATTGTGCTACAAATCTTCTTATAGCTTCTCTTTCATCATCGGTTACATCATACAGAGCTTGGAATGCTGCTGCTGTGCCTAGTGGTACTGCTGCAACTGTTGTAGTAAAACCAAATAGCCTTGAGTACCCGATACCTTGAAAAGGTTTTACAGTTTTTATAACTTTACCTGCACCATCTGTAATTTCAATAGTTTCATTAATTTCTCTTAAAGCTCGTCTAACAATATTAGTTCCTGTTCTAGCAATCTCTGCTGGGAAAGATACAAAGTTACCAATAGGAAATTTTCTTAGACCTTGTACAAAGTCAGATACATAATCATAGTTAGGTATATTATTTCTTACAATGTCAGCTGCTTCTTCTTCTAAAAAGTCATCAGTAAGTTTAAACTCTTTACCATTTCTTGTAAAGAAATCACTTTTCTTGATCCCTGCTTTTAAAAAACTAGATTCTATTCTAGATTTTTCTACAGCCCATGAGTATATTTTCCAGAAGTCATCCTCAGCTGTGTATAAATCTTGTGATACAGATTTTAATTTTGATAAAGGTTTTAATAATAACCTCATGCCATTTTCTGATGTCATAGTCTCGCCAAAGTTTACATCTTTTAATAATCTAGATAGATCTCCAAGTCTTACGTTAGAATTTACTACACCTAGTTTTAAAAGTTTTTGATACAAATCATTCTGCATGTTAGTTCCTTTCAAAGGAGTCTGTAATGCTTGGTAAGCTTGTTTGATTGCAGGTAGGTCAGCGGCAGGTATAATACCATTAGCAGCAGCAAATGCACCAGCACTTACAAAGTTTCTTAAATGTGTTACTGGTGATAAAATTGTTTTAGCTATTTGTGATGTAGCTTTAGGGTATAAAATTAAACTATTGTATAATGACATTATAAATCCAGGCCTGTCACTAGTAATAGATGTTCTTTCAAGACCTTCTGCTACTCCGTTTCTTGCATAGAAAGGATTAAGAGCATCGCCAAAAGGATTAGATGCTTTTGCTGAGTTACCTACATTTAAAGTTTGTCCTGGATCAATAGGATCTACTTTTCTATAATCATCTTTAAAAAACAATCTAGCTTCTGCTTCTGATCTTGCAAACATAGGTTCTGGTACAGCTAGTTTATCATCTGCAGCTTTCCATATCTCTGCCATCTCATCACTTTTTTTCATAAGATCATTGTAAAATACATTACGTCTAGTAATCATAGAAAGTTTAGCCATGCCACCTATCATAGTCTGCATAGGGTTTTGTTGTTTACCTAGTAGAGTATTAAACACTCCTTTATCTGCTTCACTTAAATCACCAATAGATACAATAGGAGTCTTAGCTCTTTTCATTGCACTGTCTAATGTAGTTCTGTTAACAAAAAAATCAGGTACTTGAAAAATAGCATCTGATGGTTTGTCAAATCTAATTCCTTTAGGAAGCATTGCAGAGTCTAATACTTTTTGCACCATACTTTCAGCTTCAGCATCAGCCAATGTTTTACCTGGGTTTGCTGTTGCATAGCTATCTTTAAATAATTGTTTAGCATTTTCCACAGCTTCGGCTGCAGGTTTGTATCTTAACCAAGGTATAATACTTTTGTCTTGAAAGATGTCGTAAGTCGAACCTAAATAGTTTTTAAACTTACCACCAAACAAAGCTTTAAATTCTTTAAGATCATCGGGTCCTAGTGTTCCTCCAAGTTCATCAAACAAAGCAGCCCACTTACTTCTCATAACCGATAGACTACCTATAATACTTTTTTCTAATTCAGCAGCTTTGTCTGCAGAAGGCGCAAATTTTTTAATTTTATCTCTTACCTTTTGTATTGCTGCTTCATCCATTGCTCCAAACCCAGCTCTTGTTCTTGCAGTTGCAGCATCAAAACCCTCTTGTCCGGATACTTTTCCGGCAGCATCTACCAGTTCATCAGTAAATTCTGCTTTACCTGACAGCAATGCATCATTAACTTCATTTAAAAATATTTTTCTGTCTTTTGCAGTACCTTTATTAAGTACAGTACGCATAGCTGGAAATAATTTATCAATGTCTATATCTAAATCTCTAGATAAATTTCTTGCAACGTTAGCATCAGCAGCTCTCAAGCCAATTGATTCTCTTTCTATTTTAAATTGTTCTGCAGTCTTTCCACTTCTTGCTCTAAAGTTAGCCATGGTTTTATCTATCCATCTATCTAACTTTGAGTTAGCTACATCTAAATTTTTATTTCTGTTAGTAATTTTACCTATTAGTTTACCAGTACCACCTAGGATACCTGTAAACAATGCACCTTCTGTACCAAATTTAATTCTGTTTAATATTTCTCTTGAAGCATCTGGACTTGTATCACTTCTATCTATCTTAGTTGGCCCACCAATAAGATCTCCAAACGTACCTGCTTGATCTACATCACCAATAAACACACCCTCAGCTATACCACCACCTAATGCACCGGCCATAAACGCTCGGCCTTTACCTTTTGCTGTAAGTTCTAAAGCTTTGTCTGCAGCTTTAACCATAGCTGGATCAGCTACTTTAAATAATGTTTTATTTTTACCAGCAAGCATAGAAGTTTTTGCTATTCCACTTGCACTTTTAAACGCTACACCACCAGGCACACCAATGTTTACTAATAGTTTTGTAATTTTTCCTGCAGCTGTTGCTTCTGCTTTCTCATCAAACTCTGTAAGATTATCAAACCATGCTTCTACTTGCGCAGCTTTACCGCTGTCAACACCTAGATCCATTATGCTTGCACCTAATGAAAAAAAACCTTTAGGTATACCAATAAGACCAGACGCTACACCTGATAGCATTGATTCTATTGTACCTACTTTGTTATTATTTTCTACACTTTTTAAAGCGGATAAATAATTAAATTCAGAAGACATTTAACCTCCTATTATAATTTACTAATGGGTATTGGAATAACTTGCCCATCTATCACTTGAATTACTCTATCTTTTATAACGTAAACTCCTTCTGGATAATCTGGTGTAGTTTCATCGTTGTTAACTTCAGTTATTTGTGCTGTAATATAATCTAATGCATCTGTGCCTGTAGGTATATCTCCTGAAGGTATTACTTTTGCATCAAGTTGAGGATTGTTTATACTTATAATTTGACGAAGCGCATCTCCTACTGGATATTCTCCTTGGGCTCTTCCTAATATTTTTTGAATCATTTCTCCAGTAGTAAGTCCTTTTAATGCTTTTTTATTTACTTCAATTTGTCCTCTTAAAGCTTCTCTTTTTAAATCTTTATCTTCTTTGTTCATTTCTTTATCAATCTCACCTTTAACAATAAGAGATCTTAGTGCAGCTTCTGTGTCACCGACTTTATCAAATCTTTTACTTGCAGCTTGTGTTATATTTTGAATTAACTTACCACTCTTAAGTTGTTCTTTTAGGTTACCACCTTCTTGAATAAGTTTACCTGCATCAATTAAAGATTTATAAGCTGCATCTTTACTCATGCCTTTGATGTCCATAATTTCTCTGTATTTGTCCATCTGTTTCATTCTGTTATCAGATTCTATTTTTGCTTTTTCTGCTTCTGTTAATTCTTTTTCAGGTGCATTGTAATACATGTCAGGATCTCCACCACCTGGTGCTCCAGACGTTCCTACCTTACCACCTAGTTTAATATCACCTTTTGGTTTTTTAACTTCTTTATTATCTTTATTAAAAAATCTTCCATTAGCAAAATATAAACCAGTTAAAGCCCCTGTTGGAGAAACAACAAACCTAGCTGCACCAGCAAGTTTTCCAGTTACGGCTGGGTTAGTAACACCTTTATAAATTCCACCAACTAATCTAACAGTTGGATCTCTACCTAAAAAATTAGGCTCGTATATAGGCTGACCTGGTCCTTGTTTAGGAACAGTTTTTATATTTTTTGATAAATTTCTACCCGCAGTTCCTGGCGGTAACGTACGAACTTTTGCAACTCCCGGCCCTATTTCACCTGTTTTTGTTCTAGCTAAATTTTTTAAATAATTTATTCCTCTAGGAATATATCTTAGACCGGCTCTACCTGCCGCCATAATCATAGGTATAAAAGGAGTTGCTGGTCCAGCATAACCTGGTCTGCTACCATCATTACTAGGTTGAACTCTTTGTGTCATAGACCCACCATTTCTTTTTGGTTCCCGGATCCCGTTCATAATACCTTCTTTGATAGGGCCACCGTACCTAAACATTGGTCTATTTAAAGTTCTCATTAATATCTTCTGCCGCCATATATCTGACCAAACAATCCTGCAACACCTGTAGCTGCACCTAATGCGTTTGCATAAGGATCAGAAACTGGATCTGATGCATATTGTTGTCCCTGCATTCCACCAGATAAACCTGTCAACATGTTACCATATTGATTTAATCTTCCGTAAGGTTCGTATGCACCTGTTTGTGCTGCTTGTTGATCAGCAGTTAATAAAGCTTGTTCTTGAGCTTGGTTTACTGAACCAAGTGTACCTAATGCATTAATATCTTGACCCATACCTTGTCTACCAAAGTCAGATAAACCAAACTGTTGATTCATTTGATTACCAAACGCACCAGCTAATCCTTGTTGTGCATTTGCAATAGCGCCTTGGTTACTAAAATTTTGTTGAGCTAGTTGATTTGCTTGACCAAAACCTTGTTGTAACATTGAAGCTTGTAGTGCTGATCTATCTGCTAATGAATCTGCATTGTACTGACCCATCATTGCACCTTCTCTACCACCACCAAAGTTTCCTGAATTAACAGCTGCATCTCTAATATTTTGTTGACCAGCTAATCTTGATTTATCAAACTCAGATAATGTTGCATCAATTACTTGTGATTGATATGGAGACATAAAAGGTTGGTAAGCTTGTGGTCCAGTTAAAGCACCTAAGCCACCAATTGTTGTTGCTGATTGTCCTAAAGCCCCGGCCCCTGCTGTCTGTGCAGTTTGTGCTGCTTGTAAATATGGTGAATAAGAACCAACACCTTGTGTTGCAAGTGCTGCTGCTTGTGTTTGCATAGGATCCTGTCCTGCAACAAACTTTCTACCTGTAAAAGTATCTGTGTTGATCGGCGCAGAGTATGCGGCCGTCGCCTGTTTGGAATAATCTTTTACTGTATCTTCTAAAAATTCTGGTATTGCCATTATATCATCCTTGATTGTAATGCTTGTTGTTGTTCATACATTGCTTGCGCGCCGCTTGGTTCTTCTATCATTTCTTCGGACATCATTTCTTCTCCACCTAAACCTTGTGAGTCTTCTGAAACTTGTCCACCTTGTTCTAGATTATCCATTAAGTTTTGCATAACTTCAGATCCTCTATCTATATCTCCACCGCCTGCGTTTCTTACAGCGTCTGCAGTGAATACAAATTCGTTTTTACTTAATCTTGCAGGTACATCGTCAGCTCTTTCTTCGCCGCCCATTTCTACAAAGCCACCTGTCTCTCTGTAATCTTTTTCTTGTCCACCCATGTCAATCATTTCTGCTGCTTCAGCATCCATAATTCCACCGCCTTCAGCGTAGTTCATTCTACCACCGTTAGCTGCCATCATAGGTTGTTGCATACTTTGAGACTGTTCTTGTTGTTGCATTACTGCTTTAACAAATTGTTCAAAAGATAAATCTCCACCTTTGTTTTTATATTTTACAAATTCTGCCATAAGCATTTGTTCTGCTTGTGCATTACCAGCGCCACCACCCATGTTTAAAAATGTTTGTGCTGGTCTAAATCTTGTAGCTGCTTGCATTCTTATAACTTCATCTTCATCATCTGTGTCTCCACCCATTGCAAAATTTGCTCTACCACCGTTAGCTGCGTAAAAGTTTTGACTAACATATTTTTTCTTAGGCATAAAGTTTAGACCTACACCCTTGTCCCCGAGCCCTGAGTAAAAATTTCTTGCACGTTGTACTTGTGCTGCTGGATCTATTTGTTCAACAGTTTCTTCGACTTCATCGTCGCCACCCATGAATAAAGGAGCTATACTTGCTGCACCTAATGCACCAAGACCGACTCTACCCATACTTAAACCTTTAGTAATATCACCTTCTTTACCAAATATATTTCCAACACCGCCTAAAAAACCTTTACCACTCATAAACTTAGCTTTTAAACCACCTAAACCACCTGCTTGTGACAGCAAAGTTCCTTTACCAAATAGCATAGGAGCAAAATTTGCAGCTGTACCAAGTAAGGCCATCTTACCTAGAGGACTTTTTACAATTTTTTTAACGCCCCGTACCGCTTTCTTAACGATACTACCCAGTCCGTATTGTTGTCTTGGTTGTTGCATTCTTGAAATTGCCATAATTTTATCCTAGTTTATTTGTTTTACTTTGTTTCTGCGAACAAATCAAGCGTTGGCATAATGACTTTTACGTCCTGTGCCATGTCTTCGTTCTTAAAACCCTTGGCTTCCCAGTCTTTTCTTTCCTTAAAAACCTCTCCTGTTTGCTTGTGTCTATATGTTGTGATCACTTCTTGTGCCTGTATTACTGGTATAGTTTTATCCATTAGTCTATTTTCTCCTTTTTAATGTTTAGATAGCTGATAGCTACATCAAACGAATCTGACGTGCTAGATTGTACTGTAAAAGATGTACCACCTTCTACTATTAATGGTTGTGTTAATAATTCTGTTGTTGTGTTTGCTGTTAATTGTACAGATTTAATGGCTGTAATACTGTTGTTAGTAACAGTCACTGTTGGTGTACCCGCTGATGTAACAAGTATTGATTTCATAACTATAGTTTCATTAATTAAAGGATTACCTGTTCCTAAAGGTGTAAGCGCTCCACCTGTTGTGCTATTATCTATACCTTTAAATTTGTATTGGTTTACTACTGCCATTATTCTAAAAAGAAAGCTCTCGCTTCTATCTCCTGTTTAAGCTCTTCTTGAAAAGAAGTATTTAATTTAT
>Ga0315316_10003253_pt1 | contig 11765 bp, 17 predicted proteins | sample M160m3416metaG_FD_203702 | JGI IMG/M metagenome (GOLD analysis project Ga0315316, IMG submission 203702) | Ammonia-oxidizing marine archaeal communities from Monterey Bay, California, United States - M1 60m 3416 | ecosystem: Environmental > Aquatic > Marine > Intertidal zone | place: USA...
GGACCGCCTAAGAGGGCACCAAAAAACGTCTTCAGCCCGGGTGCGAAAACTGAACCGAAGAAAACTCAAAAACTACCAATTAGTAATTCTTCGCCTCCCAAAGTAATCTCGGCACCACCGAAGATTGCAGGTAGTATACCTAAGCCAATTCCGAAAAAGGTTGCAGAACCAAAAGTAGTTGAAAAAATTACCAAGAAAATTGTTGAGAAGGTAACTATTCAAGAAACAATTGTTGAAGAAAAAGTGACGCCGGAAATAGTTACTGAAGAAGTAAACAACAAAGAAATTATTGCTGAACAAATTTTAGGAACTAAACCAAAGAAAGGCAGAGGTTTGAAGCAAATAAAGAAAAGGGAAACTGCAGTTAAAGAAACTAATGTTCAAAGCGATAGAGCTGCTGCTTTGATAGAGCAGAGCCGGAAAAGAGCCATGGTTCCTAAGCCAAAAGAAGTGGTTAAAGAAAAGGTAGTGAAACCAGCACCTAGGAGAAGAAGAGCTCCTAAATCTAGTTATCAACCTGCTAACCGAGCCAAGAGATTGAATAGAAGCAGGCATATGGAATATAAGTATGAAATGCGTAAATTATTACAAGATATCAATGTTGCAGATGAACATAGATCGAACCTTTTGGGTACAATTTGGGCTAAAGGGGAAAGACAAACCTCTTCTGATGCCAAAATATTCTTAGAAGAAAAATTAAATGAGGGTGCGATTAATGAAGAACAGAAGTCAAGACTTGAAAAAGTAATAGATGATTATACAATAAGAAGGTGAGAATATAGTAGTAGAAAGTAATACAGTAGTAGATGTGCATTATCATGGATATTTCCATGGAACCGATGAGGTTTTCGATAGCTCTTTAGAACGTGAGCCGTTAACATTCCTAGTAGGGCACGGACAAATGATTCCTGGTTTTGAGGCAGAAATATTAGGTGCAGAGGTTGGAGAAAAAAGAACTTTTACTCTAGAACCAGATAGAGCATATGGTCCAAGGCAAGAAGAAGCAGTCATGCAAAGATCTAAGGCTGAATTCCCGGAAAATGTCGAGTTAGAAGTAGGTATGAGATTTCAAGCAGAAGTTGGGGGTATGCCCACACCAGTAGAAATTACAGGTATCGAGGGGGATGTAGTAACAGTAGATTTCAATCACCCAATGGCTGGGAAAACATTGACTTTTGATATAGAAATTATGTCAATAAGACCAGCTGAAGATGAAGAAATAAGTCATGGGCATGTACATGGACATGGCGGACATCACCACTAATTAATCACATAATTCATTTGCTGTGATACATTCGCAGACACGTGGAAGGACGTAAGAGCAGATCAACAACTCGTAGTGGTTTACCGAGAAATGATATTTCTACATACAATACTTCGTTAGATTCAGAAATCCCTTTGGAGGGGAGAAAACTACCTGGTGAACCTCCATACACTAGAGGGATACACAGTACGATGTACAAAGAAAGATTATGGACAATGAGGCAATATGCAGGTTTTTCTACTGCAAATGAAACAAATCAACGTTTCAAACTATTACTTAAATCAGGTCAAACAGGATTATCAGTAGCATTTGATTTACCTACTCAATTAGGTATGGACTCTGATGATGAAGATTCTTTAGGAGAAGTAGGGAAAGTTGGTGTACCAATAGATTCTCTAGAAGACATGGAAACTTTGTTCTCGGATATTAATTTGGGAGAAGTTTCTACTTCAATGACAATCAATGCGCCGGCTACGACATTACTGGCACTGTACGTTGCAACAGCAGATAATCAAGGAATCTCAAGAGATAAATTGAGAGGGACTGTTCAAAATGATATACTCAAAGAGTATATCGCCAGAGGTTTGTATGTTTATCCTCCAAAAGAATCAATAAGGCTGACAACTGATTTATTCGAATGGTGTAATATTAATACACCAAAATGGAATACGATTTCTGTTAGCGGATATCATATCAGAGAAGCCGGTTCAACAGCAGTAGAAGAAGTGGCGCTAACCTTAGCGAATGGAATATTCTATGCAGAAGAGGCTGTTAAAGCAGGCTTAGACATTGATGATTTCGCCCCTCGCATGTCATTCTTTTTTGGATGCCATAACGATTTCTTTGAAGAAATAGCGAAATTTAGAGCAGCCAGAGAGTTATGGTATGAACTTGTAACCGAACGCTTTAGCCCTAAAAATCCCAAATCATCACAGCTTCGATTCCATACGCAGACAGCAGGAGTTACATTAACTGCACAACAACCTATCAATAATGCAGTCAGAGTGTCTTACCAAGCACTTTCAGCAGTATTAGGTGGTACTCAGTCCCTCCATACAAATAGTTATGATGAGGCCATTGGATTACCGACTAATGAATCTGTCAAGATTGCACTTAGAACCCAACAGATCATCGCTCTTGAAACTGGAGTAGCAGATGTAGTAGATCCGCTAGCAGGTTCGTATCTAGTTGAAGAATTAACTACCAAGATTAAAAATAAATCATACGAAATGATACTAGAGTTGGAAGATAAAGGTGGTGTTTTAAACTGCTTAAAATCGGGTATCCAACAAAAAATGATTCATGAAAGTGCTTGGAAGGAAATTAAGGATACTGAATCAAAAGATTTACTTGTCGTTGGAGTAAATACCAATATAGAAGAGTCAGATAATATGAACCTTGGATTGAAAATTGACTCAGATAATGAAAATTTGCAAGTTTCGAAACTAAAATCATATCGTGCTTCGAGAGATAATACCTTAGTAACTAAAAAATTAAATGATTTGAAAATTGTTTGTCAAGGAAACGATAATGTCATGCCACCATTGATTGATGCTCTGAAATCAGGTGCTACAGTAGGCGAAGTAAATGGTGTCATGAGAGATGTATTTGGAACATGGATTTCTCCGAGTGGTGTTTAAATGAGTAGAATAGATCATATTGGTATTGCGACTGAAAATATAGAGAAGGCCTCTGAATTTTGGGAGTTAATCGGCATGAAACCAGGCTCTGATGATATAAATTTAGAACAAGATGTGAAAATTAGGATGTTTTATGGAATAAATGAGAATGGCGAGAAAACTCATTCTAAAGTAGAACTAATCGAGGCCTTATCTGAGAATTCACCTATTGCTAAGTTCATTTCTAAAAGAGGACAGGGCATTCAACAGTTAGCAATCACAGTAGTAGATATAGATGAGTTAATAATAAATTTAATTGAAAAAGGTATACGTATGATAAATAAAAAATCCACAGAAGGTGCAGGAGGCCACAAAATCGCTTTTGTACATCCCGAATCTACTGGTGGAGTTCTTGTAGAACTCGTTCAAAGGATGGATATATAGCCATAAACGGAGTGCAAAGATTATGCTTGACTTGGTATCTAGGCTAGTTACAATGAGCTCGAATAAAGAGAACATAACAAGCGATATTGTGAATGCAGAAGTAAATTATATATCTAATACATTAGAATTAATGAGAGATGCACATAGAATGTCAAACGATGCGTACTTAGAGTCTGGCTCGATTCAAGGAGGGCTCTCTGTAATATCTAGCCTATTAGAACAAAATATTACTGATTTAGAAATTGATTCGTTACTCAATACATTACTACAAAGAACAAAAGTTTTGGATTCGAAATATCCTGATTTAAATGAAATCATGGAGTCATATAGAACCGCTTAATATTCCTATAGTATTACTCAGAGAATACTTAAAAGTACTCCTGTATCGCAAATGATATGCCTAAAATAAGTTTAGACATACCATCGGAATTATTGAATGATCTGAAAACACATGTTGGTGATGAAAGAAAATTTATTTCCGTGGCTGATGCAGTAAGAACTGCTTGCAGAAAAATGTTAGATCAATTAGACTCCATAGACGAATTTCATGGTAGGAGATGACTAAATGAACGAAGATTTACCAAATAAAGAAGACGCACTTAATGCAATTGAAACATTGGTTAGATATATTGAGAAGATAGATGGTCCTTTGAGAGAAGGACTTTTAGATACTCCAAAAAGAGTCATAGATGCCTATGAGGAGCTGTATCAAGGCTACAATATTGACGCCGATGAACTATTAGATGCTACATTTAATGCAGAAGGTTATGATGGTATAGTGCTATTGAGAGATATTGAGTTTCATTCGACATGTGAACACCATATGTTACCATTTACAGGGTCGGCTCATGTAGCCTATATTCCTGTAGATAAAATTGTAGGTATTAGTAAATTGGCTAGATTAGTAGAATTACATTCTCTAAGACTACAGAATCAGGAAAGAATAACTAAGTCAATTGCGGATGATTTAGAGAGAGTATTACACCCCCTAGGCTGCGCGGTAATCATTGAAGCAAAACATGGCTGTATGCAGTGCCGTGGTGTTAAGAAACAGAATTCTGTAATGACTACTAGTACAATGAAAGGAGTTTTCTTTGAAAAATCAGAAGCAAGGGCAGAACTATTGCAACTCATAAATAATTAAAAAAATTAGTGGTGAAAATATGGCTATTCTAAATCAAAACATGGATCTTGAAAAACTCTACCCTATAGTAGAGATTTTTCATAGCGTTCAGGGAGAAGGGTACCATGCAGGTATTCCCTCAATATTTATTAGATTTGGAGGTTGTAATCTTAGGTGCGCATGGTGCGATACTGATTTCGATATTTGGACAGATATGAGTTTAGGTGAAATAGTAAATGAATTGTCTAGATATGACTGTGATAGAATAATATTTACCGGTGGAGAGCCTGCATTACAGGATTTAGTCGCTCTATCTGCATGTTTGAAACCACTGGGTTATTACCTCAGTATAGAAACAAATGGGACTATACCCATTCCCACTGGAACTATTGATTGGATATGTGTTAGCCCTAAAGATCAAGAATATAAAAATCTGAAAATTAAACAAAGAATAGGTAATGAATTGAAGGTAGTCTACCTAGGTCAGGAATTATCTATGTATGATGAACTAAAAGACGGCTTTGAGCATCTGTTCTTACAACCTCTGTATGATGAAGGGCAAAATACTGAATGGAATGGGATGAGTTTCCATAGTACATTCGAGAAGGTAAGAAATAATCCCGAGTGGCGATTATCACTACAAACACATAAATGGATGGGTGTTGAATGAAAAGGGCAGTTATGTCATTCAGTGGAGGAATGGACTCTACAGGTCTATTAGTTCACTTACTTTCCAATGATTATAAAATTGATTGTATCACATTTAACTACGGGCAGAAACATGCAATTGAAATTGATAGAGCAGCAGAAAATATTAGCTATCTGAAAGAAAATGGATACGAAGTTAACCATCGCATAGTAGATTTGACTTCGGCAATGTCTATTTTCAACTCGGCATTAATAATAGATGATTTAAAAATTCCAGAAGGACATTACGAAGAAGAACAGATGAAGGCTACTGTAGTACCGAATAGGAATGCTATATTTTCTTCAATAATATATGGTTACGCTCTTTCGCTGGTATCTGAAGAAGATGTTGATGTGGAAATTGCATTGGGAGTCCATAGTGGAGATCATGCGATATATCCTGATTGCAGACCAGAGTTCTATGAAAGTCTTGGTGAATCGTTTAGAATAGGGAACTGGGATTCCGAAAGAGTTGAATTCTTCTTACCATATATTGCGGGTGATAAAAAATCAATACTTATCGATTCATTAGAATCATGCGAAAAACTTGGGCTTGACTTTGATACCGTCTTTAGGAACACAATTACATCATACAATCCCGATTCAGAGGGTCGAAGTTCAGGTAAGAGTGGTTCAGATATTGAAAGAATACTAGCCTTCAAAGAAATAGGGAGAGAAGATCCAATTGATTACATAGATTCTTGGATGGTCGTTTTAGAGAATGCTGTAATGACTGAACTAAAGCATAAAGACGAATATTATAAGGAAAAATTAACTGATTTACAATATAATGTAACTAGAAAAAGTTCGACAGAGCCTCCTTTTTCAGGAGAATATTGGGATGAAAAAAGAGATGGGGAATATACATGCATATGTTGCGGCCATACTTTATTCACTTCTGAAATGAAATATGATTCGGGGTGTGGATGGCCTTCATTCCATACAGAACACGCCAACGCTCTGATAGAGAAAATTGAAGACAGAACCCATGGAATGATACGTGTTGAAGTTAAATGTTCAAAATGCGATTCTCATTTAGGCCATATATTTAATGACGGACCGATGAGATTTGGCGGAGAAAGATATTGTATAAATTCGGCATCAATGAATTTTAAGGAGCAATTATAATGGTAATGAGAATTAGAAGATTTGTTGAAACCGATACTGGTCATAGAGTACCGAATCATAAGAGTAAATGCCGACATATGCATGGACATAGATATCGATGGGAAGCAGAAATTGAAGGTGAGATTAATACCAAGGAAGGTTCTTCAGATGAAGGGATGTTGATGGATTTCTCAGATGTTTCGGATATTCTAAATGAATATATTCATGACATTGTAGACCACTCATTCATTGTTTACGAAAAAGATCATGAGGCTCTAGAAGCTCTTTCATTATTAGGTAACGAGCATAGAACTTTTGTGGTTCCTTTCGTACCTACAGCAGAAAACTTAGCAAAATGGGCCTTTGAACAAATAGAGCCAAAAATTGTATCAAAATACGAACAAAAATTAAGATTAGTCGCTTTCAATGTCAGAGAAACACCGAAATCTTGGGCCTCCTGGAAAAAAGATTAGTCTTTCTGAGAAATAATTTCATCCCATAAGTCGGGATTTTGAGAAAAATATTCAAAGGCGAGATTAGTGGTCTGTATTACTCCCAAAAGTCTGTGGATTTCGTCGTCCTTTGGTAAACCACGTAAAATTACCCTCTGTAGTGTTTCATCTATTCCAATTCTTCTAAATTCAATAGTTGGTATTAATTCAGATAATCTTGTAATCTCCTTCCTCAAGACATTCTTGAGTTCAGATGAAAGGAGTTTTTCATTTTTAGAATCATCGGATGAAGATGAATTATTGCGATACCAGGCATAGCAAATTACAGATACTGCATGACTTAAGTTCATGATGGGGTATCCAGGCCAAGTAGGGATTGTTACTAATAAATCACATATTTTCAATTCACTATTAAGTAATCCCTTTCCTTCAGGCCCAAAAACAATTGATATTTTTCCATCAACATTAGTAAGTTGTGTAGGTAGATCTTCTGGCTCTAAAAAATGTCGAAAAGAAATCTTACTACCCTGCTCTCTCTTCCCAGAAGTTCCAATTACAAGGCTAGAATCCGATACTGCAGATTCAATATCATCATAAAATTTAGCCTCATCCAATACAGATTGGGCATGCTTAGCTCTATTCCTTACCTCATCGGACCAATCACTATCTCTTCCTACTACTCTAAGTTCAGTGAAACCAAAATTCTTCATTGACCTAGCAACAGCGCCGATATTACCATCAAATTGGGGGCGCACGAGAACAATAGACACTAACTCCGAATAAAATGGAGGGGGGACATCAAGCATTTCGCCCATCTGAATCAAATTCCCGACTTCAGAGATTAGAATAATACTATCTAATCTACTCTACGTTGTTTGTAGCGTGTGATATAACCAGCAATCCAGTTTCTCATACGCTTATTTGATACATCAGTATACTCTGTGACGTAGTGTTTGTTATTCTCAAAATCTGCATTAAACATATCTGGATAAAGTTCAACCAATCTCAATGCTCTAATTTTAATGAATGATGGTCTGATATTACCCATATTTAATCCTCCAATAATTTGACTTCTAACGGAAAACCTTCTTCCCTTGTAACTTGTACACGTATTTTTCTAGGTGGATTTTGCATCCCTCTAGCCCAAATTACATGATTAATTGATTCGTCAATCCAAATCTCTTCTTCATCAGTTTTCTTCATGTGCTGTGAAACATGTTTTTTGATTTGAGCCATGGCTCGATTAGCCCTTCTTGTTCTTGGAACGGACCAAGCAGCACGTAATGGTATTGTCATTTCTCTAACTTCTGCCATATTTACTCACCTTTGTAGTTTAGATCTGCGCCACATATGTCTCTTAGGGTGACTTGTGACATTTCTATTCGTCCTAAGCATTACCCAAACAGGAACTCTACGATTCTGCTTTGTGACTTTATTTAGTCTTAGTTTTTTTGCTAATGGTTTAACGCGAGCCATTTAATCACCTTAATATTTTGATAGTCCAGGATATTTTTCTTCTGCCACTTCTCTAACCGAGTGTGCAACCTTATCCAAAAGAGCGTGCCCCTCTGGAGTCAATACCTTGCCGAAGTTAACTGTGTTAGCTGGATTCCACTTACTTGTAATCAACCCGGCTTCTGTTAATTGTTGTAATACTGTTCTAGCAACATTTCTTGATCCTGCAGCTGCTCTAGTCGGCTTCACACCTCTATCTTTAGGTCCGCCGAATAATTGAGCCATGTGGTTTGTACCAATAGGGCCCTTCATTCCAACTTTACGGAGAACCGCAGCAGAGCGGATAAACCACCAGTCTTCTTGAGTAGGTGGTCTCTCACGGTGAATGCCTGTTTTGACGTAATCTGCCCAATCAGGAGGTGTTATTTGCTCTAATTCTTGAAGCTCAGAAGAGAGGCTGCCAATCAGTAAATCAGCTGGTACATCGTAATACGTGGTCATACTATCACCTTTGTGCGGACCGCCCGTCCTAGAGTCTGTATTTAACCGTGATGACAAGAGACGACCACAGTACACCGAGATGTCATACTGTAAGTCTGTTCAACAAGTATTCAAAACCACTTCCCTAATCGTCACTAATATGGAGAAGTCAATGTCACGTAACCCCAACATGTTACGCACACTTATTGGAATGGGTTTAGTGCTGATTTTTATACTCGGTTATGCAGTACATTCAAACACTGTTGACTCAGAATATTATCTTTTTGAAACCTCTAATTCAGAAAGCAGTCTTGAATTAATTGAACTTGAAGAAAATATGTCTGAATGGTATGTCGTTACAAATTCTGCAATAACATGGGTGAATACCACAGTAGTCGGCGCACCACAGGGAAGTATACTAAAATTGGATGCATCAGGTGTTGATTGGTACCATACACCATCACTTGGACAAGACGACAGAGACTACAATTGCAAAGAATTCGCTCCCGATTATGTGGATTTGATAGAAACCTGTATCAAGGGACCATTTCATGAAATCAACTTAGATGAGCAAAATATGATGATTGGCCTAGTATCATTAGATTTACCAATAGGTGGACTTGGTTCGATACAAGCAGATACGCTTGATGAGGCGAATGAAACATCTCAAAAAATAATTAATGATAACTCTAGAATTATAACATGGAAAATCAGCATAATGGATTCAGAAGGAAATAAAATTTCGTCACAAGGTTTGGAAGTAAATACAAATATTACAACTCATGAATTAGTATCTGTAAAAGAATTCAAACTTGACCCTATTCAAGAATCAATTTACAGTCTAGCGACTCTTGTTGGGTGCTTTACACTATTATTGATTTTACCAATGATTGCTTACTTCTCCGCTGTGTATAAAGAAAAGAGAGACGAAGAAGCACGCCTAGGAACACCAGAAATAGTAGTTAAAGAATAAAATAAATCTTAAATTCTTAATTTGCTCGCATGGAGAACCATGCTGTCAACAAATTTCTGAATACGAATATTTAGATCTTCGTCTATGATATTTCCCTCATCATCGAAAACAGTCTTAACTTTCGCAATTACTAATTGTTCAGGTATCGAAACACCATGAATCCATCTTGCAACGACACGCATATGATTCAACGTAGTAGTATTTGCTTGACCTCCAAGCGTACTGATAAATCCAAATATCTTCCCAGTGGTTTGATCAAAAGATAACCAATCAAGAGAATTTTTCATAACTCCACTCATGGTACCATGATATTCAGGGCTAGAAAGTACGAATGCATCAGCAGAACTAGCCATTTCTTTATATTTTTTGACATTGGGGTGGTCCCAACAACCATCCTCACCAACGAAAGGTAATGGATTCATTTTATTATCCCAGACAAGCCACTCAATACCTTGTTCTTTCAACAGTTCAGATACTATCTCTAACATTCGTCCGTTAGCAGAATCTAATCCATATGTCCCACAAATTCCCATCATCTTAAGTTGGCGTGTCATATATCTCGGAAGGAGTATATGCCTTCAATCCATGGCTCAAACAGAGACATATACAGCCAATGCTTAACTCAAGGAAGTCTATGCGAGTTATATGTCTGATATCGACATAAGGCAATTACTCTTAGATGCTGAGAGGAATGCGAATAGTGGAAACTATATTGTATCGGCAAATTTGTATAAAAAAGTCACAATTATTGATGAAAATTCTTCAGCAGCATGGTACGGACTAGGAGTTATACATGCCAAGTTAGGAAATCTTGAGAACTCTGTTAATTCATTCGAGCAGGCACACAGAATTAACCCTGATCACGGACCTACAAATGCAAACTTAGCTTTAATATTAGAAAAAAGCGATTCTGAAAGAGCAGCAAATTTCGCTAAAATGGCATTGGAAAGTATTGGCGAAAATATAGATTTATTAAGAATTTCAAAATTAAATATACCTAAAGAAATAAAATTATTCGATAATTCACACTCATACTATGAAGGAAATGAAGAGGAGGAAATCATCAATATTCCGGCGAATGCAATTAGTGATGATACAGATGATTTAGATGGTGGTGAAGAAGAAATTTTACCAGAAGAAGAAAAGAAACAAGAGATTACTGAAGAAATAGATTTTGTTAATAGTAAGACAGCGAGAACCTCTCGGGCGAACAAAATGAGCCTGAGAGGTGAACATGCGTCAGCAGTTAATGAATGGAAAGAATTGTTGAAGAAAGATAGTTCGGATATTTCTTCTTGGGAAGGTTTAGCAGATGCTCTTTCTGAAGCAGGTTATTTAGACAGAGCTAATCAATGCCTACAAAGAGCGCAGGAATTAACTGAATTAGGGAGACAAGAAATACAGGTTGACGAAGAGGAAGAAATCGAAAATCTAGTTTCTGCTGCTAAAGAAGTGAAAGAAAAAATCGATTCATATGAAATAAATAATGACGGGAATGTAAATGAGTCTATTGAGTGGTATAATAAGGGTCTAATATTGCTTACCGAAAACAATGCTAATGAAGCTTTGAATTGCTTCAATAAGGCATTATCGGGCTCACCTGATGAAGAAATTGAACTAAGAGTGAGAATTCATAATGGCAAAGGACACTCCTTGTATCAACTAAATGAATACGCTGAAAGTATACAAGAATATCATGCTGCAGTCATATTAGATCCTAGTTCAGTTACTGGTAGAACGTTGTACAACATGGGATCATCATATGCCGCTATTGAACTATATGCAGATGCTGTGAAATGTTTTGAACAAGCAAGGGGAAGAGGCTTGGTCGATGAAGATTTAAAATTATGTAAAGCACAAATCAATAGGTGCAAATTACTAATAAAAGAACAAAAGAAACTTAACTAGTAGATTTCTTAATTCCTATTGGTACAGACTTACTAGTAGGTGTATTACTTCTATCTGCAACGCTATCGAGGGGAATCAACACATTTGATTCAGGGAAGTATGTTGCTATGTTACCTCTGGGAATATCATAAGGAACAACATACCAATTTTGAGAAACTACAGATTCAGACTCTCTGTCTGAACTCAAATCAACTAAATCACCTTCCTCAAGATTATTCTCTACCAAATCTTCCCTATTCATTAGAACTACTCT
>Ga0315316_10003254_pt1 | contig 11764 bp, 16 predicted proteins | sample M160m3416metaG_FD_203702 | JGI IMG/M metagenome (GOLD analysis project Ga0315316, IMG submission 203702) | Ammonia-oxidizing marine archaeal communities from Monterey Bay, California, United States - M1 60m 3416 | ecosystem: Environmental > Aquatic > Marine > Intertidal zone | place: USA...
TGTACTTGTATGATATTGAACATTATTTTTATCTTTATCTGCACCTACTCCTGTTGGAACATATTGATTAATTATTCCTGCTACAGATTTTGCAGTACCAGGTATTTTAATATTTGTATTTGTTCCAATGTTACCTAATTTATCATTGTAAAAATTTGCTTTTTGTAATGCTTCTTTATAACTAGGAGAAAACATAGCAAACTTTGCTTTGTTTCTATCTCCACCATAATTTCCTAAATACATATTTTTCTTTTCAAGAGCTTTGGTAAACCATTCGTATTTTTTATCGTTCATCATTTGTGCAGGAGCTTTTAAAATATTTCCATACAAACCCATTTTACCCATTGTTGTTTGTTGTGGACCTAATAAAATTCCGTCTTCGCCAATGTAACCTTTTCTTAAACCATAATCCATTAATTCACTTTCGGACATATCGTTTAAAGGAACATTAGAAAGATTTAAAACTTCAGGATTATTGTCTCTTATAGTTCCATATCGTTGTGTAGTAATATCTTGAAAACTATTATTATCATTAGTATTTTGATTGCCGTAATTTATATTTACTTCTGTTTCTTCTTCTGCAGGAACTTGACCTGCTACTTGGGGAACAACTTCATATTGTGCAAAACTTTGATTTGGATTAGGTTTAGCTTTATAAGGAAATTGATTAAAGGTACTAAAATCAGGGTCATAACCTGCAATTTGAGACTCTGTTAAACCTTGTGATAATAAATTATTATACGTAGGAAGAGAATAATTATATCCATATAAACCTGTACCCCCTTGATTGATACCTAATAAGTTTTGTAAATACGGATTTTGTGCCATTATTCTTTTCCTTGTTTAATAAAATCACTTTCAATTTCAGCAGCTTTACGTAATTCTTCTGAATCTATTTTTTCTGCTTCAATTTTAAGTTTTGTTTCTAATTCTAATACTTTTTTCTGCATGTCGTACATCATCTCTTCACGTTTTTGTTGAAGAGTTGCCATTGTTTTTTCTTTTTCTAATTTTAATTCTTCCATTGCAGCCATAAGAAGAGGATTTTCTTTCATAGGGTCTGGTGGTGGAGGAGGAGGAACTGTTGCAGGGTCTAAGAAGAAAGGTTGTGCAGAACTGAAACCAGAATTGACAACTAACTTCTCTAACGTGTTATAAATTTTAGACTCATCTACTAATCTTCCGTACCCACCTTCTTTAACTAACATTTGTTGTATTTGTAAAATTTGTGAAAGTAAATTTACTCTGTGATCTGTATTACCTGTACCTAAACCAACGTGTATTGAAACGTCCATTTCTTTATCAGCCCAATCTTGGGGATTCATTTCTACAAATTGATTGCGTAAACGTATTATACGAGGTTGATCTTGATACTTGGTAGCAAGTTGCATAATGCAACGAAATAAATCTTTTACTCCTGTCTCTGCAAATATTCTCGCTATTAATTCTATTCTTTGTGTACTTGCATTTACTAAAGCATTTACACTTGTTGCTGTTGTATGTGATTTTTGAATTGTATTAGGGTCTGCTCCCATTTGAGAACGAGATATACCTGTTCGTGATTCTTTTAATTGATCTATTTTTTCTAACATGGCTAGACCTTCATTTAAGAAAGAAGGTGTTGTTAGAGGTGTTACTGCACCTGGTCCTTTTGTTCTTACAATACCACCAGGACGTGAAGTAATAAGATCATCAAGTTGTACTTGCCCATCAATAACTAAATGTCTTGCGTTGTTTTGCAAATACATGTTGTCCATAGTTTGACGTAGGACAGTTGATTTCATTAATTGTAAATCCATCACTAAGTCTGCAACACTCATTCCATAGAAAAGGTGTGGCATAGGGATTGGAGTTACCATAGAGAAAGGAAGATAATCTATTTCTTCATTATCAAGGATAATACTTTCATTACCCCCCATTGTAATTTTTCTTAATGTAGGTTTTCCTTTTTTTTCATAATCAATTTTTGTATAACATTCTACTATGCGAACATAGTCAGTTGATTTATCTATACTTTGATATTCTGTTTCAGGAGACTCTGTTTGATACATTTCTCTCTCTGTGTGTTCTTGATTATAGAAACCATCAGTATAACTAGGAAGTTTATCAACGAGTTTTTTATCAAAACCCATAGCAATAACTTCAGCTCTTGTTTTAATAACTCTATGTCCAACAAATTGAGAGTCAGCAAAACTTTTAGCATTTTTACTTACAAACATTTCTTCAGGAGGAATATTCTCTACACAAATTCTTCCTTCTTTAGTTGTACGAGTAATTTTAACATCGTGTAAATATTCTATTTCAAATTCGCCTTGAACTTCTTTTATATCGTGTTCATCTACAGAAACTGTATCATCAATTAATAAAGAATTATATTCTACATCTGTTAAATCTGCGTACTCTTCTGTTTTTGTTTTTTCAATTTCTTTATAATAATGTTTAACAAAACCATTTTTTTGTAAAAGAGCATCTTTGAACATGGTATAGAGGATCATAAAGCCAGGATTGTCTTTCATAAAAATATAATTGACATAATCCGTACATTGTTCAGCCATTTGTTGATCTTCAGGACCTTGGGGATCAAATTTTACAATTTGTTCTCCTGCTGTAAAGATACGAAGCAAGGAAGGAAGTATATTTTCAACAACTTCCAACACATCTTGCGTTACTACTTGGGAACGACCTTCAATTTCGTTACCATAGGGCTTTCCTAAATAGTATTTAAAAGCAGTTCTACGTTCTGCACCGATTGTTCCTTCAAAATAACCGATAGAATTTTCTAATAATTGTCCCAGAAGTGCTAATACTTCTGAATTTCGCATTTTAGCCATTTAATCTTCCCACTTTATGTGCAATGGCCCATCATCTGCGCCTGTAATTTGCTGTTGTGTCTTATCTCCGTACACTTTGGGAACTAATTTACCTGCTGTCCAATGTGTATCGTGCATTAAGAGTTTTAATACAGCAGCTTCTTCTAAACCTACTTTACCTTTACCTTGTTTTGCACGTTCTAATGTCTCTAATGCTTTAGCTCTATTATCGCCTAGCATATATTCAATACCTTCTTGTTTACTTCGACTATATTCTTCTTGAAATCCATCTTTCTTACGAAGCCAAGTACGAATTGTTTCCCATGTAGGCATGTCTGTATCTCGGCAAATAGAACGAATAGATTCTCCATTGGCTAATCTATCGCAAATATCTTTAACCATTTGCTTACTATATTTTGTTGGCATTACCATTATACTATTCCCATATTTCCATATTTAATTTCACTTTTAAAATCACTTGTTTCATTCATTCCAACTGCCATGTATCTAATGGCATCACAACCATGAGAAGCCCATGAGTGTTTTGGTTTATCTAACAGTTGTCCTGTTCTATCGTTTCTTTCCCATTGGTACTGACGCATTGCTTCAATACCTTGTTTACATTTATCTCTATCAAACCACATACGAGAAAAAATCATACGTGTTGCATTAATACCATCTATGACAGGTAACTTAGGAACGATTGTAAAATACAATCCTAAATTATTTGCTATTTCATATCTTGACTTACCACTAGAAAGCTCACGTTGACGTAAATCATGTGGTCCGTAATGGTTAGAATATTGATAGCCTTTTTGTGCTAAAACTTTCACATAATGATCTAAACCCATCGAGGTATTTTCATAATAATCTATCAGGTGTATTCTATTACCCACTCGTTGAAAGAACCATATTGCTGTGGAGTCTCCAACTCCTAAATCCCATGATGTATCTACTTTAAAATTTTCATCGTATTCTATATTTGTAATACGACCATCATCTTGTGCCTTTGTTAAGGACCTAGTGTAGATACCCCCAAGAACACCTGCATCAAAAGATACTTCAAATTCTTGTTCGTATTGTTCTTCACTCATCATCTTACGAGCTGCTTTAAGTTCGTCTTCGTCTATAATTCCTGTTTCACTTGCTTTAAAGACAGCCGAATACCATTCATCAGGATTGTTTACAGCATTGTCATACAGATCAAAAAATGCGTTATGACCTGCAGGAGTACCTATGGCTATAAGCCACCCTTTCCTATCTGATAATGCAGGACGTAATACTGTCCATATATCAGGGGGCATCATTGCAATTTCATCTACAACTATTCCATCAAATCGTTGTCCCCTTAGATTGTCGTAAGAGTCAGCGCCAAACATTTGTATTGTTCTGTTACCTGGTAAGGTAACACGAAGTTCGGTGGTGTGATATTGCACACCTGGAATTTTATGCGTGTAATCTATGCAGTATTGCCAAGCTGCTTGTTTTGCCATTCTGTACGTAGGGGCAATATATCCATATTTAGGACTTGGTAATGTATTGAGCATACATTTTTTCAATATCTCGTTCAATACTAGGCATGTCTTCCCGAAGCGCCTATGTGCCACTAGCACATTCCATCTTTTAAGGTTCTTATGAACTGCTAATTGATGTTTACGTGGTTTATACGGAATCGTTACTTTCATACGTCCTTAAAATTGTTTGGCCAATGTAAAATGGTATTTGTGGAACTAAACTGTTTCCGAGTGCTTTAAGTCTGTCCACCCTGTGGGGTATCCCATTAACCACTCTACCCACGTTGGGTTCAGTTTCCCAGAGGTTGTTGATTCCAAACATTTGCTCTGTTGTGAATTGCCTTTTAGTCTGTACTTGTGTTCCGATGCTGTTGGAGTTGGTAATAGTGGAGTCCAAGGTTTCATTCTTGCTGGATTGAGAGAACCCATTTGCATTTGTTCCGCTTCCTCTTTCGTCAATACTCCCTGATCTACCAGTTTCCTGTATCTTCCTATCGACCCCTCTGATGGCATCATTGACGCCGTAGGCGTTGGCCACAATCCAGATTCTTTCTCTTTTGTGATTGGCACCAATGCTTGAAGCTGAAATACTAAACGTCCTTGTGGTGTAACCTTCACTTTCCAAGTCCTCGATAACGGAGTCGAGACCGAGTTTAATGTGTCCACTAACATTCTCTCCAATGACCCAAGTAGGCCTACATTCTTTGATAAGTCTAAAATACTCTGGCCAGAGGTGTCTCTTATCTTCAACACCCTTTTGTTTTCCTGCGACAGAGAAGGGCTGGCAGGGATAACCTCCTGTGATAATGTCAACTGTTCCAATATCTGTTCCTTTTAATTTTTTTATATCCTCATATATGGGGACATTAGGCCAATGTTGTTGTAAAACTTTTCGGCAATAAGGATCTATGTCGCAAAAGGCAGATGTTTCAAATCCTCCTGTTGCTTCTAACCCTAGGGAGAAACCTCCTATGCCAGAAAATAAATCAAGTATTTTTAGTTTTTTCATAGTCAAGGTGTCGATACATTGCATCTACATCGTCAGATTTAACTACTCCTTGGCCAGACTCATTATGAACTGGTGTAGGCTTATTTATATCTTCAACCAAAGCCTTAAATTCACTCATAAATGAATCAGTTTTCTTCTTAACTTTTTTTTTAGTCATATTTACCTTCGTTCCTCTTTTGTTCCCCTATGGTCAAATATAAGCCTTTTAGGGCTATATAAGGGGTGGGTCTAGTATGTGTGTGGGTCCCCATGTTATTAGCGGTAGCTACTGGGGGTGTTCCCTTAAATTTTAAAAGGTTTTGAGATGGATATTCTTGTATGTAACAAGATAACCACCCATTAAAAACCCTTGTGTTACTTATGTTTTTTAATATGTTTTATTAATTGTGTACTTTCTTGGACCTTGCAGCAACCTGGTGCAGCTGGTTTTTACCTGGATTAGTTCAAGTTTAAACCAAAACTATTCCTATATGACTAATGTACTGTTTTGAGGTCTTTTTTGTATCTAAAGACATATTAAACCCCCTATCATATTAAGTAATTATTTAATAAATAAGGTAAAATATACCTTTTAAAAGATATCTGTTAATGTTAAGAGATATCTATATATGTTTGATACTCTATACCAGAATGAATATTATACTAAATTAAAACAGTATAAATATTCTATTGATCAGATTAAATATGAATCTGGGAATGGTTTTGATACCATTATTACACATTTAAAAAAGATAGAGTACACTTACAAACAAAGACTAAACAAAGACATTAATAGATATCGTTTACTTGCAATACTTGAACTTGAAGACGATATAAAAGTTTATCAAGATGAATACTATCCTAGTGAGGATATTTCTTACTGTGAGGAATGTGAGGATGATTGTTTATCTACTGATATACAAAACCTTGAAGAGAGTTTTTATTGCCAATCTTGTTATGATGAAATTTCTAGGCATTGTGATGATTGTGGAAGTGCCTATCATAGAGATAGTGATGAGATAATTTATTATGATTGTGCAGATAGTGATTATTGTAATTCATGTAGAGATGATAATATTTTATATTGTGATGACCATGAAATTGAATACTCTTCAAATGGTTCATGTGAGGAATGTGAAAATGATGAAGACAACCCCATTAAAAATTATAGTTATAGACCTAGTCAATTATTTTTAACAAAACCCCATGAAAATACAAAGCTTTTTTATGGAATAGAAATAGAAACAGTTTTAAGAAATAGTGATAACTTAAATGATATTGCACTTAAAACACTTAACCAATTTGAAAAGAATGAAGTTATTTTAAAATCCGATAGTTCAATTGGGGATAATGGTTTTGAAATTGTTTCTAATACTGCAACCTTTGAATATCATAAATCAGAATTATGGAATTGTTTTTTTAATTCAGATATTCAAGATGATTTGAAGTCTTTTCATGTTAAATCTTGCGGTTTACATATTCATGCAAGTAGAGAATTTTATTCAAATGCAGATATTGGTAAGATTGTTGTATTTTTAAACTTGCCTTATAATACTGATTTTTTAACCTCTTTAAGTGGCCGTGAATATAATTCATATTGCAGACATAACCCAAACAAAAAGATAACTGATTATAAATCTTATGAAAGATTTGAAATATTAAACTTAACCAATAATAAAACTATTGAATTTAGATTATTTAAAGGCAATCTTAAAAGACAATCAGTATTCAGATACTTGGAATTTGTTGATAGTTTAAGTCATTTTGTAAAAGAAATAAAACTGCAAACAAACAACCTTAAATTTTGGCATTATGTAAAATGGGTAAAAAACAACCCAAATACAAAAAAGAAATATAACAACCTCAATTCATGGTTAGATAAAAAAGGTTTTTACAAAATATTAGAAAATAAAATTATTTTTATTAAGAATGACAATGTGAGGTTATCAAAATGAAAACTGAATATTTTATTTTACTTATGTTTATTAATTTAATGATTTTTTTAACTGTTCAATGGGTCAATTTTTAGTATGTGTTTAATAATTTACAGTAAAAACCCTCTTAAAATTTCAATAGATGATATGGAGCAATCTTATACATCTAATAAAGATGGTTTTGGTTTAATGTATATTAAAGATAATAAGATAATAACAGATAAAATACTGCCTAAAAATTTTGATGATTGTTTAAAGCTTTTCAATAAACATAAAAATAATTGTAAAGAAATTGGTTTACATTGGAGATTTAAAACTGTGGGGAATATTAACTTAGAAAATTGCCACCCTCACAAAGTTTTAAAAGATCAAGTATATTTAATGCATAATGGCCCTAGTTTACCTATTCCGATTTTAGAACATGGTAAATCAGATACAAACCAATTTATTAAATATTATTTTAGAAATTTAGTTATTAAAAATAGTTTAATTTTACAAAATAAAAGTTTTATTAAATCTATTAATGATTTTATTGGAAGTGATAAACTTCTAATTTTAGATCGTAAATCTGAAAAGTTTACTATTTTTAATTCTCAAAATGGATATTATGAAAATGATTGTTGGTATTCTAATAGTTATTTTAAAACTAAAACAATAAAATCTACAATAGGTTTTAATTCAAATTATAAAATTAACCAAAATAATTGTGATTATTGTTCAGTTGAGATAAAAAAAGATAAATTTTTATGTGATACTTGCCAAATAGATGAGGATTTATATTACAATAATTATACTTCTAATAATGTTAATTTAATTGATCTTGCAGAAATGGATAGAGAAGAGATAGATCAATTTGTAAAAGATAAAATAGAAATAGATGATAATGATAGTTTAACTGATTGTATTTATCAATTAATACATCAACCTTATTAATTTTAAATTACATTACCGAGCTGATGCAGATTTCCAAAATTATTATATTGAAAAAACCCTTATTTTCTGGGATTTTTTTGAATTTTCAGGAAATTTTTTTTTTGCAGCGTGGATTTTACCAGGTAAAAATGGCAGAAATGTTTATTTTTTTTAGCATCTAAAAATTTTTACTAAACAAGATTTTATTTAACAAGATTTTTTCCAAACAAGATTTGAATTTAACAAGATTTAAACAAGATTTCATTTATATTTTTCGGACAAGATTTCACGAACAAGTTCTGTTGGTTTTTTGTTTTTTTTTGCTGCATCAATCTTAATTTTATCCCATAAAACTTTTGTTAATCGTATAAGTACAGGGTAATTAAATTTTAAAGGTCTTGCCATAATTTCTTATACAAGATTTAAAAGATAAATCAATAAAAGATATCTTTTATGTTTACAAAATATCTCTCATAGTTTAAAGGATATCTCTTATGAATAAATATTATTTTGCATATGGGAGTAATTTAAACCACGACCATATGAATTTTCGTTGCCCAAATGCGAGATTTGTGGGAACTTTAACATTACCTGATTGGGAGCTTGTTTTCCGAGGAGTTGCAGATATTTCTCAACAACCAGGAAAAGAAGTTCAAGGTGGCTTGTATGCAATAACCAATGTTTGTGAACAAGCATTAGATATTTACGAGGGCTACCCTCATTTATATACTAAAGGTTATTTCACTATTAAAATGGATAAGAAAAAACAAGATGTTATGACTTATCTAATGAATGATAGAAATTATTTAATTGAACCTAATGGTAGTTATTTAGAAACTATCAAACAAGGTTATCTTGATTGTGGCTTACCTTTAAAACAATTAACTCAATCGGTAATTAATTCGAAGGAGGTAAATAATGAAAACTGATAAAATTATAGAATTATCAAATCAATTAACAATAGAAGATATGGAACTATTAATTACAATATTTTCTGACAGAATATCTGTATTTATTGGACAACATGATAAAGTTTTATTTACAGGAGATTTAAGTAAAGAAAATCCTGTTTCATTAAATGGGGCCAATATTCAAATTAATATGGAATATGTTGATAAAAAAAATAGTTTTCTTAAACAATATAAGGAGTATTTAAAATGAATAAAGAAAAAATTGCAGAACAAAATGATTTTGTAAGAAAAAATATTTTTGAAATAGAATTAACTAAAAATAAATCAGTTATAACGAGTGGTGTTTCTGCGTTAGGCGAGGACAATGTTATATCTATTATAGAAAAAGTTAAAAATTTTAATGATTTTTCAGAGGATAATAATCCTTTTGGAGAAAGAGATTTTGGTTCTTTTGATTTTAAAGGAACTAAAATATTTTGGAAGATTGATTACTACGATAATCAAATGGAATATCATAGTGAAGATAAATCTGACCCAGATAAAACTGTAAGAGTTTTAACTGTAATGAAATCTAGTGAATACTAGAGAAAGGAAAATAATGACTAAAAGAAAACAAGATATAACTGATAAAATAGCTAGTTTAATGGATAAACATATTGAGCCAGTTATAGAAAAACATATCCATGAAGCTAAAAATGATAAAGAACATTTTGTTAGAAAGTTACATGTTTATACAAATATAAATTTAATGAGTATGTATAAAATTAGAGCAGCATTACCATTAACAAAAAATTTTAAACATTTTATGAAAGAAAATATTAAACATGTTCTGGAAAAAAGTAAAAAACTTTAATGTATTGTATCTGTCATAATAGGCAGCGATTTATCAAATTCGTTGCCTAGATAGATATTAGCAAAACTTTCAATATCTTCTCTGTTTTTAAAACCAGAAATAGTCATAACTAAAGATAACCCCCCAGAATATTTTATTTCTTTTGCCTGAAGGACCAATTCATCAGTTAGTCTGTAATCTCTTTGCAATAGATTTTCTTGTTTCAAGATTTTCTTTTTTAAGTTTGTCATATAAATTTATAATTTCGTTGGGATTTGTCTTTGCTAAAAAACAAATTTGATAGAAGTCTTTACTACCAATATAATCTTGTGAATTTTTAATAAAATTTTTCTTAACTTTGTCAGATTGATCTAATATTCCCAAAGCATCACACAAAGCTCTGTGAAGTATGGCCCTATATAAATAAACTAATCTGTTAGTGGGTGTTTGTTCTACTAATTCTTTTAGATCGTACATATCCGATATCGTGTCAAAACACTTCTATCGGTTGTTAGGATAATATATTTTCTTAAATGTATCGCAATAAGAACAAAACTAGAACACTATTTTTCTCTTTTAGGGTTCCAAAAATCATCTAAATCTTCCAAACCCTCTTGTAATTTACTTAAATTTACAACTTTTTCATCATCTAATACGACTCTTCTCACTTCTTTTGCATTATTTCGACAAAATTGAAGGGCTTTTAAGTATAAATCTTTGAAATGTAGGTATAACATTCGGTTATCATGGTGGCCCATAGAGTTCACAATGTCATTTATGGTACTTGTAATGTTAGGATTACCCTGACCAATCGAGTGAAAAACAGCTAATTTTGTTCCTGCGCTAAATAAAATTAAGTTTTTATCTTTATTCCAAGGACATAATTGCTCTTTTTGATACAATCTATCGAGCTCTGATTTATATAATTTCTGTAATACTCTAGGACCTTTACCAATAGGTTCTAATTTCATTAAACAATTATCAGCAAGTCTTTCAAGCAAACCTTTATCTAATTCTCTTAGTTTGGCTGCGCCATAGTCAACTTGTGTGTGTTTTTTCAAATCTTTTTTCCCTTTTTATCGTAACAAACAAGGTCTTTTGCAAAACCCATGTCATAAACAAATTGATGTTTGCCATCAATGAAACCATTGTATTTGTGATCTTTGCCTAGGTCGTTTAAACTTCTGATTTGCTGTTCCCCAAGCTGTATGTCTTCGTCAATTCTATCTCCATTTAACCAAGAAGAAACATGAGGGTAAAATTTAGGGTCATTAACAGTTGAGATTAAAAAATTATAGTTCTCAACTACCTTTGTTTTATCTTCCTCACTTAGTTTGTTAAATGATGTAAAGGCTTTGCTTTTACTTCCTGGTCTTACAGTTAAATCTTTCCAAACTTTTTCAAATTCTTCAGTATATTTATTTTTATTAAGTATAGGTATAGGTTTAAGTATAAGTGCTTTTGATTCGGTTCCAGTTAGCTTTCCATTAGCTTTAGGTCTTCCTCCTAGTTTACCATTTTCTGACTTAACTACATGATTTTTATTAACTCTTAACCACTCCTCAACTTGCGCCTTTTGTTCAAAACATTTTGACACTTCGTTAAATGAAAAAAACCTAACTAGAATTTTATCAACTTTTTCTCTAGTTTCACTATTATATGCTTTGCAAATTTCGTAAATCTCTTCCATGTTTCCTGTAAGCTGTGCTTTATTCTCCCAAGCAAAACAAAGTAATCGCCAATAAATACCTAAGTCTTCATTTTTTAAATGAACAGTATTAGCAATAAAATCATTTACCCTAACAGGCATAGAAAATATTTTATCGGTCATAGGTCCACCAATGGTGTGTAAGCTCTAGCTTT
>Ga0315316_10003255_pt1 | contig 11761 bp, 7 predicted proteins | sample M160m3416metaG_FD_203702 | JGI IMG/M metagenome (GOLD analysis project Ga0315316, IMG submission 203702) | Ammonia-oxidizing marine archaeal communities from Monterey Bay, California, United States - M1 60m 3416 | ecosystem: Environmental > Aquatic > Marine > Intertidal zone | place: USA...
CCCCCAACCCGGCCACAGCCTGATCGATGGAGATGCGGTTCTTGCGCTGCAGCTTGTTGAAGTAACCGGAAAGAATGCCCACGCACGGCGTGTGCCCGAATCCGTTTTGCACGGCCGGGTTTTTCAGCCCACTGTACATTTTCAGGTGCTTAAAGTGATCCGACAAATTGGCCAGCAACGGCGGGGGCTTTTCAAACACGCCGTCAGTCTTCGGAATCAGTTCGGGTTGATAGAAGCTGAGGTGGTTGACGAGGGTGAGCAGGCGCCGAGGCGAATCCGTCCCGGTAACTTGCCCGAGGCTCTCCAGTCGCGGCAGCAGCAAGGCGACCCCCGTCCCCTTGAGGAAGGCTCGCCTTTTCATGATGCCGCTTGTTGAGCCCATCGGTAGTAATGACGTCAAGGAGGTGGCCAATTATACAGGGAACCAGGTGGGATAAGGCACGTTGCTGTCTTCATCGAGCTGGGTCATCAATAGTAATGACTCAGTTATCTGAATTGTTCCCCGGATTATGTATTAAGTCTAGGTACAGACGGTCTCGAACAGAAGGGAAAACTCATCGCGCCGAACGATTCACTTCGGCTTGTCCTTGTAGTTCTGTCTCCAGGCTTCCCACATCTGGGCGAGCGCGGCGGTTTTCTCCGGCATCTGCTTGGCCAGGTTATTCATCTCAGTGGGGTCGGTCTTGAGGTCGTAGAGTTCCCAGGTCTTGCCGGCCCGGACCACTTTCAAGTCTCCTTGCCGGACTGCGTTGGCCCGGCTGAAATGCCAGTAGATTTCCCCGTGGGGTTCCCGGTGGTCACCCTTGAGGATGGGGAGGAGGGACTTGCCTGCAGGAGGCTTCGTTTTGTTGCCAAGGATCTGCTTGGGATACTTCGCTCCCGTGATGTCCCGGAAGGTGGCGGAGATGTCGATGATATGGCCGACCTGGTCGGTCATGCCCGGCTTGATCACGCCCGGCCAATGGGCGATGAAGGGGGTGCGGATTCCGCCCTCGTAATCGGTCGACTTGAATTTCCGGTAGGGAGTGTTGCTGGCGTTGGCCCAACCCACCGAGACCGTGCGGTAGCTTTCCACGGGGCCGGGCGGAATGCTTGGCGTGGTGTTGGGTTGCTCGGGGCAGGCGCCGTTGTCGGTCAGGAACATGATGAGGGTGTTGTCCCATTTGCCCAGTTCCCGGAGCTTGGCAAACAGGCGCCCGAGGTTCTGGTCAACGCGGTCGATCATGGCTGCGTAGACGGCCATCTTCAGATCCTCCTCATCCTTTTGTTGATCGGTGAGATCGTCCCAGGCCTTGGAGGCGCGCGGGGTAAGCTTGTGGTTGGGGCCGATGATGCCCATCTCGGTCATTCGAGCAAAGCGCTGTTTGCGGATCTCGTCCCAGCCGATTTTATATTTGCCACGGTACTTGGCGATGTCCTTGGGCCAGGCATGCAGCGGGTAATGGGGGGCGGTGTAAGGGAGATAGAGAATGAAGGGCTTGTCCTCGTCCTTGTATTCATCAAGGCGGTCCATGGCGTAATTAGTGAAGGCGTCGGTGGTATAAAAATCCTTGTCCGGGCTGGTATAGCCCATGATCACCTTGTCCTCGATGGCCCATCGCCTGACCCGGGTCTTGCCTTTCCGCCCCGGAGGGCCCTCGCCATCCCGGGCCTTGAGGCCGGGATTGAAAAAGTTGCAGCAGCCATCAGCGAGTCCGTAATAGCGGTCGAAGCCACGGGTCGTCGGTAGTGGCTTCTGGTGCCACTTGCCGGAAATGAGGGTGCGGTAGCCGACGGGACGCAGGACTTCGCCGAACGTGGCACCATGTTCCATGCGGTTGTCACCGATCGAGTAGGCGTAGTTACCGGTGAGGAGCTCGGCCCGGGTGGTGTGGCACTTGGCAGTGTTGTAGAACTGTGTGAAGCGGAGACCGTTCCCGGCCAGTCGGTCGAGATTAGGAGTTTGAACCTCCCCGCCATAGCACCCGATATCGGAATAGCCCATGTCGTCAACCATGATGAGGATGATGTTTGGTCGCGTGCTGGCCTTAGTCGTGCCCGCGATGAGGAAGGAAAAGAGGGTGAGGCAGAAAAGTGATCGGAGCATGAGGGGAGGGGAAGCTTATCGCACGATTGCAGATTTGACGGGGGACGCGATTCGGAACTCGCAGGGGTCTAAGCAGGCGCGCCCGATTGTGAGCGGGTGCAGGGATATAATGCCGGGTTGGAACTTCTGCCGGCTACTTCCGGGCCGCCTGGAAGTCGGGGAGGAGGTCATCCTGGTAGCGCTTGGCGAGTTGCTGGAGTTCCGCAAGGCGGGCGGGGTCGTTTTCGGACAGGTTGGTGGTTTCCCCGGGGTCATTCGCGAGATTGACCAGTAAGTAGCTGGGCGCCTTGCCGCCTTTCCAGGGGGTGACCTGGTCGAGAGGCCGGTGGAGCAGTTTCCAGTCTCCCTTGCGGACGGCCCAGGGGGCGTTCTTGTTCCGGCTGAAGTCCTGGGTCCAGAAGAAGTCTTTGTGTGGAGAGGGCGCATCGGCCGAGCGGATCACGGCGTCAATGTCCCGTCCGTCGAGCTTCAGTCCCTTGGGGAGAGGAGCATCCGCCCACTTGGCGAGGGTGGGGAACCAGTCGCAACCGGTTACAAACTGGCTGCGCACTTCTCCTTCCGGCAGGGTGCCCGGCCAGCTCACGATGGCAGGCACCCGCAGGCCGCCTTCCAGAAAGGAAAACTTGTGCCCGCGATAGGGACCGGAGCTCCCTCCGCCTCCGAAGGTGCGCTCCTCCACCGAATGCCCGTGGTCCGACTGCAGGATCACGATGGTGTCCTTTCGTTTCCCGGTGCTCTCGAGGTGCTTGATGACCTGCCCGATCAGTTCGTCCATGCTTGAAACGAAGGCGGCGTACTTGTCGCGGGGATGGGGAAGCTTCCTGTCGCGGTAGTGAGCCCGCCACTTGTCAAATCCCTGGAGGGGGTAGTGAGGCCAGTTGATGGCCCAGTAGATGAAGAAGGGGCGCTTGTCCTTCCTGGCAATGACCGTCCGGGTTTCCTTGACCATGAGTTCGCCGAACCCCTCCCCGTCGTGCCAGACCTCCCTGCCGTTGCGCCACAGGTCGTGGCGATTCGGACCCGCCCAGTAGAAGAAATGCGAGTAGTTGTCGATACACCCTCCCATGTGTCCGAAGGAGGTCTCGAATCCCTGGGCATTGGGCATGGTTTCGTCGGTGTAGCCGAGATGCCACTTGCCCACGTGATGGGTCCGGTAGCCCGCCTCGCGCAGCAGTTCGGGCAGCAGGTGCAGCTGTGGGGCGAGACCCTTTCCTCCCCGGCTGGATGAAATGTTTCCTGGCGCCCCGAGGCGCATGGGGATGCACCCGCCCAGCAGGCCGGCCCGGGAGGGGGAACAAACCGGGGCCGGGGCCAGCATCTGGGTGAAGCGCACGCCGCTGGCAGCCAGCTTGTCCATGGTGGGAGTGGTGAGGTCCCGGGCCCCGTAGCACCGGGCATCGACCGATCCCTGGTCGTCCGTGTAGATGAGGAGGATGTTGGGCTTCGCCGCCACCGCAGGTGGAAGCAGGAACCCGGCAAACAGCAGGGAAAGGGTGATTTTACAGGCGAATGGCATGGCTCGGCGATGGTGGCCCCTGCCGGGGGCCAATCAAGCGTAAGCTCAGAAACCGGGCCGACCTTCGCGGATGAGGTCTGAGAAGGCAGGGTCCCCGTGGGCTTCCTTGGCGGCCTCGTTGATGGCGGCGCGTCTCACCAACTCTTCGAAGGAGAGCCCGTCGGTTGCGATGACCTCGCGCTCGTAGAGCAGGGACTCTATCAGTCCGTTCAGGATGATGCGGTAGTCGAACCGCGGCCGTTTCCCAGGCGGGGCCTGCTTGATGTAGCTGGTCGAGCAGTTTGCAGTGAGGGAGTTGTAGAGTCGTGGGTTTTCCTGAAGTGCGTTCATGGCTGCTACGGTCTCCCGGAACATCTCTCGGATGCGCTCAAGGGAATAGGTCGAGCGGTAGAGGCGGACCGGTTCGTTGCGGATGGTGGCCCGCTCGCGCAGGAAGTCGCGTTCGTCGCCCACCAGGTACATGAGGTTGTATTGCTTGTAGAGCCCGCGCAGGGGAGAGAACTCCTGTCCCTTACGGTATCGGATCTCGACGGAGAAGGCGATGTGTCCCTGGTCACCAAAATCGAAGCAGAGGAGGGGATGGGCAAGGAGATCGTGCTTCAGGACGTGGTGAGCAAGGTCGAGTCCCTTCAGCTTGGAGAGGTCTGCCACCCGTGTTTCCCACCGTTCCGTGACTCCACCTTGGAGGTCATAATCGAAATTGCGAAAGTTGTGGAAGGTTACCAGGTCGCCCGTGGTGGAAGCGGACGGCATCCGTGACCACGCGGGTTCCCAGTCTGCCTGGCGGACCGGTTTCTTCAACGACCAGGGGACGGCCACCAGGGCGATGGCTGCAATCCACCCGAGGAAGCGCCGCAGGCGGGAGCCGAGGGCCAGAAGGGTGAGGAAAACCACCAGGGCATAGCCACCGGCCAGGAACGTTCGATCCACTCCGCTCTCGGCGGGGAGGGGCGCGTCGTAGTAGACCGCACCGCTGGCCCAGGCGATGCCCAGGAGATAGACCAGGGTACGCAGGATGGCCAAGAGGTTGGTGCCGAGGCGCCGGATCACGCTCCGTTCGGGTTTTACTGTCGATTTGGACTCCTCGCTCATCTTGCGACCGGGATCAACTCCTGATGGTGGCTACCCCGTCTTGACGATTCAAGCCGGAATCGCCCATTGCCGGGAATGGAGAAGAAGCTAGCATCGAGCATGTCTTGGCGGAAGCGGGCACTGGTGACGCGGGGAGCCGTATTGGCGGCTCAGGGCGCCCTTGTGCTGGTGGGCATTGCCGCCTTTGTCATGCGCGAGCAGCTGGGAGCCATGACCTGGTTGTTTGCGCTCGTGCCCCTGGCCGGGGTCCTCGTCTCCATGTTCTGGCTCGCCGGCCAGGCTGCGGAGGAAGAGGCTGGGGAAGCACTCCTGCTGGCGGGAGAGGCCATCCGGCAGGAAGCCAAGCGGCTCGATTCCCGGAGGGCTGAGATCGAGAAGGTGCTCCTGGCCTACGGCGAGTGGATGGAGTTTCCCGACTTTGAGGAAATCCAGAGGGTGGAATGGGCCACGACGGAACGATCAGCCCAGGATGCCGAGGTCGCGTCCCTGATGGAGCGCCAGGCGGATCGGGTGCTGGAGCGCGTCTCGGAGGGCTACTACTGGGAGGAGGGGCAACTGCAGACGCGCGCGCTGCTGCTCGACTTTGGTGAATTCGTGGAGTCCATCGCGGGCATCTACAACCCGGAATCGGAAAGGCCCATCCTGGAAACGAATCTCGGGGAACTGCTCAAGTCTGTTAACCGGATCTCTCTCCAGGTGATCCTGCTCCTGGAGGAAATTCCACTGCTCGAACTGAAGGACTGGAACCTCAGGCAGGTGACCGACAAGCTCCGCACCGCCAGCAAGGTGGTGAAGAAATACGAGGACCTCCAGCCTATCATCAACCCGGTGCGCTACCTGTGGCAGGGCAGCAAGTTTCTTCTCGCCTCCAACCCGCTCCTGGCCGCGGGTTGGATCGCGGGATCCAACCTGGTCTGGAAGGGCGGGAAAAAGATCGGGAAGCGATCCCTGGACGGGTACCTTCTCAGCCTGCTGCGGCAGGTGCTTGGCATCATTGCCTGGGAGACCGCATCAATTTACGACCGCACGAGCCGCTTCCGGGATCCGGAGTGGGTCTACGGCGTTGAACTGGCCCACCTCGCAAGCGAGTTTCCACTGGAACGGGAGAGTCTGGGGGCGGCGTTCAGGGAACTGGGGGCCCTCGCGCTGCGCAGCAGCTACGACCGTATCTTCCTCTACCGTTGCGTGGCCCAGCACGTCAGCCCGAAGCCGGAACGGTTCATCCAGGCGGACCTCATGACTGAGGATACCCGCAAGGAGATTGTGGAATCCCTGGACGAGTTCTTCGGGGAGTATGTGGGCGAGGTCAGGGAGAAGAAGGTGGCCAGGTGGCGCAGGGATCTGGGCAAGAGGCTGGACGTGCAGGTAATGCCGACAGAGGATTAAAGGTTTCGGCTGACGAGGGAGTTCACCCTCCCCTGCTCGGCCCGGGTGATTCCCGCCCGCGACGGATTCGCAGCGAAGGGCCTGCGAGCTGTTCCTACCGGCCCCGTGGGGGGCCTCCTCCCGGGCCCCTTCCCCTGCCGCCCCGGTCCGCCGTGACGGCCTGAACGGACTCTTCCGGCAGCCCACTGGTTTCCAGCCACTGGGTGGCGGCTTCCCGGTCGCGGAAGTACCAGCTGCGGGCCACCTCGGTAAGGGCGTCCGTGCGCATTTCCTCGTTGGAAATTGTCTCGGCCCACTTGATGGCGGTCGCAGGTTCCTCCCGCGACAGAGAGGTGGAGAATTCCTCCACCGCGGAGTCGCGGGTCGGGGAGGGCTCCATGTTGGTCAGGTATTCGCCGGCCGCGGTGGCATCCTGCCGGGTCCACTCTTGGAAGGCTTCTCCATAGGCTTCTGCCCTGGCAGCGTCGGGAAGGGAGTCGGCCCAGGTCAGGACGGCCTGGGGATCATCCTCCGCCCACTCGTCAGCCACGCGATTGACGGCGCGCTGCCCCGCTTCCTCCCCTGCATACTGGGTGACCCATTCGACCGCGCCTTCGAGATCCTCGCGGACGGCGGACTCCGCCACGCGGGAGAGAGCTCCGCCCTTGAGGTCGGGATCGTTGATGCTGTCGACCCAGGCCTTGGCGGAGTCGAGACCTTCTTCCAGCATCTCGCTGGCGATGGTGGACATGTACCAGCTCTGGGCACGATCACCATCCTCGGTTTTGGGCAGGGAGGCGACGTATCCCATCGCTTCGTCCACCCCATTCACCATCATGCCGCGCACCACTCCGAAGGCGAGCATGCGTTGTTCCCGCTCGTCCTCGATACCGCTGACGTAGTCGGCGGCTCCTTTTCCGTCGGCACTGGCCCATCCCGAGAGGACACTGACCAGCTCGAATCCTCCGCGGTCCCCCTCCCGGCCGCGGCCGCGGTCACGACCTTCACCGCTTTCGCGCTCGGCGCGCATTTCAGTCAGAGCCTGGATCGCCCCGGGTCCATCGATACTGCCCCAGGCGTGGGACATGAGGCGCAACTCATCATCTCCACCCCCACGTCCCCAGCCCCGGCGACCGCTCTGGAGGGCCAGGTAGGCGGCCTTGGCATTCTCAGGGGTAAGGTTCTCAAGGAGCTCGGTGAAAAGTTTCCGGCGCAGGAGGGGATCGTTCTCCTTGCGCATCTGCGCGATGGCGGTGGTCATGTCCTCGGGGGAGATCGTGCCGCCTGAGGTATACCGCGAGAGGAATTCCTCCACCCGGCCGGAACCCTTTGAGCTGTTACCCGGTCCGGAAGGATGCGAGGGGCGGGAGGACGAGACTCCACTCTTGGCCCCCCCTCCGGCGCTGTTGTTTTCGTCCGCCTGCCCGTCCTTCCCGTTGGGTTTGGCGATCCAGCCGAGGCCGAAGGCGACCCCGGCGGTCAGGACGAGAATTGGGATGAGAGCTGATTGTTTCATGGCATTCTATGGCTTCGTGGCCTTCCGGGACGGTTGCTATCATCTGGATAAACCACTCAAACAATGGGAAGTTACCCGGAGTTACGAAAAAAAGCAGGGAATTCCGCAGGTTTCGGGACCGATTCGGGGCAGAAGAGGGTGAAATCGGGGGCGATCCGGGCCTGATCCCCGCAGGAGGGGGGCTGCCGGGCTCCTTCGTCCTCCCCTGAATTCCGCTGGTGCCCCGGAAACGGACCCATAGGCTGCAGGAATGAAGCCCCTGCTCTTCCTGCATGTTCTCATCTTCCTTCTCCCGGGAAGTTCAACGGTTTGGGCAGACAAACCGAACATTCTGGTCCTGATCGTCGATGACCTGGGCTACGGCGATCTGTCCTCCTACGGAGCAAAGGATCTGAAAACACCCTCCATCGACAAGCTCATGGCAGCCGGGATGCGCTTTGATTCCTTTTACGCCAACTGCCCGGTCTGTTCTCCCACCCGGGCGGCCCTTTTGAGCGGGCGCTATCAGGAACTGGTGGGAGTGCCCGGGGTGGTGCGCACCCATGCGCCCAACAACTGGGGCTACCTGGCGCAGGATGCCATTTTACTTCCCCAGGTTCTCAAACCGGAGGGCTACCACACTGCCATCATCGGGAAGTGGCATCTTGGCCTGGAGGAGGAGAACCAGCCCACCCGGCGGGGCTTTGACTTCTTCCACGGCTTCCTCGGGGACATGATGGACGACTACTATCACCATCGTCGGCATGGAAACCATTACATGCGGCGCAACGAGGAACCGGTGCACCCCAAAGGGCACGCCACGGATATCTTCACCCGGTGGGCGGTTGACTATCTGAAAGAGCGTGCCCGGGTGGTTTCAAAACCCTCGGGACAGGCCAACCCGTTCTTTCTCTACCTGGCCTACAACGCTCCCCATACCCCCATCCAGCCACCAGCTGATTGGCTGGCCAGGGTGAGGCAGCGCGAAGCGGGGATCAGCGCGCAGCGGGCAAAGCTGGTGGCCCTCATCGAGCACATGGATGATGGTATCGGGAAGGTGATGCAGGCGCTTGAGAAGACAGGGTTGTCGAAGAATACGCTGGTCGTTTTTGTCTCCGATAATGGGGGGCAGGCCAATGTGGGAGCGAGTAACGGGACGTTGCGCGGAGAAAAGCAGGAGATGTACGAGGGGGGCCTGCAGGTGCCCGCCTGTGCGGTCTGGCCCGGGAAGATCAAGGCGGGTGGGCGCAGCCGGTTCGTGGCGGCCACCATGGATATTTTTCCCACTGTGGCCGCGGCTGCCGGAGCCGCGATCGAACACCCGATCGATGGTCGCTCCTTCCTTCCGCTTCTCCTCGGCGAAGATCAGGCGGGCTTTGACCGCGATCTCTTTTTCACCCGTCGGGAAGGCGGGGAGCGCTACATGGGGGAGTGCATCTGGGCCATGCGGCGTGGAAACTGGAAACTGGTCAAGAACACGCCCATGACGCCTTGGGAACTATTTGACCTTGCGAAGGACCCGGGGGAAACGACCGACCTTTCCAAGGGCAACCGCAGGAAGTTTCGCGAGCTGGCAGGTGCCATGCGGGTGCATATCCAGCGCGGGGGCGCCGTTCCCTGGCAGAAGTTGGAGCGGTAGGAGCTGTCTACCGGATACGATGGGAGGTCCCACCGGGGCCCCAGAAAGGGTGGGCGCATCGCTCGAAAGTGCGATCTTTAGGCCTTTTGGAGCGGGAATTTGAAACTTTCGGAGGAAAGGCGTGAGGATCTCGAATTTTTGCCGTAGTCCTCCTTCCTCAGAACTCTGAAATCCATGATGACACGCCCGTTCCTCGCCCTGCGGATTGCCGCCCTCGCCTCCCTAGTTGGTTTCGCGAATGTGCAACCCGTGACAGCCGCCCTCACCCTCGAGAAGCAAGACAGAATCTGCATTATCGGGAGTGGTCTGGCGGACCGCATGCAGCACGATGGTTGGCTGGAGACCGTTTTCCACTCTGCCTATCCGAAGCACTACCTGACCATCCGGAACCTCGGCTACACCGGCGACACGGTGTGGAGTCGACCCCGCAACAGCGGCTTTCCCTCCCAGGACCAGTACCTGAAGGACCTCAAGGCGGACGTAATCTTCATCATGTTCGGGTATAACGAGTCCTTCGGCGGAGAAGGGGGACTCGGTAAGTATCGCGATGAACTGGGTAAGCTGGTGGATCACTACCGCAACATGAAGCCCAACGGGAAGGGTGCGCCGAAGATCGTGCTCTTCACCCCCATCGCGCACGAGGACCTAGGGAGCCCCAACCTGCCGGACGGCAAGGCCAACAATTCCCGTCTCGCCCTCTATGCGGCAGCCACCCGGGAAGTGGCGCAAGCCAAGAAAGCGGAGTTCGTCGACCTGTTCTCGAGTTCGGCCGAACTTTTCCGGGCCTCCAATGTTCCTCTCACCATCAATGGGATCCACCTTAACCCGGAAGGGAACCGCCGCATGGCGGAGGTGATCGCCCGCAGTCTCCTGGAGAGGGAGATCCCCGCTTCGCCGAGCCTGGAGAAGGTGCGCAAGGTGGTGTTGGACAAGAACTGGCACTGGCACAATCGTTACCGGGCCACAGACGGTAACGACGTGTGGGGTGGGCGCTCCGGGCTCAAGTTCGTGGACGGTCAGAGCAACAAGGATGTCCTCTGGCACGAACTTTCCATGATCGATGTCATGGTCGCAAACCGGGACATGGCGGTCTGGGCCGCGGTGGGCAACCACAAGCATAAGGTCGACGACAGCAACGTCCCGGCCCCCATTGGGGTGAAGTCCAACGTGGGAGGCAAGAGCAGGAGCTCCAACGCAGGCAAGGAAGGCAATCTCAAGGGTTACAACAGCGGCAAGGAAGGCCTCGCCAAGCTCACCGTGCCGGAGGGAATGGAGGTCAAGCTCTTCGCCGACGAGAAGATGTTTCCCGAACTGGTCAACCCGGTGCAGATGGCAGTTGACACCAAGGGGCGCCTCTGGGCCGCGGCCTGGCGGACCTATCCCAAGTGGGAGCCTCTCAAGGAGATGGACGATCGCCTCCTCATCCTGCCCGATGAGAACCGGGACGGGGTGGCGGACAAGTGCATCACCTTTGCGAAGGTGCACAACCCGACGGGTTTTGAATTCTGGAATGGCGGGGTCCTTGTGGCCTCCCAGCCGGATGTCCTGTTCCTCAAGGACACCGACGGAGATGACGTCGCAGACGTGCGGATTCGCCTTCTCCAGGGGATCGGCTCCGCTGATACCCACCATGCGGCCAATGCCTTCGCGATGGGGCCTGATGGGGCGTTCTACTGGCAGAGCGGGGTCTTCTTCCGTAACTCCCATGAGCATCCCTGGGGACCGCCTCTTCATAGTGGAGCTTCTGCCATGTTCCGCTTCGACCCGCGGCAATACACCGTGACGGTGCATGCGGGGAACAGCCCGAATCCGCACGGGGTCTGCTTCGACTACTGGGGTCGTCACTATGCCAACGACGGCACCGGGGGCCGCTCCTACCAGGTGCGTCCCGAGGGCAAGGGATTCAGGATGCATGGGCTGGTCAAGAAGGAGGTTCGCCCGGTGGCGGGCTCCGGGGTGGTTTCAAGCGCCAACTTCCCCGATGAATGGCAGGGGGACTACATCCTCGCCAACACCATCGGCTTCCTCGGGGTGAAGCAGTATGATCTTGAGCCCAAGAACGACCAGGATCACATGTGGGGGGAGCCCCGTCAGGACCTCATCAAGAGTTCCGACAAGAACTTCCGTCCCTCGGACGTGGAATTCGGTTCCGATGGTGCGCTCTACGTGTCCGACTGGCACAATGTCATCATCGGGCACATGCAGCACAACATCCGCGACCCCTCGCGGGATCACCTGCATGGTCGGATCTACCGGGTCACCCACAAGGGCAAGCCTCTCCAGAAGGCGGTCAAGGTCGATGGGGCTTCCCTCGATCAACTGATGGTGAACCTCGAGCACCCGGTGGACGGGGTTCGTTACCGGACCCGGATCGAGCTCAGCGAGCGCAAGACCAAGGACGTGATCGCCGCCTGCCAGAAGTGGGCCAAGAAGTGGGATCCCGCCAAGAAAGAGCATGCCCACCATCTCCTGGAAGCCCTCTGGGTGCACCAGCAGCACAATGTGCGGGACGGGGAACTTCTGGGCAAGGTCCTGAATTCCCCGGTGTCCCATGCCCGGGTGGCGGCC
>Ga0315316_10003256_pt1 | contig 11760 bp, 9 predicted proteins | sample M160m3416metaG_FD_203702 | JGI IMG/M metagenome (GOLD analysis project Ga0315316, IMG submission 203702) | Ammonia-oxidizing marine archaeal communities from Monterey Bay, California, United States - M1 60m 3416 | ecosystem: Environmental > Aquatic > Marine > Intertidal zone | place: USA...
CTGGTTTCCGAATGCGTTTGTTACTACCTCACTTTGTTCACCCAGCCGTGCCAGCATTGTCACTGGTCAGTACGCGCACAACCACAACGTGGTGGATAATTATAACCCACTGCCAAAGGGATTAATTTTCTTTCCGGAATACATGCAGCAGGCGGGATATGACACGGCGTTCGTTGGCAAGTGGCACATGGGTGGAAACATCGACCACGTACAACCAGGTTATAACCATTGGGTTAGTTTCAAGGGTCAGGGAACGTATTGGCCGGACGGCCGGGGCACGAGCCGCAAGGTGCCGCAGAACAGCTACGATGGGTTCAACGTCAACGGCAATCGGGTGCCGCAGAATGGCTACATCACGGACGAGTTGACCGACTATGCGTTGGACTGGCTGCGGACGCGCAAGGGCGATCGTCCGTTTTTCCTGACGGTTTCGCACAAGGCTGTTCATGCGGACTTTGTGCCAGCGGATCGGCATAAGGGTCGGTACAAGGACAAGAAGCTACCGTTGCCTAAGACTTTCGCAAAGTCCGACAAAAATTTTCGTAATAAACCGCGTTGGCTTCGGGATCAGCGGAATAGCCGACACGGCGTGGACTTTGCTTATAATCTACCGGACTTTGATCTAAACGAATACTACATTCGCTACTGCGAAACATTGCTCGCGGTAGACGAGAATCTTGGCCGGATTTTTGACTTGCTTGCTGAGCGCGACCTACTGGATTCTACGCTCGTAGTTTACATGGGTGACAACGGGTTTCAGTTTGGCGAACAGGGATTAATAGACAAGCGGACGGCTTACGAGGCGTCGATGCGGGTGCCGTTCCTTATGCATTGTCCTGAAGTGATTCGCGGGGGATCAGTGATCAAGAAGGTCGTGGCCAACATAGACATCGGCCCGACGTTGCTTGAGGCGGCGGGGCTGTCCACTCCGAAACAAATGGACGGCCGCAGCTTCTGGAAATTGGCCAATGGGAAGGATATCCCGTGGCGGGACTACCTGCTATACGAGTATTTTTGGGAACGAAACTATCCACACACACCAACTACGCACGCAGTTCGCGGTGAAAGGTTCAAGTACATCCGGTATCATGGTCTGTGGGATACGGACGAACTGTACGACTTGCAAAACGACCCGCACGAGACAACCAACCTCATCTTCGAGCTAAAGCACAAGGAGACTGTGGCTAAGTTGAACAAACGATTGTTCGAGTTGTTGGCTGAGAGTGGAGGGAGAAGCCTGCGTCTGGCTCCAGATCGGGGCCCGACGTTTCCCAAGCGTCATCCCGATAGATCTGAGGCTGCCGATTTCCCTGTCCAATTTTATGGAACAAGCGAGTGAGGTTTTCGTGCTTTTCCACGCGGGCTTGACGCTTTGCCAACCACCCCCGAACATCGCCTCCGATTTTTACCATGTCAGACGAACTGAATTTTTTACCAAGTCTGACCGGCTCGTTCGCGAAGCCGGCTGCTGAGAACCCCACGGTGGAAATGGTCGAGGCTGCCTACCGGCATCACGGCCTGCACTGGCGATACATCAATACTGAGGTTGGCCCGGAAAACCTTGGCCCGGCTGTGGCCGGTGCGCGGGCGATGAATTGGGCTGGATTTAACTGCTCACTGCCGAACAAGGTGGAGATTATTCAGCACATTGACGGCTTGGGCGAATCCGCCTCGGTGATCGGTGCGGTGAATTGTGTTGTTCGGCGCGGCGATCAGCTCATCGGCGAAAACACAGACGGAAAGGGTTTCCTGAAATCGCTTGAGGAGATTGTTGATCCCGCCGGGAAGCAGATTGTGATGTTCGGTGCTGGGGGTGCTGCCCGCGCGATCGGGGTTGAGGTGGCTTTGGCCGGTGCGACGCACATCACGATCGTGAATCGTTCTGAGGAGCGCGGCGACGAGTTGGTGAAGTTGCTCAACGGCAAGACCTCTGTCGAGGCGATGTTCGAAAAATGGGACGGCGACTATTCGGTGGGTGAGGGCGTGGACGTTGTGATCAACGCGACGTCGATAGGGTTATACCCCGACGTCGAAGCACGACTGGCGCTCAATCTCGATTCGTTAACCGCCGATATGGTAGTGGCTGACGTGATCCCGAATCCACCTCGAACTAACCTAATCAAGGACGCCGGGGCACGGGGTTGCAAGGTGCTCGATGGTCTGGGCATGCTTGTGAATCAGGGCATTACTGGCATCGAATATTGGACCGGGGTGACCGTGGATGGACAGGTAATGCGTGCTAGGCTTGAGGAACTTTTTGATACCTGAAAATTTTCCCCTTTTACAGGAGCAGCCTGCTCCTTACAGTCTGGTAAATACTTTAGTAAAATGAAACTAGGAATGATTAATTCGGCTTGGGAACAGCATGGGGTGAGCCTTGTGGATGGGCTCAAGAAAACCAAGGAATTGGGATTTGATTGCGTTGATATTTTCGAGGATCCGACGGAACCGAATGCTGATGATCGAATAGCGACCATAAAAGAGACCTGTAAGGAGCTCGAGTTGCCGATCATCAGTGTGGTCGGAGTGAGCGTTGGCCTTGTGGATTTCAATCCCTCCGTTCAGCGGTTTCACGTCGAGCGCTGCAAGCGTTACCTTGACATGGGCGCGACGTTTGGCGCGAAAAACTACCTGCTCGTGATCGGCGAGTATATTTGGCAAAAGGAAGTGATTCCACCTGAGGAACAATGGAAATTCGCTGTAGAGAACTGCAAAGTTCTTGGAGATTATGCTGGAGAGCGAAACCTTGAAATTGTTATTGAACTTGAGCCGTTTCATATGTCTCTCGTCAATACTATTAGTGAGATGGATCGTTTTCTAACGGATGTTAATAATCCGGCTGTAAAAGCTAATATTGATATTAGTCACATGGTATTGAGTGATAGCCCTCCTGAAAGTCTTACTTGTCTTAAAGGCAGGGCAGGGCATGTTCATATTTCCGATTGTGATGGTAAAGTGCATGGTGATCTACCGCCCGGTCGTGGAGCGGTGCCGTTTGAGGGTTATATGCAGGCTATTAAAGACTTAGAGTTTGATGGCGCAATCAGTCTTGAGTTGGAATATGCTCCTGATCCCTCGCAGATTGTTGAGTGGGTGACTGAGGCCTATACATCAACAGATCGATTGATGTCTGCTATTGATTTGCGAAATTAGGTGAACATGTCTGACGAGTGGAAATCGGAGTTTCGCGAATTATACCAGAGCGCTCAGGAGCGTTATCGCGACGGGCGTGATACAGTTGATGTTATTTTTGAAGACGAAGAGGTTTTGTTTCTTTCTTCTCTTGGCTGTTCGACTCAAGAGCTATTCGACTTTGTAGAGGATAGTATTAATTGGGGGGATGTTGAGTATGATCAGGTTGAGGGAGTAACCGCGTTGCGACGTGACTATTTTGTCAATATACTTGAAAGTCAGCCGGCTGCTTCGTTGATCGATCCAGCATTGATTCCTGGTAAGAAGGATGAAGTGGACGGGATCGCTTGGTTACCTCGTCTTATTGTTAAGGCACGGGCCAAGCTTATGGGCGAGCTTCATCCTGATCTGATGTATGGATGTGGAGGGGATAGGCCATTTTTACGAGACCGCAACTCCAATCTCGTTGATTTTTTGAAGGTCACGCGTGATGCGGATGATGATCAGGCTATTATTAACTACATTAAGGACTGCATGGCTCAAGGCTAGCACGGCAGTTAATCAGCATGCCTAAAAAGGCAACCAGTGACGTAATTCGATTACGAGGTGTCCGTCACAATAATTTAAAAAACTTCGACCTCGATATACCCAAAGGTAAGTTGACTGTTATTACTGGACTTAGTGGTTCAGGTAAGAGCTCGCTGGCATTTGATACGTTATTTGCGGAAGGCCAGCGTCGTTATGTTGAGACGTTTTCCCCTTATGTTCGGCAGTTTTTTGATCGAATGGATAAACCGCAGGTTGATCGTATTGATGGGATCCCACCAGCAATTGCTCTTGGCCAAAGAAATAGTGTGCGTACCACGCGATCGACTATTGGAACGATGACAGAGATTTGCGATTATATGAAGAATCTTTGGTCGCACATTTCGAAATGCCATTGTGATCGCTGCGGAGAGATAGTATCGCGTGATGCCCCCTTGTCTATATGGGATTTTTTACGTGAAAAAAAAGCAGGTGAAATTATTGTTACTTTCCAGGTTCCTTTATCACAAAAAATTACAATAGAGGAATCATTGCACTTTATTGGGAAACAGGGTTATAGGCGAATTCTTGATCCTACTGTGAAAGTTGAGAGTGCTAGCCTTCCTTCTGTTTTAAAGCTTGAAGATGCAGTCGATCGTTTACGCAAGCGAAAACTATCTGTTTTATCAGTACTACAGGACCGCATGAGTTTAACTGATGCCACACGATCCAGATTTTTTGAAGCGGTTGAGCAAGCCTATCAATTTGGAAAGGGTCATCTTCAGATACATTCAGATGTGTTGGGAACTAAAGTTTATAGTCTTAATTTTCATTGCGCTGCTTGCGATCTGAAGTGCCAAGATCCTTCACCGTCGTTATTTAGTTTTAATAATCCAATAGGTGCCTGTGTTGATTGCAAAGGGTTTGGCCGAATTATTTCAATTGATTATCGATTGGCCTTGCCGGATTTGTCCCTATCTATTTCGGATGGTGTTGTGAAGCCTTGGCAAACCAAGACTGGTGCCGAATGTCAGCGTGATTTGCTGCGTGCAGCTAAACGTGAAGGGGTTCCAACCGATGTTTCTTTCAAAAAATTGTCTAAAAAGAATAAGGACTGGATAATTTATGGGGAACCTGGTTATGGGGAACCTGGTAGGTCTTGGCCGAACGCTTGGTATGGTGTAGCTGGCTATTTCCGTTGGCTTGAAAGTAAGTCATACAAGATGCACGTTCGAGTGTTGCTCTCTCGTTATCGAGCTTACACTCAGTGCTCCGGTTGTGAGGGGCATCGATTTAAACCAGAGTCGCTTCGGTTTAAACTGGATTATACTGGAAACGGTGATTGGTTGACGCTTTCTAATTTTTATAGATTGCCAATTAATTCTGCGACTGAAGTCATTAATAAATTGATCGAAAGGCTCAATCTTAATCAAAGTGATGCACTGTCGCCTATGCTGAATGAAATACAAAGCCGTCTAAATGCGATGGTTGAGATTGGTCTGGGCTACCTCACGTTGGATCGCCCAACACGTACGCTTTCCGGAGGGGAAACCCAGCGGGTTAATCTTACAACTTGTCTTGGTTCGAAGTTGGTTAATATGTTGTATGTACTTGATGAGCCTAGTGTTGGGTTACATCCCCGTGATACTGATCGACTTGTTACGTTGCTCGAGAAGTTGCGTGATCTCGGGAACACGCTTGTAGTGGTGGAACACGAGGCTGGAGTAATTCAGCGGGCTGACCATGTAGTCGATTTGGGTCCAGGTAGTGGTGAGCGTGGTGGTAAAATTGTATTTAATGGTGCGGGTAGTAATTTAGCTATGCAGAGGGAGTCTTTGACAGCAGCTTATCTTACAGGCCGCAAAAAACTGGATTCACCACCTCAGCGTAAAACCTCAAGCAAAACCCCTCGGTTGCAATTACTGAATTTTACTCAAAACAATCTGAATAATTTTTCAGTTTCAATTCCTATTGGCAGGTTTGTTTGTGTTACAGGCGTTAGTGGTTCTGGGAAAACGACACTGATTCGGGATGGGTTGTTACCCGCATTAAATGAAAAAATAGATAGCGAAGATTCCGGGAGTAAAACAATTGATGAGTTAGGAGGTTCGCGTAGTGATTTACGCTTGGCAAAACTTTATGGATGGAAGTTGCTAAAGTCGGTTATGATGGTCGATCAGTCATCGTTGGGGCGCACCCCAAGATCGAATCCTGCAGTCTATATAGGTGCATTTGACGATATTCGAAAACTTTTTGCTTTTAGCCCCGATGCCAAGGCAAGTGAATTGCCTGCAGGAGCTTTCAGTTTTAATTCTGCGCAGGGTCAATGCAGTTATTGTCGAGGGACTGGTTTTGAGAAGATTGAGATGCAATTCCTGAGTGATGTGTTCATCAAGTGTCCTGAGTGTAACGGTCTCAGATACCGAGAACACGTGCTTAAGGTGAAGCTTGCGCCTTTGGTTGGAAAGCATCCAGCTTGGACTATTACCGATCTACTAGAGTCTACGGCGGATGATGTTATTAGTTTTTTGATGGGTTTTCCTGGCGATAGATTAGCAACTAAGTCGATTGCAAAACTACAATTATTAAGTGATGTTGGATTAGGTTATCTGCGTTTAGGCCAGCCTGTTAATACGTTGTCCGGAGGTGAGAGTCAGCGGTTAAAATTAGTTCGCAGCTTGGCTGAAGCACAGGGAAAACGTGCGGCATCGGGGCCAACTTTGTTTTTATTTGACGAGCCTACTACAGGTTTGCATTTTGACGACATTAGACTTTTATCTGGAGTGTTACATCGTTTGGTTGATGAAGGTCATAGTGTGATTGTGGTAGAACACAACCTTGATATGATTCGTCAAGCTGACTGGATCATTGATCTTGGTCCGGATGCTGGTGATGATGGTGGGCAGCTTGTTGCTGAAGGTCCGGTTGAAAAGATTGTCAAAAACAAGAAATCTAATACAGCAAGAGCTTTGCTAGCTTGAGCTAGAACTGGAGTTCGATGGAGGTGTTTTTTTGGAGTTTTTTCAAATCAGCTTTGTTAATTGGTTTTAGGAATTTTTCAACATCCGTACTTAGGGTGTACAGATTGCTACCTGTATCGTTCAGGAGTGTTAAGTGACGGTTGATTTCGGGATCTTCCATTTTTCCAATTCCATGTTTAAAGCAGACTGTTGGTTGTACTTTACCCCAGGGACTGATTCCTGCTGCAATTCGCAATGCCTCCTTGGCGCGACGATCCTCTGAAGGGATGCCGTTAATAACAAATAGGGCGTTCACCTTGTACCTAGTTTATTTCTTTTTATGAGAAAGAAACCATTCATATAATTTGGGGTTATTGTATGTTTCAGTCCAAGAGTCGTGATTAACTCCTTTGTAAATAGTGAATTTGGGTTTTCCACCTCGACGTTTTAGTGCTCGGACCATTCTTTCTGATTCTTCCAGTGGAACGACTGAGTCTGCATCTCCATGAAAAACCCAGACTGGTTTTTTTCTCATTTGAAAGGCATCCATCCAAACACCACCTCCACAGATTGGTGCGAATGCGGCGAATCGATCGGGATTGCTGCCTCCCAATGCCCACGTACCGAATCCTCCCATACTTAGGCCGGTGCAATAAATTCTCGACTCATCGACGGCATGAGATTCGATTATTTGATCAAGCATGGCATCCAATGCATTAGTATCCCACCTGCTTCCCTTTGGGCATTGTGGTGATATTACGATAAACGGGAATTGCTTCCCTTGTTTAATTAGTTTTGGAGGTCCGTGTACCGCTACTTTTTCAAGGTTGTTGCCGCGTTCCCCAGCTCCATGTAAAAAAAGTAGAAGCGGAAATTTTGTTTTGCCGTCATAGTTTTTGGGTAGGTATTTTAAATAGTTATAAGAGTATGTTTTAACGACCTTGGCAGAAAAGTTTTCCTTTGTTTGGTTTAGGTCGGCAGCAATTACATCTTGAGTCATAAAGCCTACTATTGCAGAGACCAAGAAGACTTGAATTTTAAGTAGATTCATCTACGAAGAAAATGTCAGAAAAACAGAAGTAAGCCAATAGTTTCTATTGTTCATCTATAGCTAGTCTGTCCAAGGAAGTCCGGGAATGGTTTGCTCGCCGGGCATTCTCCAGTAGCCCCACCATGGCCATGGTTTTTGCATTACAGCTCCGGTATATCCATTGTTAACCCATTGCATATTTTCCCACCCATTATACGGCCGTGTTGCGCGTTCTTGCATCCAAGCAATATCAGGGTTGTTAGGGCTGGTTTTTATACCTTCACCTTCATGTGGATTAAAGTCGACTTTCAAAGTATCACCGTGGATCCAACGTTTTCGCTCTGCATGTCCATCAGCAAAAGAAATTGTAGCACCATTGTTATGCCATGATGCAGGCCAATCTTGTCGGAATTGATAAGCATTGGGATTGTTTGGCCATCCAGACATATCTACCCGATAGTTACCAGCGTTAATACTTTCATCATCCATATCCATAAGTACAAATCGATTAGCCGGATCACGAAAGTCAGATTGCTGTCGGTAGATAGTCCACATTTGATCTCCTCGAAGTGGCCATCCAGACCATCCACCAGCGTAGATGTTTATGCTGTAAGACCTTACTCTTTCAGGCCACCCTTTTTCCTTTGCTTCACCAAAGTGTTTATCCTCAGGACATCGGAAAACATCGATATTCCTACTTACATAAGGGAATAGGGCGGACACTTCAATCCAGTCTTTGGGAGGCTTATTTGGTCCTAAGTATTGCGACGCACACCACGATGCATCGACGGTGGGTTCATATTTTAGATTCTCTCCGCCGCCGTAAAGATATCCAGGGCTATACCAGGCGCTTGCATAAGCAATATGGTCGTCGTTGTCTCCTGAAAAATTATTCCAAGCGATGAGTAACTGGCGGTTATTATTAAGACAAACGGCAGCTGTGCCGCTGGCTTTTGCTTTTGCTAAGGCTGGAAGAAGCAGTGCTGCTAGAATTGCAATGATAGCAATGACCACTAACAATTCAATGAGTGTGAAGGCAGCTCTCAAGTTGATTATTAATTAGCCTTTGATTAATTTTTCAGGCAATCACTTAGCCTGATCAAATGGTATTTGAATTTATTCGCCTTTAGATCTCCAGTATCCCCAAAACGGGTGCTTGGCGAGTTTTGCTGTATAGGCAAATCCTGGGCCAACATATGATTGCGGCGGGTTTTCTAGACGAGTAGTTCGTTCTTGCATCCATTTGATGTCTCGATTGTTCGGAGTCTTGATTTCACGGTTTGGTATGTTTCCGTTGGCGTCCTCAGGAGGATTCTTAGTGCGAGAATCCAGCCAGCGTCTCTTTTCACAGTGGCCATCCGCGAACGAGAACATAGTTGCATCATTGTGGTACACGCCAGGATAGTCTTGCCAGAAACGATGCAACTGTGGCCTTTCTGGCCATCCAGACATATCAACTCGATAGTTGCCGGCATTAATACTATTAGCTCTCATATCCAATAGAACAAATCTTTCTGATGGGTTATTGAACTCGTTGAGTTTACGGTACACCTTCCATTTTTGATCGCCCCAAAACGACCAACCAGACCAGCCTCCCATGAAGATATTCATGCTGTAACTGCGTTTTCTTCGAACTTGTTTGCCCTTGGTGTTCTTTGTCAATGAGGTATCAGAAGGGCAGATAAATACGTCTTCCGAACGCCCGACTCGCTCCCAGATTACGCCTTTTGTAATATAGTCCTCTTCAGTGTTAAGGATTGGAGAATTGACAGTACCGACAGCCCATGAAAAATCTACTGTTGGTTCATTAAAATAGGCACTGGCATAACAAATTCGATCATCGTTGTCGGTGGCGAACATATTCCAGCCAATCATAAGTTGCCGATTGTTATTTAAGCACGCTACGCCAGTGGCGGTTGCTTTGGCTTTGGCTAGTGCTGGTAAAAGCAGTCCTGCCAAAATGGCAATGATTGCAATTACCACTAGCAGTTCAATAAGTGTAAAACCGCGTTTTGATTTAATATGGATCGGAGTGTTCATAGATCCAGCTTGTCTATGGATTGAGGTTGGCACTACAGATTAGTTCCAGCAAGTGAAATAATGGTCACTTTTGTGCCTAATTCAAAGTGAATTGGAGAATGCGTGCGGCTCGGCGTTTTGGATTAGTGTCCTGTGGTTTGGCTAAACGAAGACGTACTTTATGCATTTTCTGTGGAAGGTCTGTGGCGAACATGACCGTGCGTGGATAATGTAGGCCGCGACTGTAATTATGATAAAGGTTGATTGATCGAAAAGGCTCATTATCAATACTTACTTCAACTATCCCGGCATCTGGTCCAGCCAGCACGAAGGCACCAATTGCACGGCCTTCAAATTCAAATGTCACATCATTGTTCGATTGGTCACTACAAAGCAGTTTCATTCCTGCGAAAGTATTGCGGAATCCCCCAGGGATGGTTTTCCAATCCGGGACATGCCATTTCCATGCCTTGCCATATTCAGTTAAGTCAGGGGAAAGGAAGCGACCGTTGAAGAAACTTGAAGGATCAATCGGATTTTTCGGGATTGATAGAATAGTCTTTTTGGCCTTATCGGGCAGGGGTTTAGCCCATGCATGATCCAATAGATCTTCAATCAATTCCTTGGCTATCGCATTACCAGCTGGTTTTGGATGGGTACCGCCAAATTTGGCCCAAGTTAGTGAGCCAGCTTTAATTTGATCGGCTACCTCCCGAGCCAGAAAGAGCGAAGAAATATTATAAAGTTTTAACACTTCCTCATGTGCTTCTATCGATCGTGGTGTTTTATTGGATTGAATCTGCTTGAGCATATTGGGGTTAACGAAATGTGTAACTACAAGATCGCATTTAGGCTGTTTAATTTGTGCCTGTCGGATAATGCCCTCCATGCCGAGTATGCAGCTGCGCTGCGAGTGCCTGGCGTCCTGATCGTCGTTTACTGCGAATTCGATAAATAGTAAGTCGATCTGTCCTTTGCTGAGGATGTGATCGTTTAAGCGGAATGCACCGGTATGGGAGCAAGTTGATGAGATTCCAGCATTGATGAATTCAAACTTGGTTTTTGGGAATCGTTGTTTTAGCCATTGGCTAACCATTGGTCGGTAGCCATTCATTTGAGTTATCGATCCACCAATGAAGGCAATACGGCCGGTTTTCTTTTGTTCGAATTGGATTCGGGCGTTTTGTAAACCGCCTCGAAATTGAATATTACGGCTTAGCTCTGCTGCTATTGTTTGGCTAAAAACTATAATGCCTGAGCATATAACTATAAAGGAATGGCGCTGGATTAATGAAATCACGTGTTCAAATACAGTATCGCTCTCATTAACTAAGTGCAACGAGCATTCGTTTTTGGAGCAATCGCAGGTGAAAACTTCAGAAATTCAAATAATATAAGGATTTAACTTATATTATTGTGTTTAATGGTTAGATTACTGAGTGCCGGTTCTTGGTTGACACCTCTTTTATAGAGGCGCAAAATCTCCTTCGTTTTAGGTTTGGGCTGCATACTTTTTTCATGAAAAATTCTCGAAATATAAAAGGATTCACTTTGATCGAATTACTGGTGGTAATTGCCATTATAGCTATTTTGGCAGGAATGCTTTTACCGGCATTGGCCAAAGCCAAAACTAAGGCTCATGGTATCCATTGCATGAACAATACCAATCAAATGATTAAAGCTTTTCATTTATATGCTTCGGATGAAGAGGACTACATCCCGCCAAATCATGATGATGGTAACAGTCAACCGTGGAGGAACTGGTGCAGTGGTCAGGCTTCAAATGCAAACCTAGCTAGATTTATGGTATCTGGTCCTTCGCCCGGTGACATAGCAAATTACAAAGAGGTGAGCAGGTATAAGCCTTGGCAGTTTAATCGTATTGCCCCTTATCTTGCTGGTAATGTAAGTGTTTGGCGTTGTCCTGCTGATCCAAGTAAATATACCGTCAAAGAAGGCGGCGTAACCAAAAAGAATATTTCTCGCTATCGCAGTATTTCAATGAGTCAGGCGGTTGGCACATTTCCTCATAGTAATAAGAGCAAGTTAGCAGTGCATGGTCCATGGCTAGACGGGAACCATGGACACACACGT
>Ga0315316_10003257_pt1 | contig 11758 bp, 9 predicted proteins | sample M160m3416metaG_FD_203702 | JGI IMG/M metagenome (GOLD analysis project Ga0315316, IMG submission 203702) | Ammonia-oxidizing marine archaeal communities from Monterey Bay, California, United States - M1 60m 3416 | ecosystem: Environmental > Aquatic > Marine > Intertidal zone | place: USA...
TATTGAGCAAGATGTCGCAAGAGTGACTCATGTCACATCTTCATTAGATATGATTGCTGCTGGTAGAGATGTTGAGCGGATAGTATTATTTAGAGCAGTAAAATATTATATTGAAAGACGAATTTTGTTAAATAAGCATAAGACCGTTGTTTTTAATTAAATTTTTATTTTAATTTTTATATTTTCATTTTTACTTATGGATAAGAGTTGAAACTTTTTTGTTTCGCAAAAAGCTTTAAAATCATCAGGAGCAGCTTCATCATTAACTAGAAATTCTATAATATCTCCTTTTTTATAATTTTTAATAATACGATTCGCTCTTAAAATTGGAAGAGGGCACTTTAGTCCTAATAAATCAATTATATTATTATCATTTTTCATATTTAACTTATTATTTCATTAAAAGATAAATAATTAACTTTATCTCCAGGTTTGATTTTTTCAATATTTTCATCTAAGATTCCTATCCCAGTTGCCCAAGTAGCTGAAGTTAAAATACCAGCTCCAACTTTGGAAAATTTTAACATGGTCAATTTATTATTTTTATGGATAATTTTAACTCTTATAAATTCTTTTCTACCTTTTTTTTTAGAGTAATGAAAATTACTAGTAATTGGAATTACATTATATTTATTATTTAATTGTCCTGAGATCTGCTTTAAAATTGGCATGGCAACCATAAGAAAAGTGACAAAGGCTGCAGCTGGATTTCCAGGAAGGCCAATTATAGAACATTTATTATATGTTCCAAAACCTACTGGTCGTCCTGGTTTAATTGCCAATCTCCATGCATGCATACTACCATTTTTATCAATTAAATTCTTAATATGGTCTTCATCTCCCAATGACATGCCTCCACTAGTTATAATTAGATCATTATTAATAGACGCTTTATTAAATTTATTCTCAATAACTTTGGTTTTATCTTTTAATATTCCTAAATCTGTAACTATAAAGCCCAATTTTATTAAAAAACCTTTTATCATTTCACGATTTGAATCATATATATGTCCTTTTTGTAATGGTTTACCGACATTAGTAAGTTCATCGCCGCTAGAAAAAACTGCTACTTTTAATGGTTTATATGTTTTTATTTGCTTTATTCCTAAAGAGCATAGTACTCCAATATCTTGAGGTCTAATTTTATGTCCTTTCTTAAATATAATAGTATTTTTCTTAATATCTTCTCCTAAGTATCTATAATTAATAGATTTTTTTATTTTATTTGGGAGAGTTAATATTCCATTTTTAACATCACAATCTTCCTCCATTACAATAGTATCTAATTTAGAAGGTAACATTGCTCCAGTTAATACCCTAATTGAGCTGTATTTTTTAATTATTTTATCGTAAGGATGGCCTGCAGAAGATTTACCAATAATATTGTATTTTCTATTTCCATTCGAATATTCCTTATAATTAATGGCATATCCATCGACAGCAGAATTTGAATAAGCTGGCACATTAATGGATGACAATATATTGTCCGCAGAAATTCTATTCAGTGATTTATTTGGATTTATTAATTCAATCTGTTGTTGACATTTAATATTATTTTTAATTCTTCTAATTGCAGTATCTAGTTTTATTAATTTTTTTCCAAATGCCTCAAAATCTTTAGTTAACTGTGTCATTCTATTATGTTTCTTGCTCAATAAAATTTTTTATAAACTTAGCTATCTCTTCATAATTATTTATATCTAATAAAACTGTATTATTAACATTAATGCTTTTATCGTTTGTTGCAATTGCTATAATATTTTTATCATTAGAAGCAAGTAAGGGCTTATGTATTTCTTTTCTATAAACTTCAATTTTTTTAATATTTTCTTTTTTCCAACCTTCAACGATTATTAGGTCTACAGGAGATAATTTAGCTATAAGCTGATATAAATTACTCTCTTTATTTTTATAATTAGATATTATTGCAAATCTTTTTTTTGAAGAGACTAAAACTTCTTGCGCTCCTGATTCTCTATGTATATAAGAATCTTTTCCAGGTTTATCTATATCAAATTCTTCATGAGCATGTTTCAAAGTTGATACAGATATATTTATTTTATTTAACTCAGGAAGTAAATTCTTAATAAGAGTCGTTTTTCCGCTGCCACTCCAACCAGCTAATCCAATAATCATAAATAATTCCTAAAATAGTTGATTTATTATAGCATTCAAATAGAGTTATAGGATATTATAATTAAATAATATTTTTGACAACTCATGGGGAGGAAGATATGACTTTTATGCAATTAATGTCACGTCTGATTATTCTTTCTGTTGCTTTTGCTTTTTCTTTGAGTACTGCTAATGCAGATACACTATATGGAAATATGCAAACAGTTACTCAAGATATGTTAGACCGTGCAGATGGAGATTCTAATAACTTTTTACATACTAATGGAAATTATAGTCAGACTCGTTATCATACAGCATCACAAATTAACATAGAAAATGTTGGTGATTTGCGTCCTGCTTGGATTTTCCAAACAGAAATTGTAGAATCAATGGAAACAAGTCCTTTAGTTGTGAATGGAGTAATGTATGTTACTACTTCATTTAACCATGTTTATGCATTAAATGCAGAAACTGGTGAACAATTATGGCACTATAAACATAAGATGGGTCCTATTACTACTTATTGCTGCGGACCAAATAATAGAGGTGTAGCAGCTTATGGTGATATGATTTATATGGGTACTCTTGATGCTAAATTAGTAGCTTTAGATGCTTCTTCAGGAAGCCTTGTTTGGGAAACTCAAATAGCTGATCCAGAATTAGGTTATTCTGAAACTATGGCTCCTAGTGCTGTAGATGGAAAAATTTTAATTGGCACCAATGGTGGAGAATATGGTATTAGAGGTTTTTTAAAAGCATTTGATGCCTTAACTGGTAAGCTTATTTGGACTTTCCATACTACTCCAGAAAATTCAGTTGGTGTTTGGGCTACTCATGATGCTACTGGAAGAGATATGCTTAGAGATATTAAAGCTGAGAAAAAAGCTTTAAAGGAACTAGGTGATCCTTATAAAACTCTAGGTGGTGGTGTATGGCAAAATCCTGCTGTAGATTTAGCTAATGATAGAGTTTGGATGGTAGCAGGAAATCCTTCACCAGATTTAGATGGTTCTATTAGACCAGGAGATAATTTATACACTAATTCGATAATTTCAGTTAAGTTGAGCACTGGAGAATATGTGTGTCATTATCAGTATATAGCTCACGATGTTTGGGATTTAGATGCCGTTAGTCCAGTTGTTATTACAGACGTAATGGACAATAACGGTAAAATGGTAAAAGGAGCACTGCATGGTGGTAAAACAGGGCATATTTATGTACATAATGCAAATGATTGTAGCTTAATTAGACATTCTGAAGCTATGGTTCCACAAGAAAATATGTGGGTATTACCTACTAAAGAAGGTAAACGTATGTTACCTGGAGCGAATGGTGGCGTAGAATGGTCTCCATTGGCAACTAATCCTAATTTAGGATTAAGTTATGCAATTAACCTTCATCAACCAATGACTTATCATGTTGAATCAACTCCTTATCCAGGCGGCAAACTGTGGTTAGGTGGAGCCTTTAAGGTTATTGCTGATGAAGAACAGTGGGGAAATATTACTGCTGTAAACTATCATACAGGAAATATTCAATGGAAAGTTAAAACTCAACAACCTATGATTGGTGGAATATTAGCTACTGCAGGTGGATTAGTATTTACTGGTCAAGGGAATGGAACATTTGCTGCTTATGATGCTGCAAATGGTACTGAGTTATGGTCATTTCAAGCTGGCGCAGGTGTAAATGCACCTCCAAGCTCTTATACCGTTAATGGTAAACAGTATATAGTTGTTGCAGCTGGAGGAAATGTTCAGTTAAATTATAAACGCGGAAATAACATAATAGCGTTTACAGTTGACTAATACTTAAAGTTAATAACTATTTAAGGGTGGCGTTGATTTAATGCCACCCTTTTTTTAGTTTTATTTTGGTTAGATTTATGAATTTAAAAGCCATATTAGTATTTTTAATATTTTTGCATAATTTCTCAAACTTATATGCCGATGATTTTAGTGATATTTCTGATGATATAGAGTTTTGTGAATCTTGTCATGGTTTAAAAGGAGCACAACCAATCGATGGAACAGTTCCCATACTAGCAGGGCAACATTTTTATTATCTTTATATTCAGTTGAAAGATTTATCTTCAGGCCTAAGGTTTAATGAAGTGATGAATGATATTGCTGCAAGTTATGATAAAGGGCAAATGAAAAGATTTGCTCAATATTTTTCTGAACAAACATGGCCAAATACAGAATATAGAACAGAGACCTCTCTTATATCTAAAGCAGAAAGTGCTATAGCTGCAGGACAATGCGTGCAGTGTCATAGAGGAAGTTTTGAGGGAGACAGCCAAATACCAAGAGTTTCTAATCAAAGTTTTATTTATCTAAAAAAAACCATGCAAGATTATAAAGCTAAAATTAGAAATAATGCTCCTGCAAAATCATCTTTATTTGCTTCTTTTAAAGATGAAGATTTAGAGGCTCTAGCCTCTTATCTAGCAGGTATGTAACAATATTATTTAATTAAAATACTATAAATTTCTTCATAACCAGCATTTATTGCATATTCAGCAGCAGTTTTACCGGACTTGTCTCTATAGTCTTTTTTTGCATTTAAAGATAATAAGTATAAAACAACATCATTATGACCATATGCACTCGCCCACATTAATGGAGATACTTTATTTGTATCTAAAGTGTTGATTTCTATTCCTGCATCAACAAGGACTTGAATAGTCTGTAAATAGCCATTTCCTGCTGCATAGTGTATAGCAGATTTACCAGAGTTATCAATTACAGAAGCTTTCGCACCAAGTTCAATAATTTTTTTACAAATTTCGTGTAGTCCGTTATATGATGCTGCTGTAACTGCGGTCATATCATCGTTATCTTGAACTTTTACATTAGCTCCTAAGTCTAATAAGAAATTTGCTATTTCTTTGTTTCCGTTAATTAATGCTTCCAAGAAAGGTGTTCTTTGAGATAAATTAGGTAAATCATAATCTGCACCTGAATCTAATAAAATTTTAAGAACATTCATATGATTATTTCTTGCGGCATAGTGAAGAGCAGTATTACCAAAACGATTTCTAGTTGAAATAACTGCGCCTTTGTTAAGAAGTAACTTTACTTTGTCTACTTGTCCTTTTCTTGATGCTTCTATTAAACCAAAATTTAATTCTTTCCATTCTTTACCATCTTTAGAAGCTGTATCATCTGCCAAACAGAAATTACTTAAAAAAATAATAGATATTGTCATTATTAAAATATTACTCACAATTTTATATCCTTTAAAAAATATTATAAATATATGCAATTATATTTATTTAGTTTTATAATATATTATATTAATATAGATTTTAAAAGTGTTAAGGGGTGCTATGAGAAATATTTCTGTTTTACAGTTTGCAATAATTTTTTTAATTATTTTATGTTCCAATGTCTTAGCTTTTAATAATGAAGATTATAACAAAGCAAAGAATTACCTTAAATGTCAAAATTGTGATTTAGTAGATGCTGATTTTAGCAATTTAAATTTAAAGGGTATAGACTTAGAACAGTCTAATTTATCTGGAGCAAACTTTTCTGGAGCAGATTTAAGTATTGCTAAGAAAGAAAAATATAATCTTCCATCAGTTTTAGTTAGAGTAAATTTAAAAGGAGCAAATTTTAGTAACGCTAATTTAGCAGGTGTAAATTTTGAAGGAGCATATATGAAAAATGTTAATTTAAGTGGTGCTAACTTAAAAGGTGCTAATATGCAAAATGCAATTCTAACAGGTGCAAATTTTGATGGTGCAGTTATAGATGATACTTTATTAATTAATTAAGAATTCAACAAATTAGAGTTATAATGAATAAAAATTTTAAACCTGGTGATGGTAGAAGAAAGAAGTTTGCTTTTGACAAGGGTAGACAAGTGGACACACTTTCTTTGGAACAAGTTAAAAAGATTTTACCTTTAGATGAGATTAGAAGAGACCACTTAATTGAATATCTTCATATACTGCAAGATACATTTAAATTCTTATATTCTAGACATTTAAGAGCTTTAGCTGATGTAATGAAACTTTCTATGGCTGAAGTATATGAAGTTGCATCTTTTTATGCGCATTTTACCATAGTTGATGATAATGAGGATAAGCTTCCTGATGTTACCATAAGAGTTTGTGAAAGTTTAACTTGTAGTTTATTTGGAAGTGAAAACTTATATGAAGATTTATCGAAAAAATATAAGGGTAAAGTAAGAGTTTTAAAAGCTCCATGCATGGGTAAATGTGATTATGCTCCTGCATTGGAGGTAGAACATAATCATGTGGACAATGCAACTCTTGATAAAGTAGACAAGGTAATTTCTAATAAATCATTTAATCCGGTTATGAGTAAATTTATTGATCTGGACAACTATATTAAAGATGGGGGTTATTCATTATTTAAAAAGTTAAAATTAAAAGAAGTAACTTATGAGGAAATAAGTAAGGTTATTTCAGAATCAAACTTAAGAGGTTTGGGCGGTGCAGGTTTCCCAGCATCAAAAAAATGGGAGTTTGTAAGAGCAAATAAAGGTCCCAGAATGATGTGTATAAATGGAGATGAGGGTGAAGTAGGAACATTTAAAGATAAATATTATTTAGATACTGACCCTCATAGATTCTTAGAAGGTACTTTAATTGCAGCTCATATAGTCGAAGCTGAAAAATGTTTTATTTACATGAGAGATGAATATCCAGGAATAATTAAAATATTAAGAAAAGAAGTAAAAAAGTTAATTGAAAAAGGTTTTATAAAAGAAGATTTTATTGAGGTAAGAAGAGGAGCTGGAGCTTACATATGTGGTGAAGAGTCTGCTTTAATTGAATCTGTTGAAGGTAAAAGAGGTATTCCAAGACATAGACCACCATATGTGGCACAAAATGGAGTATATGGTCTTCCTACTTTGGTACATAATGTTGAAACAGTATATTGGATTAGAGAAATTTTTGAAAAAGGTTCTAAATGGTTTTTATCATTTGGAAGAAATAATAGAACTGGTTTAAGGTCTTTCTCCGTTTCAGGTTTTGTTAAAAACCCAGGTGTAAAGTTAGCACCAGCAGGTATTTCAGCATCAGATTTAATTAATGAATATTGTGGTGGTATGCTGGATGGTCATAAATTTATTGCTTATCTTCCTGGAGGTGCGTCGGGAGGAATACTTCCTGCAAGCTTATCTAATATTCCTCTAGATTTTGATACACTTCAAGATTATGGATGTTTTATAGGTTCAGCAGCTATAGTAATTATTTCAGATAAGGTTGATATTAAAGATGTAGCTTTAAATTTAATGAAATTTTTTGAAGATGAGAGTTGTGGGCAATGTACTCCTTGTAGAAATGGAACAACAATGGCCGTTAAATTAATGAAAGAAAAAGAATGGGATATTAATATACTTGAAGAAGTTGGAAATGTAATGACTGATGCTTCTATATGTGGTCTTGGTCAGGCAGCAGCTAATCCACTTACTTGTGTTTTAAAATATTTTCCAGAAAAGATAAATAGTATATAGTAGTATTATGAGTAAAGATAAAATTAAATTTTATATCAATGGAAAAGGAGTAGAGGCTAGTAGTAGTGAAACTATATGGGAAGTCTCTAAACGTGAAAATATAAATATTCCACATTTATGTCATGCTGATGAGCCTGGTTATAGATCAGATGGAAATTGCAGAGCATGTATGGTCGAAATAGAGGGTGAAAGAGTTCTGGCCGCATCATGTATAAGGAAACCTTCTGAAGGAATGAAAATTAATACAGATTCTGCTAGATCTGTTTCTGCGAGAAAGTCAGTATTTGAACTTCTTTCCGCTGACCAGCCTTGTAGAGAAAATCATCCAGATCCAGAATCAAAGTTTTGGAATTGGGTAGATAAAATGGATATAAATACAAGTCAGTATCCTAAAATTAAAGATGTAAAAAGAGATATTACGCATAAAGCTATGCATGTAAACCTAGATGCATGTATTAATTGTAACTTGTGCGTAAGAGCCTGTAGAGAAGTCCAGGTTAATGATGTAATAGGAATGTCTTATAGAGGCCATAAATCAAAAATTACTTTTGATTTTGATGACGGTATGGGAGATTCAAGTTGTGTTGCCTGTGGAGAGTGCGTTCAAGTTTGTCCAACAGGAGCATTAATAGAAAAATCATTAGTTAATGAAGATGGCAAGAGAGTTAATTACAGTGATAAAAGTATAGATTCATTGTGCCCATTCTGTGGGGTTGGTTGTCAGACTGAAGTGCATGTTAAAGATAATAAAATCTTACATGTGGATGGAAGAAATGGACCAGCAAATAATCAGAGGTTATGCGTTAAGGGGCGGTTTGGCTTTGATTATGTTCATAATGATAAAAGATTATTAAAGCCTTTAATTAGAAGAGATGATGTTCCTAAAGATAGGTACATTCTAGATAAGAAAGATAGAAGGATTGAAGATTATTATAGAGAAGCATCATGGGACGAAGCTATAGAATTATCTGCCAAAGGATTTAAAAATATTTTAAATGATAATGGTTCATCTGCTTTGTGTGGTTTTGGATCAGCAAAAGGCTCTAACGAAGAAGCTTATTTATTTCAAAAATTAATAAGGACAGCCTTTGCCACTAATAATGTTGATCATTGCACTAGATTGTGTCATGCATCTTCTGTAGCTGCTTTACTGGAATGTGTTGGATCAGGTGCTGTTTCAGCTCCATTTACTGCTACAGAAGATTCAGATTGTGCTATTGTCATAGGTGCTAGACCAACTACAAATCACCCAGTTGCTGCAACCTATATAAAACAGGCGGCCAAAAAAGGCACAAAAGTTATTATTATGGACCCAAGAAAGAATGATATGTCACGCCATGTTTGGGAGCATTTGGAATTTAAACCAGGCATGGATGTCGCAATGCTTAATGCCTTAATTTATACAATTATTGAAGAAGAGCTATATGATAAGCAATATGTCCAATCTATGACAAATGGTTTTGAAGAATTAAAGAAGTCTATAGAGGGGTTCTCTCCTGAAGAAATGTCTAAAAAATGTGGAATAGAGGCTTCTGTTCTTAGAAAAGTTGCAAGGGTATATGCAAATTCCGAAAAATCAATAATATTTTGGGGAATGGGAATTTCTCAGCATGTTCACGGAACTGATAATGCTAGATGTTTAATAACTCTTTCTTTGATCACTGGTCAAATTGGTCGTCCTGGGACAGGTTTACACCCTTTAAGAGGGCAAAATAATGTTCAAGGCGCCTCTGATGCAGGATTGATTCCAATGATGTATCCAGATTATAACTCTGTGGAAAATGAAGAAATTTATTCTAAAATGGAAAAGTTTTGGGGAAAAACATTAGATAAGAAGAAAGGTCTAACTGTAGTAGAAATTCTTGATGAAGTTATTAAAAATAATATAAAAGGTATGTACATAATGGGAGAAAACCCCGCTATGTCAGATCCTGACCAAAATCATACATTAGATGGATTAGTTAAACTAGAGCATATGGTAGTTCAAGATATTTTTATGACAGAAAGTGCTTGGTTTGCAGATGTTATTTTACCAGCTTCTGCTGCTGCTGAAAAGAATGGAACATTTACGAATACGAATAGACAAATTCAAATGGGGAGAAAAGCAATAACTACTCCTGGTGAAGCAAGAGAAGATTGGAAAATTATTATTGATATAGCAAATGCTTTAGAAATGGACTGGAAATATAATGATGTCTCCGATGTATTTAAAGAGATGTCTATGGTTATGCCATCTTTAAATAATATTACTTGGGAAAGATTGGAAAGAGAACATAGTGTTACATATCCATGCGATGATATAAATAGTCCAGGTAATGATATTATTTTTGTAGATGGATATCCTACTGAAGATACAAGAGGTAAAATCGTTCCAGCACAACTAGTATCACCTGCTGAAATACCTGATGAAAAATTCCCGTTAGTTCTAACAACTGGAAGATTATTAGAACATTGGCATACAGGAGCTATGACTAGAACCTCTGAAGTTCTTGATGGCATTGAGCCTAATGCTATTTTATGTATGAACGCTATAGATATGAGAAAAATGAATATAGAACCTGGGCAAAATGTGAAAGTTACTACTAGAAGAGGTGATATTTCTGTGGCTGTTAGACAAGATTGGCAGCTGCCTGAAGGAATGATTTTTATGCCATTTTGCTTTAATGAAGCCGCAGCAAATATTTTGACAAATCCACAATTAGATCCATTTGGTAAAATACCAGAATTTAAATTTTGTGCAGCAAAGGTTGATAAAATAGAAATTGCTGCTGAATAATTATTTATTAAATATAGCATTTGCAATTTTTTATGGCTAAGCTATGGTTTAAACTAGAATTTTAGAGTTTTCAAGGGGGAGATAATTAATGTCAGGAATGTTTTCATTTTTAATGAAAGATAAAATAGTTGCGCCTAAGGGGTTCAATAGATGGCGTATACCGCCAGCTTCTATAGCTATTCATTTATGTATAGGTTCTGTTTATGCTTGGAGTATTTTTAATCCAGCCTTAATCAAGGAATTGGGCGTTGTGGCTAGTTCGGCCGATGATTGGACACTTAGTAGTGTTATTTGGATATTTTCTGTAGCAATTGTATTTTTAGGACTTGCTGCTGCTATAGCAGGAAAATGGCTAGAAGATGTTGGGCCAAGGTGTGTTGGAGTAACTGCTGCTTGTTTATGGGGCGGAGGTTTTATAATTGGTAGTTTAGGAATTATGACTCACCAACTTTGGTTAATATATTTAGGATATGGTGTTTTTGGAGGATGTGGACTTGGTTTAGGTTATGTATCTCCAGTGTCTACTCTTATTAGATGGTTCCCTGATAGAAGAGGTATGGCCACCGGAATGGCCATAATGGGCTTTGGAGGGGGAGCAATGATTGGCGCCCCACTTAAGAAATTTCTTCTTGATTATTATGCTAAAGCACCAGAATATTTAGGAATTGAATCTGCTGTATCTATGGTAACAGAGGGGGGGCGTAGATTTGCAGAAGTTGCAGGCGAAAAAGTTGAAGTTGTTGTTGCTTCTGCCTCAGAAGCTGCACAAATGGCTATTCCTGGTGATGCTGGAGTATATATAGTAGGTTCGGGTAATACTGGAGCTGGAGGAGCATTTTTAACTTTAGGAATTGTGTATTTTATAATTATGATTATAGCGGCATTTCAATACAGAGTTCCTGCTGAAGGATGGACTCCAGAAGGATATACACCGCCTACTAAAGATGAATCAACATCAAAAATGAAAACATTAAATAATGTGCATATTAATCAAGCTATTAAGACTCCTGAATTTTATAAATTATGGATAGTATTGTGCTTTAATGTGTCTGCTGGCATAGGAGTTATTGGGGTAGCTAAAACAATGATGTCTGAAATATTTGGTTCTGCTCCTGCTGGAAGTGAAATGGCTACTATGGTTACTGCGGGGTTTGCAGGAACATACGTTTTAATGATTAGCGTATTTAATATGTGTGGAAGGATTATATGGGCTTCTTTATCAGACTTTATAGGAAGAAAAAATACTTATCACTGCTTCTTTATTATAGGAACATTATTGTATTTATCTATTCCTTTTACGGCTAATGCAGTAAGTGTTGATCCAAAAATTATGTATCTAGTAATGTTTTATGCAGCAACTATGATTATATTTAC
>Ga0315316_10003258_pt1 | contig 11756 bp, 14 predicted proteins | sample M160m3416metaG_FD_203702 | JGI IMG/M metagenome (GOLD analysis project Ga0315316, IMG submission 203702) | Ammonia-oxidizing marine archaeal communities from Monterey Bay, California, United States - M1 60m 3416 | ecosystem: Environmental > Aquatic > Marine > Intertidal zone | place: USA...
TGGTGTTGAAGGTGATAAAATAATTGATTTTCAAACTGGTGATATGACACAAAAAGAAATCTTGGAGATGTACAATGAACCCAAAAAATAACCTCCTAATCGGCGCAGTCATTGCAATTGTCGTTGTAATGTCTTATGATGTAGGGGTTGATCCTATTGCATTTGCTGAAGGTCTACCAAATCTGGGAATTATTCTAAAAGAAATGACCGAATTTGAATCTGAACATTGGGGAACTGCATTTTGGGCAATGCTTGAAACAATTGAGATGGCATTTATTGGCACAATTCTTGGTGTTGTAATTTCTTTACCTTTGAGTATTTTTGCAGCAAGAAATATTTCTAGCAAATATGTATATGCTCCTTTACGCGCTTTATTAGCTGCGACTAGAACATTTCCTTCTATTCTTTGGGCTATTCTTTTTGTCATTGTAGTCGGTCTTGGACCTTTTGCAGGTATTCTTGCTATTACATTATACACTATTGGATTCATTAGTAAATTACAATACGAATCAATTGAGGCAATTGACTATGATCCTGTAGAAGCAACCACTGCGATTGGTTTATCAAAACTCCAACTAATTCGTTATGTCATAATTCCAGAATCTGCACCACATCTTCTAAGTCAAATTTTGTACATGTTTGATTATAATGTAAGACAGACAAGTATACTTGGAATTGTAGGTGCAGGTGGAATTGGTTTTTACATTATAAATTACATCAAGTTTTTCGAATATGGAAAAGCAGCAGTTTTCATGTTAGTTGTTTTGATTACTGTTCTTGTAATTGATTGGGTAAGTGTAAAAATTCGTGATAAATACATAATGAAGGCACAGCACGGTCAACAAGTTAAAGTTAAAACAAATTAGCATGATAACGACGTGGAATTACCGTCATCATGCAATGTGAATTATATCTGCAAAAACGACAATATCAATATTTTTCAAGAATTAATATAATACACCATATATTTTTTAATCATAAAATCAATACAGAACATGGATTCATGTGGATTAGACGCAATTTTATTCCCCTCAATGTTTGCAATAAAAAATAAAATCATTGGAACACCATGTTATGAGGATCCTTCATGTATTGGGTATACGATCATTGCTTCACTCGGTTTGGCATATGTAATATATCGAGTTCTTACAAAAAATATGAGTAAAAAAGGCAGAAGGGAAACACTCTTCAAGTTTTTCTTTAGAGACGCCAAAAATTAAATACACATGAGTTGGATGACAGTTATGCCTGAATTTGTGGAAGAAGAGACAGGACGACGTCTATATCATGAAAACGAAACCACTTTGGATATTGAAAAGGCAATAGCCAAGAAATTTATTCCAAAAAATGGTGATGTGACATCTAGTTACATGCATCGTGATATGGACGAAGAAGAACCATTTGATGTAGACCGTGCAGTGGATGCAGAAGGAGTCCCAGTTTTAGAGGAAAAATCAAAATTATCTCTTTATGACGTAGAGTACAAACTTTATGGAATGAATGTAGTTCCAGTCGATAAAAACACAGGTAAAATTTTAGATGAAAAACAAATAGTGACACTACGAAAACAGTTAATGAAAAACTGGAGATTTGAGGATGAAGACGAAGATGAGTAGTGTCTGTGAAGATTTAGAGGCAATTCAGCAACAAATGTTAGCTAATGTTATTGCAAAAATGAGAAAAGAAGCAAAAACCAAAAAAGAAAAACTAATTGCAGTTAGATAATATTTGAAATGGATAAAACTTCAAAATTATTTGATGTGTGGGCAAATACTGGTCGCTCAGAAGATATGGAAAAAGGACACGGTACAACCGTAAATCAATTTTTAGATAAATTTTCTTTCAAAGATAATTTTAGATTTCTTGATATCGGTTGTGGTAATGGCTGGGTAGTACGAAAAATCTCTCAAAAAAATTCTTGTACCAAAGCTATTGGAATTGACAAAAGCAAAATGATGATTAAAAATGCAAAATCAAAAATCTTATCTAAAAAAGAAAGTTATTTTGTCACTGAACTTGAATCGTGGGATACGACAGAAAAATTTGATGTAATTTTCTCAATGGAATCATTATACTATTCTGTTCCGATGGAGTCTGCACTGGAAAAGGTATTCAAATTACTCAAAAAAGGTGGTACATTCTGTTGTGGAACTGATTTTTACAGTGATAATACTCTAACAACTAGATGGAAAAAAGACATGAATGTTCCAATGGATTTACGTTCTGAAAAAGAATGGAAGATTATGTTCAAGACTGCTGGATTTAATACACATTCTAAACATGTTACAGACTCAAAAAATAAATCAAAATGGAAGCGTGAATTTGGAACATTATTTGTTATTGGCAGAAAACCTTGATTTTCTAATTACTATTGCAGCAATTCCAATTAAAATTGGGATTATCAATAATATTTGCCAATAATCCACTTGCGACTCGTTACTTCTTTCAAGTATTCTTGTATCTGGAATTTCTTTATCATCTGCAATTACTATGAAACTTTTTGAATATTCAAATGGCTTCAAAATTTCCTCTGATGCTGCAAAAATCTTGATAGTACTCACTCCCTCAATAATTTCTGATTCTTGGTCTAAAATGATAATTGCATTATTGTCATTTGTTTGTATAATTTTATTTAGAACTATTTTACCCTCTGAATTAATTATGAAATAATGAATTTCTGATGAATTTTCTGTTGAAACATGAATCTCTTTATCTGAACCTAAAACATATGGCTCTACAAATGTAACGGAATTAATTGATGGAAATTTTACATCTTCAAATTCTCTCCATTTTCCTTGTTCAAAGTGATAATCCCCATAATCAAATGATTTGATGACTATCATTCTTGATTCAGGTGAATATCTATCTAAATAAAATGGACCATTACTAATTACCGCATGATTATTCTCATTTATCCATTTTTGGCTTGAATCATATCTCATATCTTGAAAATTGTTCTTTTGACTAAATTGTATTAGGGCATCCGGCATATGTTCATTTATCTTAAAATTAATTAATTGTGTTTTCACTTGGTTAGCATCATTTGGAATTATTAGTGAAAGCCAATTGATATTCTTTGTAATTGATTCTGTACGTGAAAATGAACTTTTTCCATCAATAACAATTTGTTCCATTGATGCCATAATTTCCCATGGCATACTACTCCATACACTTCCCCATGACGCAATCTCTCCTGAATCAAAATGCCAAAAATCCGTATACACTTCGATTGTATTTTCATCTATAATGCGAATTCCCTTTAGCATATTCAAAATCTGAGATGCTTGTGGGGAAAAATCTGCATCATATGTTCTATCATTTTCTGTTCTTTCTGAACCCCATTCTGATAAGAAATACACTGAATAAATTATGTCATTCATGTTCATCTCTGGCCCATGATGCCATTGATTAAATTTTAAATCATAAGTAATCTTACTTTTTGCAGTAACTTCATCTCCAACTTTATCCCATCGCTTTGAATCTGAATTCCATTTGATTGCATCATCTGCAACTTGAACTGATGAATTAATTCCATTTGTTTCCACATTCCATGTTCCTTTAATTGGAATCATCTCTCCTGAAAATGGGTGCCCTGTTAAAATTGGATCTGTAATTGAGAGCCAAATTTGATTACTGTATGTATCTCCCAATCCTCCAATTGGATTCCATGCTGCCTGATAAATTTGCTTTACTCCTACATCTAATGTACCTGAATCCGTTCTAACATTGATCGGTGTAAATCTACTTGGAACTCCTGCTCCTAATGCATTGATTACACCATCAACATTTTCATTTACTACATACTGATCAATTTTGCTTGCAAGAAATATTCGAACTGACTCATTTACTCCTTCTTTCATTGCATTCTTGATCATACTTGTTCTTTCGTCTTCATCATTAAATTCTCCAGAGTAAATCTTCTGAGTTAATTCATCTAATTTGGGATTTTGATAGTTCCAATTTGATGGGTTATTGTTTCCAGGCATGCTTGAAAACCATGGAGAATACATCTGGGCAAGTGTTACTGAATCATATTTTGTAAATCCTGAACTTCCCCATCCTTCTGTATACAAATTCCATTTTTGTTCAGCTGGATTTGAACCATATACTACCACATATGCCTTGTTTAAATCCCCAAATTCTTTGTTCACATTAAATCCAATTTCTTCTAACTCGGATGCTAAAATTTCTCCTATTGCTTTTCTAACTGGATCATCACTTCTAATAAAAAATGTAATCTCTATTGGTTCATTTTCATAATTCCATACCCCATCAATTTTTTCGGCTCCGCGTACCCTCAATTCATCTGTAATTACTTTCTCAGCAAATGATGGATTATACCTAAATTGGAAAGTTTCAATCACATCTAAAACTCTCAAATATTCTGCAGAAAAACTTCCATAATTTGAAAACATTGGTGTTCCAAATCCTCCTAATAATTCATTTACAATCAAATCTCTATCTACCAGAAAATTTACAGCGTATCTTATCTCTTGAATTGAAAATGGATTGAATGGACCTTCGTCTACTGGATTTAATAAAATACTATAATATCCTCCAGTTGATTCATACACCTTCAACTTATCTCTAGATTCAGAATCCTCTAATCTGTCTGAAGAAACTCTATAATAATACATATCCAAATTTCCATTTCTCACTTCTTCTAAGGCTGTATTTTCATCAAGATATTGTATGAATCTTATCTCATCAACATACGTTCCTTTTTGAGCAAATGCTGGTGGAATTATGGATATCAAACAAAAAATGAGAATTATTTTAACAATTTTCAACTGTTTCAACTAATGCTTCACCTTGGATAAATTTTAGCATTTTAATACAATTGTAATTGATCTAAATCATATATGAATTCAAAACAGGTTGTAAAGGGAATTAATGGTATAATTGAGGGTGGAGTAAGTGTTACTGATTTTTCTATTGTTACAGAATTAGATGAAATTAGTGCAAAAGAACTGTTGTACACACTAGTCCAAAATGGTATTGGCACATGGAATAATGATTCAGTAGATTTTGATGTTCCTAATGATAGACTTCAAACTGCATTATTTGCTATCAATCTTGGTGCAACTATTGAAGACGTATCTGAATACCTTACTTGGAGAGATTTTGAATCCATTACTGGATTAATTCTTGAAGAAAAGGATTTTGATGTAACAAAAAATCTAATTTTAACAAAACCTAGAATGGAGATTGATGTTATTGGGAAAAAAATGGATATTGCATTATTGATAGATTGTAAACATTGGAAAACCATGAGCAAATCCGCATTAGATGAAATTGTGAAAAAACAGGTTGAACGTGTAAAGAGGTATGTCACTGATGAACGTATATCTGCACTTCCTGCCATAGTTACACTTCATCAAGAAGAGACTCAGTTTGTTGATAATGTCCCCATTGTACCTATTATGAAATTATCATCATTTTTAGATGAATTCATGGGGAATTTAGATTCTCTTTCATCTACAGAAAAATAGCGGCCAAAAATAATCCTGCATCTGCTATTAGACAATATTTTGTAATATTCATTGTCTTATCCATAATATTTGAATAATCTGAAAATATTGTTGGCCCCATGACTTTAACATTTGTTTGGTGTTCTAATACCTCGAAGGTACTTTCTTTAATTTTTTCCGCAGCTTGTTTTGCTAAATCAAAGTACCAATTTGATAATTCTGGTGGTTTTGATAACACTCCTAATTGATGATATCCATTTCTATTCCTTGCACCACTTGCTGTATAATGTGTATCTGATGTACAAATCTCAATTAATTCAGATCCGTTATCTGCAAAATGTTTGACGATCGTTTCTCTTACTCCATTTTCCATGTTGTTGGCATCTGCCCATCCTAAGAAGTATTTTTTATCATTTATTTCTAAACATAACACTGCAATTCCACCTCCTGCAATATCATTTTCAGTCAATTTCATATTTTCAGAGTTTGCAAAACCAAACTTGAATGGATGACTTTGTTTAGTCTTTAATGTATCAAGTGTAGATTTTGCAGCCAAAAGCAAATCTTCTGAATCTTCCTCTGAAATCTCTTTTCCCATAGCATTATGCGTGTCTACTATCAAAACTTGCTCGAAATTTCTATTCTCTGCAAATTGTTCTATATCCCTTCTAACATTTGGTGGTAAATCTTCCATTCCATGTGGTGATAACGATAAAAATAACAACGCAGTTCTATCAAATAGTAATCCTCCGGCTCTTGCCTTGTTTATTGTGACTGCTACTGGTTCTGTACACACTGCTCCGCCTTGCTGAACTTTACTTTCTTGTAAGCTATTTAGATAGTTTTGAACCTCCTTTTGTGTAGGTAAATTAAGATCATGATTTGAAATGCTATGCATGACCATTGCTGTAGAATCCATTTTCTTGTAAATCAAGTCTGTAATGTTACTACCTCCTATAGGGTGAAATGGACCTGGATGTATATCTGGCAGTACAATTCTGAAATCATCCTCTTTATCTGATGATTGAAATCTCAATTGAGATGTTGATACTGTTGATTCTGTTGCACTTTGTTCAATAATTTTCTCTAATGGCTCTGGGTCTTTTCTAGACATTGATGTAACATAAGCTTGAATTAATTCGTGAGTACTTTTCAATCCTGGTCTTCCTGCCTTGTCAGTAAGATAAGCCCATGCTGTTGCTAATCCTAAAAATATTGCTCCAAAAAATAATGCCATTGGATTTGTAAGTGAACTAATCCACATATCTGGTGGAATTAAGATCAAATACATTGCTATTGGTTGAATAAACGCAACTGCCCATGCTTTCTTTAGACTTGCTCCTAAAATTGTTGTAAATATCCCGATTCTAAAACTTGCAAATACAATCATTCCCATCGTTACATAAAACAAATCTAACCCATCTTTTTCAAATAACCCCATTGCACCAAATCCTATTAGTGTACTAACAAAGAATAATCCATTCCCAAACATCGAAACATGTAATGACTTCGAATACTCCCTATGTTTTGAAAATAAAATATCTAAAAATTGGGTTCCAACTAATGCTGCTATTACTGCTATTGTTGGAAATAGTAAATCAGTTGATCCTAAGTATGTTGCAGCGACAAATGCTCCAATCAATCCCGCAATTACAATTGATATTGCTAGTGAAATGTAATGTGATGATGGATTAATTAGTGATAGTGTATATTTATCATGTATCTTACTAACATCATCTTTTTCAGGCATTTGTGATCAAGGAATCAGTAGAATATCTAGTAACCATGAGACTATAATCAAACTAATCGGAACTGCAAGGACAATTTTTGGGTTTACTTTAACACCTTTTGTTTCATCTTCAAAAAATCTTAAAAGACCTGCACTGGATGCTGGGAGTGCTGCATTTGTTTTCTTATCTGCCATGACTAAAACCAAGAAATTACGAATAAAAAGTTTTTGACTACTTTTTCAACTTGGAAATAGTATCAATCAGTAAATTGATCGATTTTAGTATGATTTGTTGTTTTTCAGGATCTTTCTCTTTTGACAGTTCATCAGTCATATTCTGTAATTTTTCCTCTAATTTTTTGACAGGTGGATTATTCTGTATTTTTTTACTCCCATTTTCACGTTCTTTATCGGGTGACTTTCCACAATTTATGCATAATGCATCCCCATCTTTCATCACTCTAACTCCTTTACAATAGGGGCACGGTTCACTAAGTAATGTTGCACCTCTCAACAGCATTTCTATTGCCCTTTTTGTAATATCATCTGACATATTTTTACTTACAGTACAACCTAAAAAATTGTATTTTATCTACTAAGGCTTAATAATATGATAAATCAAAGCTTATCGAACTAATGGCGGTAATTTGTAATACTTGTGGGCTTCCTGATGATTTATGCGCTTGTGGTGATTTAGACAAAGATAGTTCTCAAATAATTATACGTTTAGAAACCAGACGATTTAAGAAAAAAGGAACAATGATAGAAGGACTAGATCCTAAAATTAACAATTTGGAAAGTGTGGCAAAAGAACTAAAAGGAAAATATGCTTGTGGTGGAACTGCAAAAGAAGGATATATTTTCTTACAAGGTGATCATCGAGATACAATTAAAGAAGCGCTTGTAAAATTAGGATTTTCTGAAGAAAAAATAGAACTTCACTAGAGTTATCGTGTCTCATTTAGAAAATATTTTATATGGATTTAGAATCCCATTTTCAGCTTTAACATCAGTAATTTTTGGTTTAATGATTGTATCATTTCCATTAGGTGCATATGCAATTTTTAATTCTGATATTGGAAATGATATTGATTACAGTTTTCCCTTAGAAAAATTTGACATGTTTATTGCTGGTATAAACCTTCAACTCCCTTTGGAATATGAAATTGGTGATATCTTTGTAATTGTATGGTCGGTTTTTATAATATTGTTTGTTATTTCATTTCTTGGTCCTAAAAAAAATTTCGTAAAAACTATTGAAGATATTCTATCTAGTGGAAAAAACCCCTTTCCAGATAATTACATGGTAAATATTATCAAATGGTTTTCAATACTTGTTTTAATTTCTACTGTTATCACAATTATTCAGGAAAGCTTTGGAATCATAACTGAACCTCCCAACACGGCAAATGATCTAATACTTTTCTTCCAAATTTCACTTGCCCCAATCACCGAAGAAATTGGATTTCGTTTAATCTTAATCGGGATTCCTCTATTTCTTATGTATTCTCACAAATCATCGATAAAATTCTTTTTCCACTCATTATGGAATCCATATTTGAATTTACATATTCATGAAAATAGAAAAGCTATTGCACTCATAATTGGGGTTGGTATTTTCTTTGGCATTGCACATGTTATTTCAGGTGAGCCATGGACTAATGGGAAAATCATCCAAGCATCGATAGGTGGAATTATTCTTGGCTGGGTTTATTTTCGATATGGTCTTGCAGCTGCAATAATACTTCACTGGGCAACAAATTATTTCATATATTCATATCTATTTTTGATCTCAGAAATAAATGGAATTTCAGTACAAAATGCAACTTCACATTCTATGATTGGAACTTTTGAAATAATTCTAATCATTTCAGGAATTGTCTCATCGACAATGTTACTTTTGAATTATAAAAACTCCAAAAAACCTATTATTCATGATTGATTAGTGTATAATTTTTTTAATTTTTTCACAAAATTGTGGTTTTATATTTTGTTTTAATACAAAATTCAAGTCTTCTGTATTATCTATGTCTAACATTAGTCTGTGTATCAAACCAATGGAAACCTTCACATCAAAATTTTTACTAGATTCAATCTGAAAACTATAACTGCCCTCATCATATCTTGGCTTCATCGAATTAATTGGTGCTCTCAGCAGTGCATTTGTTCCATCAAAATGTCTTGATGGTACTATCACGACTGATTTTTCTGAGGAAAAATTTAGTAATCTTTCCAGATCTTCAGAATAAAAAAATGGAACATCTAGTGGTAGAACAATAGAGTGTGTAAATTTATTTTCTATTAAATATTCTTCTGCTAATTCTACTGCATTATTCACACTTGTTTCATCTCTGTCTCGAATTTTTTTACAATCATATTTTTTTATAATATCTGATACCTGTTCTTCATCTGTAACCACAATAGTTTTATCAATTAATCTCGATTCTGAAACCGTTTTTATGACTTCTTCTAATAATAATTTACATATCTCTTTTGTTTTCTCTTCAGATAATTGTAATCTAGTTTTAGATCTTTGGAATGTCTTAACAGGGATTATTACTGATGTTTTCAACTATAATTTCAATTGTTTTAAAATGAATCCTGCAAGTGCTTCTTCAGCCATCTTATTTTGCATTTTTATTTTTGTGTCAAACACTTGTATATCTAATCCTTGAATCTTTGATGCTAGTGCTTTATCCTTAGTATCAATTACCATCTTTGAGCAGACATCTGCATACATTTGTGCTAAACCAAATACTGAAACTTCAATACCTGCAGCTTCCATATACTTATCGGCAGGACCACTAAATGACTTGTTTCCAATTAATGGTGAAACGGCAACTACTTTCTTTTTATTTTTAGTTAATTCTTTTCGTACACCTTTGATTCCCATCATTGGTCCAATACTTGTAAGTGGATTACCTGGTGCAATTATAACCAATTCTGCATCTTGAATTGCACTAATTGCATCTGGATTCGGTCTTGCTTTATCTGCACCTACGTATTGAATTCCTTCAATTGTTCCTCTACCTCTATGTTTTACCCAAAATTCTTGTAAATGCAGGTCTTCACCATTTGCTGTAATTCTTGTTTCAATTGTATTATCCGTAATTGGAATAACTTTAGATTCAACTGCAAATTTTTCACACATCCATTGTGTAATGTCTGAAAGATTTTTTCCATTCTTTAACATATTCGTTCTTATAAGATGTGTTGCAGCATCTCTATCTCCAACTCTAAACCATGTCTCTTCTCCAAAAACTTCCATCTGTCTTAGAAAATTATTAGTATCTTTTTTTACTCCCCATCCTTTTTCTTCATCTAGAATTCCTGACAATCCATAAATTATTGTATCAATATCTGGACAGACATACATTCCATAAAGCCAGTAATTATCACCAACATTACTGATTACAGTTACTTCTTGATCATGGGCTGCAAAGCCTCTAACCATCTTTATTGAACCTGTACCGCCCGCCAATATTGTTATCATAAATTATTATACCGAAAGTCTTCAAACGCTGACTACATATTACTTCTTCCAAATGATCGCAAAATTCAATCTTAGAAGTTAGATTTATTATTAAGAGCAAAAAAATCGCTACGTGTCTCGTGCAGGAATTATTATAGCATCTCTTACTGTAATCATGATGGCATCTACAGTTGTTCCTGCCTTTGCAGCACAAATGGAATTTAGAACTTGGGTTGAATCTGACTCAATCGATGAAGTAGAGATAAAATTCCAAAGAACCGTAATTATCAATTATGATGATGGTGGAATGCTTGCTGATGAGCTTAGAGGCCAGAAATTTGCCAAAACCTTTACTGTTATCTCTAGTGATCCTGGTGTAACCGAATTACGTGATAGAATTAATTATCAATTATCTCAAGCAGGTAGTTCTGCAGCTGTAACTGATGTTCAACTTGATTATGATACTAAATTAACTGGTCGTGGATTAAACACTTCGATTGATTATAAAATAATTCTAACATTGGATCTTACAAACCACGTTCTTCGTGAATCTAATTCTGGAAACTCTGGTTTAGTAGATATGAACTGGAGAGGATTAATGGTTCCTGGTGAGGTAACTGTTAATGCTAAAGGAATTCCACATGAAATTAATTTACCAATCTCATTTATTTCTGATGTAGCACCTGGATTGTATAATGCAATTAGAGGAAGTGAAGCTGAAACATTATTGAATAGTCCAATTATGGATGCCAGTGGAATTAAAAACCAACCATTAGGTAACTGGCACTTTTTGTTTGACCCAACAGGAATCAATGTAGATGCTGCACAATTTGGATTATCCGAAGAATTAGCAGGAACTGTTTGGTCATCATACACTATGGGTGAAAGTAGTTTTAGAGAAGGTATTCAAACAGAAAAAGAACATGAAGCAACATTTTCCACTGACAAAACTTATGATTTAAGAACTATTGAATCTGCAGATTCGGCAAATATTTTCTTTGCAGGCTTTGCAAACATTGATGTTTTAGATAGCCAAGAAGTTGTAGGTGTTTATCCAGAAGCTCCTGAAGGTTATGCAACAACA
>Ga0315316_10003259_pt1 | contig 11755 bp, 6 predicted proteins | sample M160m3416metaG_FD_203702 | JGI IMG/M metagenome (GOLD analysis project Ga0315316, IMG submission 203702) | Ammonia-oxidizing marine archaeal communities from Monterey Bay, California, United States - M1 60m 3416 | ecosystem: Environmental > Aquatic > Marine > Intertidal zone | place: USA...
CCAACTTGCTTGTGGTAAGGTTTACCTTCTGCATCTGCCAAAAATACGGTGGGTACCCCAGTGACTTTGTATTGTGCTGACAGCTTTTTGTACTGTTCTTGTTCAGCATCGGATACTAATGTTTTGTCACGGGGATTGTCGAGAACTAGCAAAATGAAATCTTTGGTAATTTCCGCTTTGAAAGTCTCCGTACCCAATACATTCTTGTGTAAAGCCTTACATGGGGGACACCAGTCCGAACCGGTGAATTCCATCAAAATGCTTTTGCCTTCTTTAGCAGCTAGCTCTTTTGCTTCCGCAAAACTGCGTACCCAGCCTTCGTAATGCTTATCGTCAGCTTGTACGCTCGGCATCACGGTCGCTATCAATGCAACAACTGCAACGATCATCCCAATTTGTTTGTTTCGTTTCTTCATTATTTTAGTTCCACATAAACTAGTGTTAAAAATCAATTCCAGATTCATCCAAAAATTGTCTTGTTATCGGTTATCACTCTTCCGTGTCCCCGCAACAATCAAACATCAGATACTCTTATGTTATACCGTAGCCGCTGCCGGTTGGCGACACACTCAAAAAAAAAACATTACCTATATCGTAAGGATTTAGCGTTTGCATCGCAGATATCTGTATTTATAGGCCAAAACATTCCCCCCCAACACTAACTGCTAGAATTTACGACAGCACAAATTCATCTTTATTTACAATATCGAATTCGCCGCCCAGGATACTGTTCGTCTATTTCGATATGAGACCCACTAGCAACAACCGCAACCCCATTGATTAGTACATGCTCAATACCATCACATGACTGTATCGGTTCGGAAAACGATGCATTGTCATTTATCTGGGCCTCGTCAAACACTACTATATCCGCTGGGCGGTCAATCGCTAAAACACCACGGTCCTCTAAGCCAAAGGTTTTCGCTGGCAACGATGTCATTTTCCGAATCGCTTCTTCTAACGTAAATATTTTAGATTCGCGTACCAAAGGACCAAGCCAGCGACCGGCGCTACCGTACGCCCGCGGATGCACCTTACCATCAATCTGATAGATTGCATCAGTCCCCATCATGCAGCGTGGATGTGAAACAAACGGCTCAACTTCCTTGTCGTCCCCCTCATCCATGACACATAAAACCGCTAATTGCTCATCAAGCAGGTAGTCCAACAACGCATCTGTCATATCTTTACCAGATTCATCCACAATCTGCTGTAGCGTCTTACCCCAATCATCGATACGTTCCCCACTAGGAGACCAAGCGACTCTAACGTGGTCTAAATCCAATCGATATGCTTCGAACGCTGACTGGAAAACTCGTCTAAACTCGGATTTGCCAATCACGCCGCAAGCTGCCAGTGGTCCATATTTCCATGCTTCATACGGCAACAGATAGTTGAGCATCGTGCTACCAGGTTGATAGGGATATACATCGAAGGTCGTTGGGATTCCCTCGGTACAGGCATCTTCGATTAGTTTGAATATCTGTTCCGGATTGTATGCGGCCTGACACTTAAGATGTGAAATGTGTACCGGCACTCCTGCCTGCCTACCGATTTCAATCGCTTCCTCAATACCGGTAAGTAATGTCTTCTTGTACCGCATATGCGTAACATATGGTATTTGAACCTCCGCCATCGGACGGCAAGCATCTATTAGTTCTTCCGTAGACGCGAAACATTGCGCGATATAGTCAAGTCCCGTGGATAACGCCACTGCCCCTGCATCAAGGCACTCGCGGACCAATTTTTGTATTCGTACCATCTGGGAGTCGTCAATCGGTGTTTGCGCAAACCCGTTAACAAGAGTTCTTAGATTGGCATAAGGAATTTGGGTGGCGACATTTTGGACACAATTTCCATCAAGTAGCGTCATGTAATCATCAAGTGATTCCCAACCGGTATAATCTTGCATACGCAAGCCATTAAGGCTACGCAAGTAAAAAAACCAATCTCGCCAAGTAGTTTGATCCACAGGCGCATAGGAAATACCGTCTGACATCAAAATTTCCGTGGTGAAACCTTGCATGGTCTTGCATCTCTGCTGTTTGTCACGCCACACCCACCCGTCACTATGATTATGAACATCAATAAAGCCCGGCGCTACGATCCGCTGTGTCGCATCGATTATCTGCGAAGCTGTGGCATCCTGCAATTCACCGATTGCGGTAATACGTCCATCCGATACACCAACGTCCGCGCGTTGACGTGCAACTCCCGTACCATCAATTACATCGCCACCACGAATCAGCAAATCAAATCTCACTGCTATGTCCTTTTCTACACAATCAAGTATTAGCTGGATGTCTTTTAGCGATTACGGTGAACCGTTCATCCATACGAGTCACGCATTAGGAATAAAGCGCGTGCATAACCTCGCCATTATTCAAACGTAGAGGACGATCCAACTGGTCCCTCATTTCGCTTTCGGGAGAAATTCCCAAGGTGTGATATATTGTCGCGCCTATATCATTGGGATGATAGGGTTCTGTTTCAGGGTGACCCGCCTGACGATCGGATTTACCAATGACCTGACCGCCTCGTACTCCACCACCAATAAACAATCCGCTGTATCCCCACGCCCAATGATCACGTCCCGGATTTTTATTGATCGTCGGCGTCCGCCCAAATTCGCCAACAACGACGATCAACACATCATCAAGCATATTGCGGTCCACCAAGTCATCTATCAAGGCCGATACGCCACCGTCAATCCCGGGTAACAATTTTGTCTTCTGTCGCGGGAAATTGTCCGAGTGTGTATCCCACGACTGCACGATCCCCATATTGCATTGCACATAGGGAACTCCGTATTCAACCAAACGTCGAGCCAATAAAATCGTTTGACCATACTCATTACGACCATACCGGTCACGAACACCACTATCTTCAGCTCCAATATCGAACGCTTTGGCAATATTGGGTGACGTCAACATGCTATAGGCTTCCTGCTGTTGACTGGTAAACTGGATTCCTTTTGCAAATCGGTCTAAGCTGCGCTGCTGTGAGTTCATTGTTTCCAACATATCAAAACGATTCGACAGGCGACTAGTGGTCATACCCTCGAGCAACTGGACACCGTGCACTTTAAAATCTTTATCATTTGGATTAGAACTGACCTGCCACGGATCAAACTTTGGCCCGAGGAAGCCAGCATGCTGTCCCGGCCAAGTTAAAGCCCCCTCGATCAACGGTCGCGGAACCGTTACTTGACACGGCATACCGTTGAGTGTCGGATTGAGCAGCCGTAGACCACCGCCGTAACAGGGGCGATCCAATCGTGACAGCTCTTTATCCTCATTGGCATTACCGCGAAACACTTGGGGCTCACCGGTTAACGTATTATGCGTACCCGACAAATGTCGATTATCACTATGACGTAACGACCGCACCACAGCGATCTTATCCGTACGTGATGCTAGCTTGGGTAAATGCTCAGAAAACAACACCCCTGGAATTTTTGTCTGAGTCGTCGAGAACTCTCCCCGCACATTGTCTGGCGCATCAGGCTTGGGATCAAATGTATCAAGCTGGCTGCCACCACCCGTTTGAAAAACCAAAATAACCGATTTTCCATTACGTTTACCGTCGGTCGCTTTTAACAACGCTGGTAGCGACATCCCGAGAAAGCTCGAACAACCAATCTGCAACAAATCACGCCGATCTAATCTAGACGGTTTTTGTATCTGGTTTCGTTTCGCCCTGATCGATGAATTATTCACGTGCTCCCACCACCTTACCTCGCAGTCGACGTCATCACAGACGTCACACTTTTACCAAGTGAACGCGACTATCCAACAATAAACAAAACATTTACTGCCACCATAGTGGAATTATAACCTATCAGCGATTAAAATCGAAGTTCAAACGCCACCTACTCCCCCCTCAAACATACGGATTCGCGCACTATGAATACCCGATTCTCTACATTCACTTGTTGTTTGGCTATATTTTTTCTTACCATTTTGGCCCAAGCGGAGACGTCAATACCGTCGATCATTGGTGACAACATGGTATTGCAACGTGACCAAACCATCGTCATTTGGGGCTGGGACGAAGCGGGGCAAAAGGTCGATGTAGCTGTGGCTGGTCATTCCGCTCAAGCAACTACCGATAATGATGGAAAATGGATCGTATCGCTTGATAAACTTGCTGCCGGCGGCCCACATACCATCACGATCAAAGGTAGCAGCGAGATTTCACTGAAAAACGTACTGGTCGGTGAAGTTTGGCTTTGTTCGGGGCAATCTAATATGGAATGGGTTGTGCAGAACTCGAACAATCCTCAGCAGGAAATAGCCAATGGCACTCATCCTCATATCCGCCACATTAAATTCCCACACCGTCCATCAGCAAAGCCCGAAGATAATATCTCCTCAGCCGGTTGGCAAGAATCTGAACCAAAAACTGTCGGTGCCTTTACAGCAGTTGGATATTTCTTTGCTCGTCACCTCCAAGCTGAACTTGATATCCCCATCGGACTAATCGGCTCCAACTGGGGTGGAACTCGCATTGAACCGTGGACCGCGCCATCCGGATTTAAGTCCGTTCCTGCGTTAAAGTCTATCGCCGACAATCTCAACAATTTCCCAGTCGTCAATTCCAAAGGGCAAGTCAATCACCAATCAGCACTCGCCCTTTACAACGGCATGATACACAATTTTCGCCATTTCAACTTCCAAGGTGCCATTTGGTACCAAGGCGAGTCTAACCGTGGTGACGGAATGATGTATTACGAAAAAAAGAAGGCGTTAGTCAATGGCTGGCGTCACGTCTTTTCAAATCCTGATATGCCTTTTCTGTTCGTGCAATTAGCACCTTACACTTATGGCGGTAGCGTAACTGCGCTTCCAGAAATTTGGGAAGCACAAACAGCCGCTCTAAAAATCAAAAACACTGGTATGGCCGTTACCGTTGACATCGGCAACATCAAAGATATCCACCCACGTAACAAACAAGATGTGGGCAAGCGGTTAGCATTATGGGCTTTGGCCAACACGTATGGACAAAAAGACCTTGTCTATTCTGGACCACTATACAAATCACATAAAATTGATGGCGAGAAAGTCACAATCTCCTTTAAGCACGTCGGTGACGGGCTTACCGCTCGTGATGGTAAGTCACTTTCTCATTTTCAAGTTGCCGGAGCGGATAAGGTGTTCACTGACGCATCAGCCGTTGTTGTGGGCGATACAGTTGTTGTATCATCCCCTCAGGTGAAAGCACCTGTAGCTATCCGATACGCTTGGCACCAACTTGCAGAACCGAACTTGTCGAACAAAAACGGTCTGCCCGCTTCACCATTTAGAACAGATAAGTGGTAGTCGTCATCAACGATGCAATGCCGCCTGTTAATCCGTGGTCCGTTTTTCAAGTACATACAATGTCTGCCATTTTCCAGTAGCTAAACTGCGCCACCGCCGACGGGCTGCGATATCCCAGCCGACACGGCTCCGATGCGCAAGTGCCTTGGTAGCATGGCCCCGCCAGCTACGGGTCTCATCACCCGCTCGTTGGCGGCTATTGTAATCCTCGGCTGTTCGCAGCCAGCCATTTAGATCGGCACCCAAATCAATATCTTGAGCTTCCACTCCTGGACTATCGAGCCACTGTGTCATTTGAGCCGCGCGGTGACCATTAAAAACCAGCCAGTCATGCGTAAATGCAACGCTAATAAATGCCAACAGTAACAATACGAGCCACAACATCGTCGCAATTGGCCAATGGAAATGAATGCCTTTTCGCAAGGTGTCGCTAGTAACCACCCACAACAAAACTGGAACAAACAGCACGAGCCAATATCGATCTACAATATTCGTGACCATGGTGATCATAAACACTATCTCCACCCCCACCAGCACGATCAATCCAAACCGCCACTGGTGTATGTCACGGGAAACGACACTTGGACTATGTGATGATTTCACTGTCGCGCAAGCCACAACACACCCAGCGGACAAAATGGAAAAAACAGTGATTACTTGCCACACCAGTGGCGTCCACTTTACTTCACCCAAGTAACTCCAACTTCCATCGGCATGGGGCAAATCCGCAAACAAGACTGGACCAAAATGAGCATTCTGCAAAAAATACCCCACCGATTGTGTGATCACACCTCGACCACCTGTCCAAAACAGTATTACCAACGGACCAAGTAGAACAATACCGGCGAACAGCCAATTAACCCGCGAGCCCGTCTCACTGCGATTACGGATCTTCGCTACCGACAAAACGGCTATCGGCAACAACAACATCCCCAGCAATAACACCAAGCCGTACAAATAAATGCCGATTTGTTTAACCTGGGCAGCGTCCCATTGCTTTACTGAAATAATTGAAGCACGGTGCTGGGAACCAGGCACCAGCAAACCAAATTCAAATACCGACCAAGCAATCACCGGTATACAGGTTATTGCCGCCATCCGGAGACCAATTTGAAGTATTGAGAAATCGTTACGACGAAATGCCAGTACAACCAACGGCACCAAAACCACAAGGGCATGTGTTTGCCGACTCCATAACGCTAATGCCGCCAACACACTGCCAGCAACCAAGTAAGATAGTCGCTGCAAATTCTGGCTAGCAACAAAACAGAGCAGAGCAGCAGACATATACATGAGCGCCGTGATATCCGTCATAAAAGTAAACGTGTGCCCCCAAAACAACGGGTTCACGAGTAAGGCAACAACCGCTAGTGAGGCTGGACCTATATCACTGCCAAGTTTCCGTGCCAGTAAAAACAAACAGCAACAAACAAACCACCCAGCGACAGCTTGGGAGCGATGCAATCCAGCGTAGCTAAAATCATTCGCCGTAAAGAGCCATCCCCAACCAACGTGACTCACGACACTCGCTGCTAACTCGCCGTGCTGTGTCACATGTTGGTACCGTCCGTCATCTGCTAACACTTGAACGCTGCGTGCATAAAGCCAATCATCATTATGAGGTGCCGCGATTACATCGTTCTTTAACACAAGATGCGTTACGATCCACGGTGCCGCCAACAAGAACAACAAACACACGGTTTTAACTCGTCCTTGGAATCTGCCGCGCATTTCAACGAAATTGCTCGATGTGCAATTATTGGAGTCAGCAGAAATTGAATTTGAACCGTCTGTCAAGATTTTTAGTTATACAACCAGCTAATCGGAAGGGAACGAAAACGATTGGAAATCCGTCCGGTAGATTCATCTCGGACATAATAACTCATCACCATGCGGCCACGGATAAAACACAGGCTCGTATAAGCATAGGTGTACTGCTTGCTCGTTTCAATATCAGCTACCTTCTTCCAAGTTTTTCCGTCATCTTGGCTAATCGCAATCGACAGTGGCGTGCGTTTCCCGCCATGCCCCGCACCAAGAGTAAAGTTATCGTTCCAAACTAACACTAAGTCACCGGTTGAGGGGACGCGACGAATTGTCGCTGGAGCTTCTGGGGCTCGGATATTCGCGTCCACTGCCGTGGTCCATGTTTCCCCGGCATCGTGACTATATCCAACAGCAATGTGCCCCAACTGGGTTCGCAAGTACATCGCCAAATGGACATTACCATTCTCTAGAGGCGTCAACTCCACGATCTCCGGCTCCATCGCTCCACGCTTGTCATAATCAATGGCACCTTGACCCAAATGCCAAGTTAGTCCCTGGTCATCAGAAATAAAACACCTCGATGTAAAGTGATTAACCTTCGACACATCAGACGTGGATGCCACAGGAACAACTAATCTCCCTGTCGACAATAGTCGTACTCGGTCATTATTCATCACGTGATATCCTGGTTCATTGGTCACCAAGACGGGATCTCTGAATGTTTTGCCTTCGTCATGAGACACCTTCAACCAGACGTCCAAGTCATCATGGGCATTTTTAACCAAGTAGAACATTCCGATCGGCCCGGAATATGGGGCTTCGTCGGTCAAACGCAACATCGTAACCGACATCACATTGAGCTTCCCTACAGATTTTTGCAACACCTGTGCTGCGCCCCAAGTCATACCACCATCGTTTGACATTTTCCCAATGATTCGCGCACTAGCAAAATCCGATGCACTGTCAGCAAACTGCGTAGTTGCAAATAGTAAGCGACCGTCGGCCAACGCCACGATTGACCCTTCACTGTAGCGCGGATTTTTAGCAGTCGCCACAAATACATCTTGAGATACAATTTGATCTTTACCCAGTGCCGTACTCGGTTTACTAAGAACTAACAGCGTTTGCGCGCCTCGCACCCGCACGTCAAGGACATCGTGTTTCAGCAGTGGCAACAACAACGGTGCTAGCGATACTGCTCGCGCATCACCCGCAAACGTTGCGGCATAAACCTTCAGCGCCGGGTCATCACTCTGCAACATTTGCGCCATTGCCTTTAGTCCTGCCGAGTCACCTAACGCTGCCATCGCGTTCTCAAAATAGGCAACTACCAATGGATCATCAAACCTCGCTATATTATCCCTTAACAATGGAACATCCGTTACATTACCGATACGAGCTAACACCCAAGCAGCAATCCGTGCTTCATCCGGATCCTCACTCGATAAGGCCCCCCGCAAAATCTGCATGGCCTGTGGGTGTCCCCAACGCCCCAATGCCGCCGCTGCCATCAACTGTTTCTTGATCGGGTTACCCGGTTGCATTGCAGCACGCAGCGCTACACCATCACCAATCTCAAATACCTTATAGATACTTTCACACGAATGAATGTGCCCATGGGCGTCCTCTCCTGACATGATCGATAGCAACACATTGACGTGCTGGCGGTGTCCGGCACGCACCAACTCGCGCGCTAAGCCGCAACGCTGCTGGTCATCCTTTTCCAAAGGCAGCAGCGGGGTCAATACCTTCACAACCTCGTCGCCGTATCCCGCTAAAGTCAATGCCTCGGCAGCATGCATTGAAGGCCAAAATTCATCGCTCCGCACGGCCTCTCTGAGAATCTCAATACAACGTGCGGCAGTACCTGCATCTAACTTAGCCACATCGGTTGCTTCCGTGGATAGACCGATGCGCGTCAAACAAATCACGACACATGCGACTGTTGTTATTGTTACAACTACTCGGCGCCATCTATTTATCATCCGCCTATTTCCCCTATCTGCAGTTTCTCAATTAACCCAATTTTGGCACTTCCATCTGTACACTAGGAACTATCCACCATAACGTAAAGTCGTTTTAATTGCTTGTTGTTTTTGTTCGCTCACCTGAAACTTATCAAGTAGCCAACCAGTACGTTCCCTGGACAACGTCAGCTCCCCCACAAATTCGTCAACGCGGGTGTGCAAGTGGCCCCAATGTTCGACGGTACCAGTCACTTCCCAACGACACCGCATCCTGATCTGGTTGCCAGTATTAAGGATAATTTCGACTGATTCTACAGTCACATCGCGCACGTGCAACGATGCCGAACCTTGCTCGGCCACAACTAAAGCACGTTTTATTTGTAAATAAATTTCACGAATCAACTTGGGGCTGACAGAAACCGCTAATGCGTCAAACACTGCGCCATCGTCATCTCGATTAATCGCTGTGAATACATTACGCAATATACCATCCGCTATTTGTTGACCCCAAGATTGAGAAATTTGTTGCATCTTAAGCCCAGTTTTGACACTTTGTGGGTTATCACGTTTTACCTTTGCTAGTGTCCACTGAAATCCTGGCGCATTCTTAACAAAGAATTGCGTGAAGGGCTCATCGTCATTGACCAACACAAGCGATTTGAGAATTGGGGCATATTTATTGTACGCATCCCACTGAACGGTTAAATGACGCACGGGCGAGGATGGTCGGTAACTCAAGATCAGTCCCACTCGGGCTTGGTATACATTCACACGACGGGGTGGAGCGTTCAGGGCAAAGTCGCGGATATCGAGGCCAAAGAAACTTACGCGTGAAAGCGTTGGTGTGATGACCATTCCATTGATTGTAACTGGATTACCTTTACGAAAAAAATCCGCTAACGACTTCTGAGCGGCTTTTTGTTCCTCCACGTCCAAAAAATCCGGTTCTTTGCGTTGCAATGGAACCCATTTTTCAAGAGTCAGCATTGGTATAAGAATCTCGTGCCGTACTTCACGAGGTGTAATATAGAGAAAGGAATATAAAACACTGTAACTAGCAATCCCCAAGCGTTGCCGCAATTGTTTTTCCTTGTTTTGCCGAAATGTCTTGTAGTCAGGTCTTTCCGTTGGCGGATTTTCCCAATCCAGTTCAATTGTGTAAGTTTCCCCCGAGACAAGCTGACGCGTCTTTTCCAGTAAGAAACCATTGTGCAGCAATAAACAATCCATCGATGCGGGCTGCAATTCACCGAACACTTGGCGAATCGTTAAGAAGCGATGCGGTTGATCGACGTCATACTTGATCTGATAGCTAATACTGCGTGACTTTATTTCCGTTTGCAATACGCCATTCTCAGGAATCTGCGTGGCGTCCATTCCCTGAACATGGCCCGCTAATAACTTACCGTTGAGAACTCGAATTTGTAGTCGCTCTTGAATAAACGACTGATGGATTTTTGCCAGTTCACGCAGTTTGCCTGCGGGGTATTTAAATTCCTTGTTGGCCTTAAGCTCGTAGTACAACACCAAATCTTCAATAGCAACACCAAGCTTGATATACACATGATCCTTGCGAACATCAACCACAGCATCGGTGAGTGATATCGGATGAGCAAACACAGAGTCCCCGGTCCACAGAACACAAACAACCACCAGCATCAGCCATCCAAAGCACTTGGCACCTGTTTGGAGACGTGAGTAATACCTACAGTTTGAGCAACCACCGCGATTTATCATTCAACTACCACCATCGCTTCAATCCAATCTCGAACATCAATTCCCCGTGAGGCAATATCAACGCGAATCAAATAGGTCCCCTCAATGTTTGGCATTTGCACTTTAGCACAAACCCCACCAAGTGTTCCACTAGCAACCACTGTTGACCTTTCAAGACTAACGATTTTCGCCCCTTCCGGAATTCGCAATCTAACGTCATATCGACGCTTTCGAGAAGAGTGATTCGTAAACACGATTTCAAACTCTCGAATCTCGCCTTTTTCAACTGTGCTGCCATAGGGATAAATCATTGCCCATTGCTCATCGACGCCGTAATTAGGATCGTCCCATGGTATCAACCCACTAACTGTTTTGATCCGTTTGCGAAACTGTGCCTCCAAGTAATCCAACTCAGACTCGGTGAATCGAAAGACGTGGGGAATATGTTCATTAATCAGCCAATACTCGTTGCCAAGTTTACGCACTCGATCAAGGCACATGAGATAGCCATCGTTTTCGTGCATTAAGTTGCGATTGAGCACACAATAGTCATCCATCCCGGAAGGTGAAAAAGCATCGCCTATAAAATATACTGGCAAGTGGTCATCTCTTTCGACCAGCAGCGCTCCGTGATAAAACGTCTGCCCCGGAAAGGCATGGAAAGTCATCTTAAACTCGTGAAACATCATCGTTTCGCCATCTTGCTTACTCACAACATTTTGGATGGAGTTATGGTGCAAGCAGGGCATATGGTAACTACCCGGATTCTCAAGAATGTCAACATAATTCGCAGTCGCATAAACGGGGCACTTAAAATACTCTGCTGCTTTTTGAACTGAATTGGTGTGATCGTCGTGGTAATGGGTGACAAAGATAGAGTCAACCTGCTTTACCAGTTCTCGTTCAATGAGATCCTTAACGGCATCAATTACGCCATCATTGCCACAATCAATAAGCATGGCGTGGCCATTTTCGGCGATCACT
>Ga0315316_10003260_pt1 | contig 11755 bp, 9 predicted proteins | sample M160m3416metaG_FD_203702 | JGI IMG/M metagenome (GOLD analysis project Ga0315316, IMG submission 203702) | Ammonia-oxidizing marine archaeal communities from Monterey Bay, California, United States - M1 60m 3416 | ecosystem: Environmental > Aquatic > Marine > Intertidal zone | place: USA...
GGTAAATCAAGGCGACCAGTAACCTCCGGGGATATTTGACCAGCCACATGACAGGGCCAACTTGATATAAAACCTATATTTTCTGCAGTATTTCAGGGTTCAAAACCGACTAAGATAAATTGACCCGTCATTGGTCCACCAGTGGCGGGTCACCTTATTAAACACGAATGTAGGATGTGGAGGGAGCCCCATTCCGAGAAGCTCACAATGCAGAATTCACGGCTTCAATACCTATGCTGATGACTAACTATCGACATATACAGGGCACAGGAAAGCCAGTGTCGCACGTCTGCCATGTGTGAGTGATATCCTCCGTCCAAAGTACGAAGAGGTTCATAACATGACTGTCACCGACATCGATATCCATTCACGTGATTTGTATTGCAATGGCGAAAAATTTGGCGACGAGCTAACGTACGAGCGCATCGATGGGGTCGTAAAGTATGCGGTCGATCCAGAGGACCCCGCTAATGCAGCTATTGCCGATTTAGAGAATGCGACACGCGACACTGATGGTCTAGTTCGGTTCAGTGGTGATTTCACCCTCCTTGCTCCTCTCGAAGGCGGAAATGGTGCTGCATTACTTGACGTGCCAAACCGCGGCGGCCGGGTGGCACCCCGACTCTTCAATCTGGCGCCATTTCCAGAAGATTCAAATTTGATCGAAGCGGGTGATGGGTATTTACTGCGAGCTGGATGGACGGTCGCTTTTTGCGGTTGGCAGTGGGATGTACCTCGTGAATCAGGCCGCATGGGGCTTTCAGCCCCTCTCGTCACTGAACCAGATGGTGGACGCATGCAGTTGCGGTTTCAGATTCCGTCGAATCAGGATGAGCTATTGTTGACAGATCAGCATGTAGGCCTAGGGCCAAACCATGTAACAATCCCGCCAGCGACCCTGAACGATCCGAACGCTGAACTCCTAGTACGCGATACACCTTATGGTACAGCTACCCTGGTGCCGCGTGATCACTGGACACTGGAAGAAGACCGTGTACGTGCCACTGAAGGATTTCAAGCTGGCAAGATATACGACCTTCTATATATTCCCCGTCAGTGTCAGGTCGTTGGCGCTGGTTTAATTGCGATGCGAGATTTCGCCGTTTGGTTAAAAGGATCGACAAGCCCGGTCAGTCCAGTGAGGCATGTAATTGGCGAGGGCCTGTCGCAGTGTGGTCGTTTTTTACGTACCTTTTTGTACAACGGACTCAACGTGGATGAGGAAGAAAAACAGGCGTTCGATGGACTGTTAGTGCATGTCGCTGGCGGGCGACGTGGAGAATTCAATCATCGTTATGCACAGCCTTCTGTACAACCGACACCGAGCTTTGGTCATTTGTTCCCGCACGCGGACGACTCACAAACCGATCCGACTGGCACTACTGCCGGTCTTTTAGATGCGCAACGTGCGCGGGGCGGTGTACCAAAGATTTTCTATACAGACACCTCGGCTGAATACTGGCGTGGAGATGCTGGCCTCACCCATGTTGAATTGGAAACTCAGGAGGACGTGCCATTTCCGGATAACGTGCGACGTTACCTCTTCGCATCGACTCAGCATTCGCCGGGAACCTTACCGCAGCTGAGTGAGAGCAAGTATGGTCCCACCGGCAATGGGTTGAATATCATCGACTATCGACCACTCATTCGGGCGGCGTTGAGTAATCTGCTTGCCTGGGTGAAAGATGACCTAGAACCGCCACCTAGCGCCTATCCATGTGTATCTGATGGAACAGCCGTGACGCGCCCTCAACTGCTGGATTCCCTCACCGAGATAGTAGGTTTGGCACTTCCTACTTCGGCAGGATTAAATCGAATCCGTCCACTCGAACTTGGATCCGCTAGTGAGGCGGGGATTGCTTGGCTTCCGTCTAATTCAGTTGGTAAGCCGTACGAGTCCATCGTTTCGTCAGTTGACGAGGACGGGAATGAGATAGCCGGTATTGCAATGCCGGACATCAGTGTGCCGATAGGTACACACACCGGATTCAACCCGCGCCATCCTAGGTCGGGAGGTGTCGGCCAGCTGGTGGAATATGTGGGATCTACTCAGTTTTTTGAAGCGGATGAGATCGAGCGGCGTTACGGTGGCCGCAGCACTTATCTCCGACTTATTCGTGAAGCTGCCGAAAAACTTGTGCAGGAACGCTATCTTCTGCCTGATGATGTTGAGTTATGTGTCGACATTGCAACGGAAAGGTACGATTACGCGGTGCAGGCTTGATCGATTGGGACGTTGCTCGAATTGGGTGTCCTCGATGCTCCATCCCCACCTACTTCAGGATCTCATAAAATGGCCACCCAGCCCCTTCGTATTGTAAATTTACTTATCACATTTAAGAATAACCCAACCTTTGAATTCTTTAGATAATTTCTGATCGTAACCACAGTATTTTTGGGTAACTGCCATTAGATCTTCGAGCAGACCAGTAGCTATTCGCCCCTGAGATAACATTAGATATGGTAAATCACCTTCCTCTAATAATTTGGCAATGGCATCAGGAGGCAACATAATCTCTCTGCGGTACTGATTCCAAACGGGAAGTATAGGTTGTCCTGTGAAGGCTATTGCTTCACCAGCATTATTTATTCCATCGATGCCGAATTTATATTGTGATGTTGAATTGTCGGGCAGTTGACTTAGAAATTTCTCTGCAGGAACCCGTCTCCAGGACTGTCCATCTGAATTAGACCTGCTGTTGAAATTCTCTCCGGCGAAGAGTACAGGATTAGGTACGGTTATTTGCGCACGTGGCGTGAATGATATTATCCACATCGATGTCAACAGAGGGAAGAAAAGGAATATTGCGAGAATTGGTATCGTGAAGCGACTACTAGTGAAAAATCTTGAAACGTATATGCAAAGATAAAGGACTATGCCGATCGCCAGAGCATATAGAAGTCTTGTTCTTAGTAATGGATATTCTTCAGTGATCCAAAGGCCGTATATCATGAGCAATAAAATTGTTAGTGGAATAACCACTATCCGTATAGCACCAAAGTATCCGGCTCCTCGAGCGATTCCTAGCCCACCCATTACCGCGATGGCCGGGGCAAAGGACTCTATGTAATGGGCCGGTGCCCGGTTCGAAAAACTAAAGAGTATCAATCCGGTCACAAACCATATGAGCCAAAATAAAGCTGGGCCATTTAGTAATGATCTTTTAGCGATTAATATCGAAAGTGTTCCTAGAATTCCGAACAACAAGGTGAAGCCCATTAGCGGACCATTTGCTCCCGAAAATAATCTGAATGGTCCTGAGTCGCCCACACCGAAAGCTGGCCCCCATATGGTTTGCAGGGCAGCACTATATTGTGGTGCGCCAGGAATAGGCTGAAAGACAGTAACTTCCGCTGGAAATATTCGTTCGATGCCATTATAAAAAAAAGCAAGACTCAGGGGACTGTTGTTTGGATCATTCATGATTAAGGGGCGAGCATCGGCAGCTGTAAATTCAACTGTTAAGAGCCATAACATTGAAAAGACAACAAAAATAAATCCAGTAGCCAAAAGCAAACCGACTTTTTCAATAAAACAAGTCCGCCAGCGAACCATGATGTAAATTGCTGCTGCGGGCAAGAAAATAAGACCTTCGAAGAATTTGATATTAAAAAGTACAGCAAGAGACAATCCCCAAAGCAGCAGTAGTCGTGGTCGATTCTCAACAGCAGTAATGAGCGTTAGCACACTCAATATTGAAAAAAACATCAACAACGTGTCCATGGTTGAGTCTCGGGACGTAGCTATTGATTCAGGGAAAATTGCGAGTATCACAGCTGCGATTGTCGCCACTCCAAAACCAAACCAGCGATAAATTCCGATGAAAATTAGTGGAGTCGCCAAGGTACCCGCCATAGCAATTGGACCGATAAACCCGTATGCATTAAATCCAAATAGTTTAGTTGTGAGCACTTGAAGCCAAAGCGCAAGGGGTGGCTTATCGACTGCTATGGTGGCTAATGGATCGTAGGCTGCATAGAAAAAGTTGTGCCACGACTCACCCATTGATCTGATGGCGGCAGCATAAAAAAGATTCCCCATACCAAGATCTGCAAAATTAAAGAACCGAAGAGCAAAAGCAAGTAATGTGACAAAAAATATGGTGCCGAATACTTTTTTCTTACTGACTTGCGATGAATTTGTAGTGCTTTCCGATGAATTTTTCACTGCCCTATTTTTGGATTCATGCTTAGGTTCTAGTCCATGATTTGAAAATTTGAAGAAGCCCAAAACAAAGGTGGTTATGGTGAGAAGAAATAAAGCCAAGACTGTTTTCTGCTTCATACCACCTGATGTATTTGTGTTGTTGCTCATAAAATTTCTCAGTGACTATGGTAACCAGTAGCTAATATACTGCTGAGTTCGAATTTTGGGGTATGAATTCTTTCACGATGATCGTTGAATGATTCCTTATTTTAAGTCCAGAAATTATGGCTGTACCGAATTTGCTATACAGGACAGTTGGAGTCGATTAGATTTCTCGACTTGAGTTCTTTCCAGAGATCTTGGTTAATCGGAAAAGTAATCATATCTACGTTCTCGGAAGCTTCTGTGTGAGTACTTGGACCAGGGATAGTCGAAGCTACGGCTGGATGTAATAAACCAAACTGCAGGGCCGCTGCCTTTAGTGGTACACCAAATTGTTCACACACATCTCTAATGTTTTTAGCTTTAGAAATTATGTCTGCCGGAGCCGGGTCATAAAAATAGGTGGTTTTGGATGCCAAATCGGACGCTAGGATGCCGCTGTTGTAAGGACCGCCCAATATCAGACTAATATCTTTTTGCTCGCATATAGGGAGTAGGGTACGTAACGCAGACTGATCAAGGAGAGTGTATCTCCCTGCCAGCAAAAAACAGTCGAAGTCTGCTTCCACGGCAAACTTGGAAAGCATTTCCCATTCATTCATTCCTGCGCCAATCGCCTTAATCACTCCCTGTGATTTCAGTTCTGCAAGTGCTGGGAACGATTCATTTAAAGCCTGATCATAGTGATCGTCAGGATCATGGATAAATGCTATGTCTATGTAATCTAGCTTTAGTCTTTCGAGAGTTTCCTCGATAGACCTTAATATTCCGCTTCTTGAGAAATCGAAGACGACATTATTTTTATATCGTGATGCTTTGTCATTGACCTGAATCGTCGCCGTGGCAGGGCCGTGCTGTTTGAAAGATTTTGCTTCTTCTTCAGAAAGAATTAGTCGGCCAACTTTGCTCGACAACGTGAACTGCTCTCTATCGATATTTGATAAAAAACTTCCGAAGAAATTTTCACTATTGCCGGCACCATATAGCGGTGCCGTGTCAAAATATCTGATGCCATTTTCATATGCTTGTTCTAGCGTCCGGTACGCAATTGATTTATCTAATTTGCCTAGAGGAGCTCCACCCATCCCGATTTGAGTAACCTTGACGTTTGTAGATGCGATTGTGGATATTTTCAAACTATTATTCAAGAAAGCCTCTTTTACTCAAGTGAAGAAATCAGTCCAAAAAAGCAAATTTCAATTCAGCAGGAGTCATTTGTCCAATTGATGGGGCCAGTTGCTTTTCTTGCTCTAAGTTCAATCAATTCATGATGACATTCGCAGCTATAGTTCTCGAGTAGCATTGAATCGAGAATAGAAACTCGTCCCCGGTTCACCTGAATCATACTCTTTCTTTCAAACTCTGCTAGTGCTGTACTAATTGATTCTCTTCGCACACCGAGCATCTCACCAAGTTCTGAATGGGTGGTGGGTATTTCAGTATTTTCGTTATAAAAGGTCAGCACGCTTAGAAGATGGGCTAACCTGTTATCGATTCGATGATGTCGGCTGCAATTGAGGGTTAACTCATGGCTGCGAACAACTTCGGCTGCGTGAGAGAGAATAACCCGTAATAAATCATTTGACTTAGCTAGTACCGTGACGAAATCAACTCTTTGAACCACGAGTACTTCAGTGGTAATTTGCGCAAAGACTCGTCCGGTTCCTACGTCTGATTTGTGTCTTGTAGGCGCTCTCCCCATACCGATTGCACCGTACGCAGCCTCAGGACCTCTCATGCCGTTTGCAATACCAGTGCCATCTGTACCTTCAAAGATAGAAACTATCAGACCCGATAATACGAAGTAGACAGCGTCCGTAGATTGTCCTTGATTCGCAAGGATTTCGCCTCTTCTATACGTTTCCAAACGAGCAAAACTGAACAGTTCCGCTTGTGTATCTTCGCTAAGAGCGGCAAGAAGAAAGTTCTTTCCCGCTTTGATTTGAATGTCATTCATGTCTTGCGGTGAATCCATCTAATTTCTCATCTTTAGTAATTATGACTAACTTGATTTGATAACCATACTAGCTTATTGATAAGTCTTCGGTAATTCAATAGTTGTTTTGAGATGTAATATTTGCGAGGGCTTAAGGGCAAAATTGCAGTTGCTGATGAATCGAAATTTGCTAAAGATTTACGTTTACTTCAGTAAAAATTCAAATGATTGACTAGGCGTGCAGGGTGAAATAGGGTCTTACTAATTAATTAAAGCAGGTAGCGAGACTTCAATGACGGTAACACGATCCCTTTATTTCACGAATGACGATGTTGCGTCCACAAGCTCAGCTATTGATTCAATCCTTGAAATCAAGACGGTTCATGAAGACTTAGGCGCTCGCGGTGTTGCCCTTTGGTTTGAGCATACGGGCAAAAATTTTGGGGCACTAGAGCTTATCTCTTCATTTCACAGCTATGCTCATATGGGTGAAGTTACGAAGCAATTTCGAAATCTTGGGGTATCCGACGGTAGAGTACGGAATGAATCAAGGAGTTCTGCGATACAGCTTGCGAGTGCTTGGAATTGCGATATCAGTTGGTTGTTTGGTCGGAAATGGACTGACTTAGAAGAGGATGAGTTAGAAAAAGTCTCTATTTTTGTGGAATATCCAATTAATGTCGCGGCAGAGTTAAAGCCGTTTTCAGCTGAGAGATTTGACGTAGTTGATGTACTTGAGCCTTTGGCGGCGGTTGTAGATGACGAAGGCGGATTTGCAGGATTACGAAACATTACCGCTGGCAGTTTGCCGGGCGGGGGGCAGTTGAGCAATTATACGGCAGTATTTGATTTATTTTTCAAGGATTGGCCAGCCTATGAACGCGCTCTTAGTTCATTCAGTAGTGAAAGTATCTTGACTGACCTAGCCAGACGATCGGCAGGTATCCCATTCATAGGGACAAGTCGGATAAAAACGCGATTGGATATCGAAGGTCATTTTGCATAGTCGCTGCAGGTAATACTGACGATTAATCAGTGTCGGCAGAGGTAGAGTTCGAGTACTAATAGAACGTCTAATTGACGACGTTTGTATGTGCTCCACTCAGATAACTTGATAAGTTCGCTACAGCGATATCCATTAGACGTTGTCTTGATGCTTTTGAGTACCAAGAAATATGAGGTGTGATAATACAATTTTTTGCGCTTATCAGAGGGTTATCTACTGGTGGAGGCTCTACATCGAGTACATCCAGCCCGGCACCACCGATTTGTTCATTATTAAGGGCTGCAGCGAGTGCCTCGTTATCTACAAGTGGCCCTCTACTCGTATTTATCAAGATTGCATCCGGTTTCATTAATGCCAGACGGCGCTCATTTACCAGATGTTTTGTTAAATCGGTGAGTGGACAGTGGAGACTTATTACGTCTGCCTCGGAGAATACAGTATCCATATCTGTATAACTGACATCTAGTCCATTGAGTGCTTCGCTAGGTGGTGGAAACTCATCGTGTGCGACGATTGTCATTCCCATCGCTGCACCAATGCGGGCAAATGCTTGTCCAATTCTACCGATTCCAATTATTCCAAGTGTTTTACCTGATAATTCAGTAATAGGCGCTAATGCAAAGCAAAAATCAGAGCTTGCACTCCATTGTCCATTTTTTACAGCATTTGCATGAAGCGCAGGCTGCCGTACCAGTTCCATAAGAAGGGCAGTCGCGTGTTGAGCAACGGAGTCAGTTCCGTATGTTGGTATATTGGTGACCGTAATGTTTTGCTCTCTTGCAGCGACTAGGTCGACGTTGTCATAGCCAGTCGCCAACACACCGATATACGAAGCCTCGGGCAAGTTTTGAAGAATCTGCCGAGATAGCACGGTTTTATTTGTGAGTATATTTGAGAAGCCTTGGGCGCGTTGGATAATTTGGTCAGTCGGTGTGCGGTCATACACAGTAACCGGACCGATGTTTTCGAATCCCTCCCATGTGATATCACCCGGATTTAATGTGTATCCGTCTAGCACGACTATATTTTCTGACACCTTAACCCTCTCAGATTGGTCATTAGCTTCAGACCTCGATACCGACTCAATGCTCTCGAATTTGACCACGAGCCCTATGTGGAGCTAATGAATCATGATGTTTTTGAAGAGCGGATCATCGTATTCTTCGATTGAGAGAATATCATCTATAGAGAACTGCAGGGAGCCCAAATTGCTGGTTGGACGGGCTCTTTTTGCTGATATCTATATTTCGATAGTGATTATGGTTACACTAGCCTGAATATTGCTGCCACACATGGCTGCGATAGTCAGAATTATGGAGGTTAAATCATGCGTGGAAACGATGCGATTGCTGCAATACTAAAGGCGGAAGGTACAGAATACTTATTCTGCTATCCAGATAATCAACTAATAAACGCCTGTGCTGCAGCTGGAATTCGGCCCATCATGTCTAGAACAGAGCGCACTACGGTAAACATGGCTGACGGCTATACGAGGATGCTTAATGGCAGGACAAACGGTGTAGTAGTTACTCAGGCTGGTCCAGGCATCGAGAATGCATATGGTGGTATCGCTCATGCCTATGCTGACTCAGTGCCGATACTGGTTATTCCCGGCGGCACAAGTCGTAATAAAATTAACTCAAATCCTGATTTTGATGCGGTCGCTAATTATTCAGGGATCACCAAATGGGCTGGTCAGATCAATCAAACCGATCGGATTTCAGAGTTTATGCGTAGGGCACATACATTTTTGCGCTCTGAACGAGGTGCACCTGTCCTTTTAGAGGTGCCATCTGATGTCGCGATGGAGGAGATAGCAGGTGTTGATTCCGAATATAGACCAGTAAAGACCTATAAGAGCGCTGGTAATCCGGCTGATATAAAAGAGATAGCCAGGCTTTTGCTTTCGTCGAAGCGACCAGTTATTTACGCGGGGCAAGGCGTACTTTGGGCGGAAGCCACGAGTCAGCTGGTAGCGCTTGCTGAACTTATCAACGCTCCAGTTGCCACGACCAATTCTGGTAAGAGTGCGTTTCCGGAAAATCATCCGCTCGCGCTCGGTGCAGCTGGAAATACTGTGACAAAGATGGCGCGTCACTTTGTCGATGAGGCAGATTTAGTCTTTGGTATAGGTTCGAGCTTTACGACAAACCTGGCGTCGATGAACATTCCAGATGGAAAGATACTTGTTCAGACCACTATTGACGCGAAAGATCTGAATAAAGAGCACGATCTCGATCACGCAGTTATTGGAGATTGTCAGCTGGTGCTTAACCAACTCATAGAAGAAATAATGGGTCAAAGTGGTGGCGCAGGTCGCCAAGACTCGGGTATTGTGGCCGAAGTCGCCAAGGTAAAGGATGAGTGGTTAGAGGAATGGTTACCGTTATTGACATCGGAAGAAGTTCCAATTAACCCGTACCGAATTATATGGGACCTTATGCACACCGTTGATCGTGATAACACAGTTGTCACGCATGATTCTGGTCATCCACGAGATCAACTCATTCCTTTCTGGGAGTCGACCGTGCCTCGTGGCTATCTGGGCTGGGGGAATTCGACGCAACTGGGTTATTCGCTTGGCCTAGTATTAGGAGCAAAGTTAGCATCTCCTGAGAAAACGTTCATCAATTTTATGGGTGACGCTGCAATTGGAATGGCAGGTATGGATCTAGAGACAGGCGTACGACTAAATATTCCAGTGCTCACTATCGTTTTAAACAACCAAGTTTTGTCAGGTTACCCTGCACGCTATAAGGACGCAGTTGATGGCTATCGATTTACCGAGTTATACGGCGAATATGCCAATGTCGCGAATGCCTTAGGGGCATATGGGGAACGTGTTTCAGATACGTCACAAATTATTCCAGCTTTCAAACGTGCCTTTGCTGAAATGGATCAGGGACGACCAGCTTTGCTGGAGTTCATGACGTCAGAAGAAAATCGACTTTCTCGCTATCCAGCGAAATAGTAGGTGACCGGAACATACTTTAGAGGCATAAAGAGGTCTAAATATCAAGACCAAGTTGTCCTTTCAGAGTAGTCGTAGTACTAGGTGGTTTAGTTGATGTTGAACGAGTATCAACCATCCATGGTCTGATAGCACCGCCTGCGCGTCGCCATTTTCGATAGCAGTTTTGACTGCAGAAGCGCTTGGATTTAGGGCCTACGGGGACGTCGTGGGTGCATGCATCACCTCTCGAAGTTTCGGGGCCAAGGCATTGTTGCCATTTAACTCCACTTTGTAGATTGCTGATAATTTGGGTGAGCATAAACCCGTACAGATTGGTGGGTTCGACTTCCAGTTCACCAGTATCACTGAGCGCAACGGTCCAGAGATTTTGGCTATTCGACTCTGTCTTAATTGTTTGGATTATGTATTCCTTTAGAGCTTGACCTGAAATCCATTGACCAGTTTTTATGCCTAGTGCGGGTTCCATGGGCAGCGGATCATGATCAAATGCAATTCCCTGTTCATCACTACTACCAGTGAAATAACGATCGTAAGCTTGTCGAATCCAATTTAACGATCGGATAACTCTAGCCCAGTCTTCTAATAACTCGGTGTAATTTTTATTGTTATCTGATACGTTTGCAAACAGGAACCCATCACTTAATTTACCGATTGATTTCTCTGAATCGACCGGTGGAGAACTATATATATAGTTACAGGAAGAGCACATGGCATCAGTATCCCTCATAACGATACTGTTTGCAGTTTTGCACCAGCGACATGTGCCAGTGTCGAGGCATGCTTCATAATCCGCGTATATGTTTGGATTTCTACGACTGAATGATCGCCAGAAATCTTCAGGCAATTCGACACTTTTCCACCTATTTTGTGTATTGTCTGCGTCGTAAAGAAATGATCGTTTTACCTGCTCGCGATGCACAGTGCGAACGATCCAGTCAGCGTGAAGTGGTGGGCTAGGGATTTTATGTTTGTATGCCATTTATTTTGATCCAGTAACTTCTACTACGTTAGTGGATATTATCAAGATCTACAACAAAATGAATACCGCAAAATCATCAAATCGCGGCGAGTTTTTTTGAGACTATACGATAATGTAGTTTGGATTATCGTACATCTTTTGACAAATGTGATATTTATTCAATCCGAATCCTTACTTTGCATTCATCGAACTGTTATCATCGGGAAGATATTACAGGACATAACATTTTGACCTTTTCAGGGGAGGTCATCCATCTAGGGGGATATATGACTGAGTTAGTACGAATCACAGATCGCGGTCATGTCAGGGTAGTCCAGATGAACCGACCAGATAAGAAGAATGCGGTTTCTCTTGAACTTGCTTGGGGAGTGCTTACGGCGCTGCGTGAAGCGCAAGCTGACGACGATGTTTGGGTTATTGGCTTAACTGGAACTGCTGATGCTTTCTGCGCTGGTTTAGATCTCACGACTACAGAAAATCAGGACCATTTTATTCCGTTGTCTGATCAAGATCGTTATCTTGATGATTTGGGTTGGGTAAGTCGGTTTTTT
>Ga0315316_10003261_pt1 | contig 11755 bp, 9 predicted proteins | sample M160m3416metaG_FD_203702 | JGI IMG/M metagenome (GOLD analysis project Ga0315316, IMG submission 203702) | Ammonia-oxidizing marine archaeal communities from Monterey Bay, California, United States - M1 60m 3416 | ecosystem: Environmental > Aquatic > Marine > Intertidal zone | place: USA...
TCCCTTGAAATAAACACTCCTATCAGTAAGTGTTTTTCTTGCCATGAAACCATCGCTCGAAAAAATTGTTGCTTACTTCATTGTATTTCTTGTTTCTGTTCAGCTAGTTCAAGCTCAGCAGAACAGTCTCCTCAAGGCAACCAACTACAAATCAATGACAGGCATAGATTTGACTCAGTTTACCGCCAATCAACAGTCATCCATACTTAAACGTGCTAACACAGAAGGATGTGATTGCGGTTGCAAAATGACCGTAGCACAATGTAGAAATGATGACTCCACTTGCAGCAAAGGCATCGAACTGGCTAAGGCCATCGTCAAAGACATAACGGGCGTTTCAATTACAATGAAAGCACCAGCTAAGAATAATGATGCTAGGATTGGAAAACCTTTGGATATGAAATTTACTGCAATCAATGGCAAACAAATCAACCTTGCCAAAATGAAAGGCAAGGTGGTGCTAATTGACTTTTGGGCAACATGGTGCGGCCCCTGTATCGCCGAATTACCAAACGTCAAGAAAACATACAATAAACTAAACCAAAAGGGATTTGAAATCATTGGGATCTCACTAGACAGCAATGAAAACAGTCTTAAGCGTTTCTTGAAAAAAGAAAATATGCCATGGCCCCAGTTCTTCGACGGAAAGGGTTGGAATAACGAACTCGCAAAGAAGTATGGAATACGCAGTATTCCAGCAATGTGGCTAGTAGATCAAGAAGGCAATCTAATTGACACTAACGCACGTTCTAACTTAGAAGACAAAGTCGAAAAATTACTCGATAATACCAAGTAGAACTGAACAAAAAAAGGATCATGTAGCTCTTTAAAAGCCCTCATGATTCACCCTCTGCTCTACTTCACCACCATAATACCTTTCATGATTACCCAATGACCAGGGAATGTACAAAGATATGGATATTCACCAGGTTTTTTCGGAGCAACGAAACGAAGTGACTCAGCTGATAAAGGGGCAACCATTCTAGTTGCTTGAATCACTTTTTTTGATTTTGGCACAAATTGACCTTTCTGTGCAGATTTTGGATCCTTGGCCATTTCATTTGCAGCTTGACCTATTTCTTCCTCTGATCCAGGTGCCACGATTACTAAATTGTGCGCGGTCGCATCCGGGTTAATAAAATCGATTCTGATCGACTGACGGGCTTTCACTTCAAATCTAGTAACATCGAACAACATGCGTTCCTTAACAGCAGTAATTTTTACTATTTTAAGATCTTTACGAGAATCAAACTCGGCGTCGCTTGCGGAGTACCGTCGATTGGGTGACATTTTCTGACGAAGGTTGAATGCTGTAATAAATTTTTCAATCTCTGGATACTTGGCAGTAAGATCAACCCTACTCTTCCAGTACGGTTCAAGCGTACGAGAACCAAGCGCAGTACGAATAGCATAGCTAAGGTGACCAATATTGGGTTGTTTTAGAATTTGAACAAGTGCATCAAGTGCCCAAGGGGTAGCGATGTAGCTGGTAGCAATGGCGGTTTCCATACGAACGAGACTACTGGAATCGTTAGCGAGATTTTTTAGTATTTGTTTACGGTTACCATAGTAAGAATGCCAATAACGAAATTGGTAAGCTGCTGCTGCTCGAGCATGATGGTCAGTACATTCCAACAGTTCGACTAGTAAATCTGTATTAACAGCGTTAATTCCGCGATATAGCCAAACAGCTTCGATCTGATGATGCCTATAACGTGAATCATTCGGATCAAGACTCTCAACCCATGAATCAAGCGCAGTCTTGACTTGAACCGAATTACGCCCTCGAAGTTCGCGCTTCGCCCAATACCGATAGCGATATTCACGGCGCTTAAGTATATTCAGCAGTTCCACAATCGAAGCACCAGCTATCTGAGGCATCTTCTGTGACTTGGAACCTTTAGGCATAATCCTAAAAATGCGGCCGCTTATGCGATCTCGTCGTTCATCACGTAGTGAATACTGAGCATGACCCTTAATTGGATTATACCAATCACACACATACATCGCTCCATCCGGTCCATAACGTAAGTCAACCGGAATAAAACTTAAGTTCTTAGAAAATACGATATTCTCCACGTATTCCTCAACAAAGCCATAATCGGACTCATTCCAACGATGAAATTCAATCCTATTAGTAGGCTTATAGCGGACTTTAAGAAAACCACCCTGCATCTCCACGGGCCAATTTGGAAAATCTATGAACTCCTGACCACAAGTGCCAGAGTAAGCCCGTAAACCGACAGGACGAGGATGTTGAGTTGGATAAACCGGATCAAGGGCATGAAATGCCTGAGCATAGATTGGATAGCTGGCCATATGTTGCCCCCAATCGTCAAATGTTACACCCCAAGGATTGGTGCTCTGGTGAGTTCCGAACGCCGTCAATCGATGACTATCCGGATCAAATCTAAACCAACCGCTGTTCTGCTGACGCACCGGACCATATGGAGTTTCAACCTGACTATGATGAAAAACTCCTTCACGAAAAATCAGATCACCATCCGGAGTCCACGCAAAGTCATGCAATGCATGATGAGAGTCCTCGCTACCGAAACCGGTTAAGAGTATCTCACGAATATCAGCCCGACCGTCATTATCTGTGTCCTTGAGAAAGGTCAAATGAGGCTCCTCTGATACGTAAACGCCACCATCACCAAATTCGAACGACAAAGGAATATGTAAGTCATCGGCAAAAACGCTTGAGATATCAGCCTTTCCATCACCATCTGTATCTTCAAGAATTATGATTTTATCATTAGGCTCATTTCCTGGATAAACATGAGGATACGTTGTCGAACAGCTCACCCAAAGCCTGCCTCGATTGTCCCAACGCATCTGAATCGGACAAGCAAGCTCGGGAAATTCATTCTCGGATGCAAAAACGCTCACCTCAAAGCGAGGATCGATTTCAAATTCTTTAAGTTCATCTTCAGGCGAAAGCAATCGGTTAGCCCCTCGGCTTTGTGTTGTCCTCGGCAGAGATGGCACATTGGAATCGTCAATGGTTAAAGGAACCTGCTTTCCAGCAGCAATGTTCCATATCCTCTCATCCCGGTTGGCAGTCATGATGTCAAAATTTCTCATCGCCGGAAGGAAGTCGAGATAGCCATAACTTCGGTTACGACCCCCGGTATAGTAAAATGTATTTACCGGACGAAACCTCCGGAAGAACTGCCTGTTTTTCTCTAGAACTGCAGCACGAATCTCTTCGTTAATCACTGGCGGTTTGTATCCGAAAACCTTCTGAAAAATCGTGTTAGCAAACAACCTATATCCAGCATCGTTCAAATGGCATCCATTGAATGTAAGATCGTAACTCTCCGATCTCATAGCCTTTTCAGTAGCCGAAAATAGATCTACAAAACCAACTTTTTGGCTGCCCGCAATATCACGCATCACATCGCTATAAATCTTAAGATTCGAATTGTTTACGGCTGCATTTACACCTTTGATATTCTCATTTGCAATCGGTGATAGCATGACAATCATTGGGCTGGATTTTCCATTAAATGCCTTTGCCTTTGTGGCCACTATATATTCGTTAAGTATCGTACGGAAATTATTTACACCTCCCATCCCTTTAAATGATTCATTGAATCCAAAAGCAATGAATATTATATCAGCTTTTGCGAATACTAAGTGTTGATCCGTATCAGCAAAATTTTCCGGCCTCGGTTGCAAATCAATCGTGTCAGCTGACCAAGCGAAGTTGCGGACACTCAAACGATGATTGGGGTGAGCTTGATGCAACAGTGTCTCAAGATAACCAAAATCCTTCGAACGATCGAGTAGCGTATTGCCAACATATACTATACGCGCGTTGCGATTAAATTTTAGAGGCAAACTCGTATTCGAAGGTGAAACAATCTTTGGACGAGGAGCATTTTGTTTAAACAATGCGAACTTGACCAAATCAGGATCCTCCAGCTGAGGTTTATTACCAGTCTTCCTATTACGCCCATCCAAAGATTGTGCATCTAACACCTGAATAAATGCGAAAATTATAAGTAATGGATATAAATAATATAACATCTTCTATCAAAAAGACCGGTTAATTATCAACTCTAACGATCCACCGAAGCCCTTCGATAAGATGCTGGTGTCCAAACTTCGTATCAAGTGATTTCACTTCATGCCCCAGCTCGGTATAGAAAAATCGACTATCTTCAAATTCTCTAATCCAACAAACTGGATGATCCTTTCCCATTGGTTTGCCCCCACTCTTCTTGAAAGCATCTCGGACTGGATCATAAGTTGACTCATCAATCCGCAGCAAAACTTTTACCCCAGACAAACCAGTTACTGATCTATCGTGATTGGTCCAGTCTGCCGTATAATAAAATTCCGGACCATAACCTTTCACGATTGGATGATTCTTGTTTTCAGAATCAACAATAAGCTTTGCTTTGACAAAATCCGAGTCGCTGTTAAATCCGCAACCCACCAGTTTCGCCCACCACGGCCAGGTATTATGATGAACAGCTGCCGCATGAAGCCCCATGATACCTCCTCCAGCGTGATACCAGTCCTTAAGCTGCTTCCTTTGTTTATCATCAAGAGATTTACCAATATCCGTTGTACTATTAAAAATAACTGCTTGATAATTATTCAGTCGGCCAAAATCCTCTGGAGACTCGGTAACATCAGCTTGAATACCATACTTAGAACATAATCGAACTAAAAAACTATTAAGCTCAGGAATAGCAGGATGCCGATACCAAGCAGTTTTTGAAAAGACAAGAACCCGTTTGAGCTCTCCGTTGTTTAATTTGGATTTACTAGTCTGATCTTCATCTTCGTGAGCGCAAAGATGACTTACACTGAAACCATGAAAAAGTAAGACCGTAATAACTATTCCAACAATTCTTGATAAGAAAATCATGTCCCCCAATAATCAGGCTTCATCAAGGGCATGCAAGACGATTTACAGACGACGAGTTATATATTGTTATTTATTGTTATTATAATGAAAATCTGGAAAATTATCTTTCATGGCTGAATTTTGCAAAAAAGTTTCGGAATCAAAGTTATTCAACAACTTCATCCTATTTGTTATCGGCTTAGCTGCGGTGGTTGTCGGAATGCAAACATACAAGAATTTCGAAGCCCAACATCACGTAACTCTCAATGCATTTGATTCAATAATTCTCGGAATTTTTGTTTTGGAGGTGTTTGTAAAAATCGTAGCTCAAGGCAGACAGCCACTAAATTATTTTAAGGATTCTTGGAATGTTTTTGATTTCAGTATTGTTGCTGTTTGCATACTGCCAATTGAGTCCAACGACTTTGTAGCAGTTTTACGATTAGCAAGAGTACTCCGCGTTTTAAAACTTGTATCGGCACTTCCTCGCCTACAAGTACTTGTCAGTGCGGTGCTAAAAAGCGTCCCATCCATCGGCTATGTTTTCCTTTTAGCAACACTACATTTTTATATTTATGGCTGCATGGCAACTTTCCTTTATTCAGATAACGACCCAGTTCACTTTCGAAATCTCCAGACCTCAATGCTGTCTCTTTTCCGGGCAGTGACACTTGAGGACTGGACAGACCTGATGTATATAAATATGTACGGTAGTGCTAACTATGGATACGACGAATCAGCATATACGATGCTAGCTGACCTTGGAGTCACTCGAGACCAGATTAAATCAAACTCATCCCCATTTGGGGCAGCAATCTTCTTTGTAAGTTTCGTTATTACTGGTGCAATGATTGTCTTAAACCTATTCGTGGGTGTCATGCTGACGGGCATGCAAGACGCCAAAAAGGAACAGGAATTGGAAACTCGCCTCAAAAAAGAAGATCCTCAACAAATCAACCTCAAAGAGGAATTTTCCAAGCTCAATCAGGATCTCCAGCATTTCACCATCGAGATGAGTCAACGTTTAGAGATTCTAAATAAACTAGCGGAACAGCAAAACAGAAATACCGATTCGACGTAAATTCAGCTTGTGCAAACGCAAATTAATCCAGAAAGTCAACGCAGTTTTAGATCGTCATGAAAAAAATAAAACAAACTTTTTTGGCTGCATCTGCAGGCATACTACTCTTAAGTGGCTGCGCTACTGAACCAGGTAAAAAAACTGCAGTTGGCGCAGGCGTAGGAGCGTTAGTTGGCGCAGGCGTAGGAGCAATCATTGGCAACCAATCAGGCGAACGTGACAAGGGCGCACTAGTCGGCGGTCTTGTGGGCGCCGGTATCGGCGGTGCTGTTGGCAACGCAAAGGAAGCCAAGGAGAAGAAAGCGGCAGCGCCGAAGCCTCCAAAAAATTAAAGAGCTCGCGTTTTTGATTTTGAAGGAGAGCCGATGTATTTGGCTCTCTTTTTTTACCTATGAAAGTTCTTTTTATTCACGCCCATTTTGACGATTACGAATTTTGTACAGCTGGCGCATTCGAAGTTTGGCGTCGTAAGCTAGGAGAAGATTTTCAGGCAAAAGTAATAGTATGTACAGATGGAAAAGCTGGACACCATCAATTACCTCGAGACGAAACCGGTCGAGTAAGACTTGAGGAACAGTTGCAATCAGCTGCACTTGGGAATTACCAGTTTGAACAACTCAAGCTACCGAATGGAGAAACTCCACGTGAAGCCTGCCTACAGGTAGGCGTTCCTCTTTTGGCTGCGTTATGGAAAGCCATCCGCGACTTTGAGCCAGACTATTTGTTCTCTCCACCTTTACCCAATGATCCTTTAGCTGGAATACATGTGGATCATGTAGCCGTGGCTGAAGCAGTACGCCGAGTAGCATACATGATAAATGTACCTCACGCCTTCACACCAGAGTACCCCCTAGAGGATTCTGCTCCTAAGCCTTGTAAAGTGCCAGTCATCCTAAACGCCTATGACGGCTATATGTTTGGTGAAAATGCATTTGATCTAGCTATAGATGTCAGCGAGGCGTTTGATTTGATGGCAGAGATGAGCTGGTGCCACCAATCACAGGTAACAGAATGGCTGCCATGGGTTGGACGTCACGACATTGAAGTTTCAAAATCAATCGAAGAATGGAAAGCAACATTGAAACGTCGTTACTCAAAAAGAAATGCCGAGCTCGGACTCAGCGACCTACCAATGGCTGAATTCTTTACGGTCACCGCTTGGGGAGAAATACCAACGCTCAACCAAATAAAGACTGATTTCCCAAAACTCATAACTCCTTCTGAAATCGAACTCAAATTAAGTGAACGCCTAATCCGTTGGCAGATGTAATCATAAATTAAGATTAAAAAATGAAACCTTTGGGTTTGTTAAATAAGGATATAAATTTGATATGACCACGAGACTCCTAGTTGCCCAAACGAGACTATTACAGCTTGAGAGAAAAAAGTTTTTTTTATACTTTTCCCTCTTATGAGTACACTGGATCAATTTGAGAGCGTATTTAATGCGGCAGCTAAAGACGCATTCACTCCTCAATCTATTAAGATCAAACGGATTTTGATCATCCAGGATTTACCGGAAGCGTTACAGGATGACTATTTGTACTTAGTTAAGGGATTCCTTGAAGTGCTTGAACATAATACGAAAGTGGAATGGAAAGTTTTTGGCAGTACAGAGTCGTCAAAGATGCATGCTTTACTGGAAGCTGTTGAGAATAATAGACCTGACTTGATTGTCACATATCGACATCTTCACTGCGACGCTGTTGATTGGCCTTATGGCCTGGGCACTCACATTGATGTACTTACACAGGCCACAACTACACCAGTTCTTATTCTGCCAAATCCTGACCGTAAGAATCTAGCCGATCACTCGCTTAATAAGACCAACCAAGTAATGGCTGTTACAGATCATTTAGCAGGTGATCATAGCCTAGTTAGTTATGCGTCCCTTTTCACTCAAACGGAAGGAACACTTTTCCTTGCGCATGTAGAGGATAAAGCCGTGTTCGATCGCTATATATCAGCAGTTTCAAAAATTCCAGATCTGGATACAGAAACAGCGAGCGAACAGATCAAGGCTCGACTACTAAAAGATCCAAATGACTACGTCGAATCTTGCAGGAAAAACCTAGCCGAAACATTCCCGACAATAAACATCGAACACTGGGTTAGGCTTGGATGCCGGATGTCTGACTACCGGAATTTGATAGAGAAACATGAAATTGATTTACTAGTAATGTATACTAAGGACGACGAACAATTGGCGATGCACGGTGTGGCTTATCCCCTCGCAGTGGAATTAAGAACAACTCCTCTGTTAATGCTGTAACATAAAAAAACATGAATTTTATTTTATTAGCCGCTTCTGATCACGGCATTAGCGAAGTCGCCCCGTCTATTACTTATCTATTCACAGGACTTCTAGTAGTCATGGTCCTTTGTCTCGCCTTAGAGGAAAAAATCCATGCAAAAAAATCAGTTATAGTTGGAGTTACAGCAATAGTTGCTCTTTTGCTGGGTGCCTTCACGGGCGTCCTGCCATTTGGTGAGGTACATCTACCTAACGGCCATAAAATGAACCTGCCCGTATTCATTCCAGGAATTGAATGGGGAGTTGTCACTATTATCCTTGGATCTAGTTTATTTGTTGATGTTACCAGTAAATCAGGACTTTTCACTTTCATCGCAATTAAATTTACAAAGATGTCAAAAGGCGACCCGCGAAGATTGCTATGGTTTTACGGTATTATGACCGTGGTATTCAGTGCCGTACTTAATAACGTAACTGCAATGATAATCGTCGGATCACTGAGTGCCGTATCACTAGGAAAACTAGAACAACGCGATAAACTTTTAGGCTTTCTATTAGTTGAGGGATTACTAACTAATATTGGCGGATTACTAACTTTAATCTCATCTGTGCCCAACATCATTGTCGGGACCACTGCCAACATCGGTTTTCTAACATTCTTCGTAAAGGCGGCTCCTTACGTTATTGTGGCAACAGCGGCTACAATATTAATGGGCTCTAGAGCGTTTGGAATTAAATCACTAAGGACAGATGAAGAACGCGCTGTCGCACTTCGCCAAGTTTCTAGTTTTGACGAACGGGATGGCATTGAAAGCATGGGGTTTTTTTGGTTTGGAGCTGCCATGTTACTATTGTTCATTTGCTTTATTGCTTCCGCATCATTTAATGGTTGGCCAATCGGAAAACTGGGCATGGGATTCGTAGCAATGATGTTTGCTGTGATCATGCTTTGTAAGTTCAAATCAAGTGTTGGTAAATTTTACAGCGGCATCGACTGGGATTTATTATTCTTTTTCGTTTACCTTTTTGTCGCCATATATGCAATGGAACAAGCAAAGGTGTTGGAACTAATTGGTAAAGGTATCGCACCTATTATTGAAATGGGAGCCAATCTAGGAGGAGGATTACTTTTAGTTTCTTCCGCATTGGCTAGCAGTGTAACTGACAACATTCCTCTAGCTGCTGTACTGTCAAACATCCTTAAGTCAATGAATATCGCTGGAGATTCAGGGATGTGGTGGTCTGTAATCTTTGGGGCTAATCTAGGCGGAAATTTAACGCCGATTGGCTCTGCATCAACGCTGGTTGCTGTAACAATCATGCACAAGCACGACCTCAAAATATCCTTCATGGGTTTTGTAAGAAAAGCTCTCCCATTTGCAATTCTTCATATCTTTCTAGCCACGCTCTATGTCTTATTTATTTTGAAATATTTGTAAGTAGAATAAAATTAGATTCGATTTTGGATATTATAATAATTAGGTAATCGAGTTCTCGAATGAAGAATGAACTAACTACACAAGTACTTAGCGAGAATACTCGCAGAGCAATGTTGCAGCGGTGCGGCATGGGGGTAGGTGCACTTGGTATGTGGAGCTTATTGCATAAGGAAGGGTTTACTGGACAAAGCACACTATCTCCAAAGCGATCACATTTTGCACCCAAGGCTAAATCCGTGATTTGGATTTTTGCCAATGGAGGTCACAGTCAAGTTGACACATGGGATTACAAGCCCGCTTTAGATAAGCTAGACGGCAAAACACTCGAAGGATTTGATCGCTTTACAGGGTTTTTTGCTAATGCCGTGGGTGGCCTGATGAAAAGCCCATTCAAGTTTAAGCCTTACGGCCAATGCGGCAAATATGTATCATCCATATTCCCAAATATATCAAAGCATGTTGACCGCATGGCATTCGTCCACTCTGGCCATACTGAAAGCAACAACCATTCACCTGCATTATTCATGATGAACTGTGGTTTACCTCGAATGGGCTATCCTTGTGTGGGTTCTTGGGTCACCTACGGTTTAGGCAGTAACAGCGATAGTCTCCCTGCATTTGTAGTTATGAGCGACCCCAAGGGACGTGGCCTTCCCAAGGGCCATGCGGCTAACTGGGGTGCCGGCTTCCTTCCCAGCATTTATCAAGGAACCCACTTTCGTCCATCTGGCGATCCAATAGACAACCTTTATCGCCCAAAGGAAATGAACGCATCTCAGCAAAGACGTCAATTGGATCTATTAAAGCAACTCAACCAACAACACCTAACGACACGCCCTTACGAAGAGGAACTTGAGGCACGTATCGAAAGTTTTGAATTAGCTTACCGTATGCAAAGTGCCGCTCCTGACGCACTCAACGTTCGTCAGGAACCAGAGCATATTCAACGTTTGTATGGCCTAGATGATAACCGTTGCAAACACATCGCCGCACAGTGCCTTACAGCACGTAGAATGGTCGAACGAGGTGTGAGGTATGTACAAATTTATAGTGGGGGGATGGAAAATCAACGAAGCTGGGATGGCCACAACGATATAAAAGGCAATCATACACAATTTGCTGGAGAAACCGACAAACCCGTGGCTGCCCTCATAACCGACTTGGCACAACGTGGTTTACTGGACGAAACCTTAATCGTTTGGGGAGGAGAATTTGGGCGGCTACCAGTTGCCCAAAAAGGTAGCAAGCCAGGCCGGGATCATAATCCACACGCTTTCAGTACTTGGTTTGCTGGCGGAGGCATCAAAGGCGGCGTAAGCTATGGTGAGACCGATGAGATTGGACATAAAGCTGCCGTTAATAAAATAACTGTGAATGATATACATGCCACGATTCTGCATCTTCTAGGCATTGATCATGAACGTTTGACCTACCGTTACAATGGCCGTGATTTCCGACTAACGGATGTCGCAGGTAATATCATTAAAGAGATTGTTTCTTAATATTCAGCCCTTTTAGGAGAACATTTGGTTATCGTAAAAGAAGGGCTGTTGAGTGGTCAATAACCCACTTATAGTCCTGTGCTTTACCTCCGATAGAATCAGCGTTTGAATAGTCAAGCCGCATTCGCTTCAAAACCGGTTCATCTTTTGGGACAGGATCAGACCATTTTTTTGTTACGGCGTGGCCATCAGCAAATGCATATCCACAGCCACCATTGTGATAGTTAGCAGGAAGGTTACGCCATGTACGCGCAGGTAATGGATAAAGCACAAACCCTCCGTTGTTAATACTGTCGGGGTGTTCATCCGCAAAAATCCAGAGATTAGAAGGTGATGGGTCGACGATGTGAGAAAGCGTGTCATATTTACGCCAACCGCGTCCGTGAATACTTGAAGTTTTCATATCCATCGCCGGATCATAAAGCCCGCCTTCAATGAAGCCATTCATAGAAACACTTCGCACCCGCGGTAGTTCTCGCCGATTAATTTTGCAGGTATACTTGTCCGAAGGGCACTTGTAGATACCTGCAGACTGGGAATAAGGACCAAGCTTTGGATATAGGTCGCCCATCTGTTTTTTCGAGCCAATCAGATAAAGAACGTTGGTATTGTCTC
>Ga0315316_10003262_pt1 | contig 11752 bp, 18 predicted proteins | sample M160m3416metaG_FD_203702 | JGI IMG/M metagenome (GOLD analysis project Ga0315316, IMG submission 203702) | Ammonia-oxidizing marine archaeal communities from Monterey Bay, California, United States - M1 60m 3416 | ecosystem: Environmental > Aquatic > Marine > Intertidal zone | place: USA...
ACTTCAATACTTTTTCCTCAAGATACTTTTGATAGTCCATAGACTTTGCATCTTGATTAATCAATTCATCATTATGATAAATCTCAAAGAGATTTGGTTTGATTCCTCTTCGTATCTTCCATTCAGCCGTACCAACAGAAAATTCAATCTCTGTTAATGTATCTCTCTCATTAACCGAATTAACTAGTTGACCTTTATTAACTTTTTTGAATGGTTTTCCAAACAGAGAAAAGGTAATAGCATCAATCAAAGTAGATTTACCAGCACCATTTTTACCAACGACTAACATCATTGATTCTTGGTCTAGTTTTACTTCTATGAATCTATTACCAGTTGCTAGGAAGTTTTTCCATCTAACGGTTTTCAATCGAATCATTATTCACATCAAAAAAAGTTTTATCATTAATAGCTTTATCATCTACCCATATATCATACAATGGTTTTCCACAATGTATAGAAGTTGCTTTAACACCCCAATCTTCTAATTGTTTTTTTGTAAATGCTCTCCAATCTTTACCAGAACCACTACCCCTTGCTGTCCAGTAATGTACTTCATGTCCTTCATCATATAACTTATTTAATTGTTCTATTCTTTCTTTATGTGGTTCATGTTTTGGATAATCTGGTTTAGGTCTTATCTGTGTACATATAGTTCCATCAATATCTACCATATATTTACTCATCAGAATTTATTGCCTCATCATACAAGATTTGTAATAGCCTCTTTACTTTATTTCTTTCAACACGTTTCTCATGGTCTATTGGCATACTATCCACATACTCTTGTAAGAATGTAGATGTATTGCCAACTTCGACATCTTCACTTTCTTCTAAGTTTGAATATCTTGCAGTATATTCAGACAAGTCCTCAAGTATAATTAAATCTACTGGATTTGATTTGTACATACGATCTAAGAATGTTTCAAACTCTGGTATCATAGTTTTATTTTCTACAATCAACTTGACAATCTTATTCGTATAAAAACTAGTATCCAACGATCTAAAATTGTTTTCCCAATTCTCATCATCATAATATATCTTTTCAAACAAACGATACTCATTCTTTATAAACTCAACTTCTCTAGTTTCTGTATCGAATATATGAAATCCTTTTGGATCATCATAATCATTCCAAGTTATTTCGTATGGAGCTCCAAGATAATGTATGTTACCTTTACTAGACTTGTGATGATAATGTCCAGATGCAACAAACTCATAACGATTAAAAATACTTGGTTGAAGTCCCGTACCAGCCACATAGTTTTTGTACATGGCAAAACCCTCAACTTCCAAATGACCAAGTGCAACCTGGGCTTTGGAGTTCTTAATAAAGTTTAATGTCTTATCAGAGTTTTCAGAATTAATCCACGGGATCAAATCAATCAATGTGCCATCAATAGATATAGTTGTAGCCTCTGGATACACTTCTACATTATCATAATGTCCATATAATAGTTTAGAACTATTAACATCATTGGTATTTCTATAATAAGTAGAATGATTGCCGACTATAGAATGTAATGTAATATGATTCTCTCTCATAACATCAAAATAGTATTCACGCACCCTATCCAGTATAGCAAAATTGACATACTTTCTACGATCAAAGGTATCACCCAAATCTATTACTGTATGAATTTTATTTTCTTTTAAGTATGGAAAGAACTGATTAGTGTAGAACTTTTCTATATATTCATTAAAAGACTGACTATCACTCTTACCACCAAAATGTTGATCTGTAATTAAAGCTATTTTCATTTATGTTTTATTTCCCATTTATGATTACATCTGGTACATTCAAATACTTGTACTGTTTTATTATTACGCCTCTCAACATCAAAACCACAATTTGTAAATGCATGATCTGGTTCGTGTTCTTTACACCTTGGACATTCCTGAAATATCATTACATTGTAATCATTTGCCACTAAGTGCCTCCTTTACGATATTAGAAATTATAAATCTTAAATTTTTAAATTCTCGTAATCTTCGTAAAGTATATGGTAGCCAATCGTCACCAAATGGAACATATAGTCTAACAGAATAACCTTGCTTTTGCAAGGAAGAACTTAGATCACGCCGAATCCCGTACAACATCTCTATAATAAGATCAGTCTTTTCTATATTAAACCTTTTTAAATAACCGAGGATATCATCTAATAACTGCTCATCATGTGTTCCCAAAGCTGGAGTTGGTGTTGTATCATTCTTATAATGATAATAAGAACGACATCTATCAGACACCAATCTCAATGCCTGTTTCAAAAATGTATCATGTATTAAATCTTTTCTCTTATATCCTTTTGTAATATGCTCTTTATAAGCACCCTTCACCAATCTAACAGATACTCCCTTCTCCATCATCTCTGTTAAATCTTTCTCTGTTCTATATAGATTTGATTGAAGTGCAATACCAATATTAGGAAACTGTATTCTCAATCTAAGAGCTAGATCAATTGTATCTTGTGTAACTGTGGAATCTTCCATATCCAATCGTACAGTCATACCATGAAGATAAGCTCTGTGTACAATCTCATTCAAACGTGCATAACACTTTTCTTTATTCAACAACAAACCTAACTGTGTTGGTTTAATAGAAATATCCAATGGATAATTAACCAGTTCATAATATTTAATTATATCATTATACTGTGCTAAAGCTTTATCACATTGTTCTTCAGTTTTACTGATCTCACCAAGATAGTCAATCGTTATATCATAACCATCAGTAATAAGCGAACCAATAACAGGAATAGCGGAATCGAAATCCACACCAGCAATAAATCTTTTTGCAAATGGGTAAATCAATTTTTCTATATTCATCTCATAAATCTCTCAACACCTCTAATTTTATTTTTTTTCTTTTGTGATTGATAAGGAGATTCAGCATACTTCTCATGTGTGCGTAAATATTCAATATATGTTGTTACTTGTTTCTGGTTATCTTCACCAGCTACACTTACTTGTTGCATGATACCAGATCGTTCTACATACAAATACTTCAAATGCATCTGTTTCTTTTCTTTCTGTATCCTACGAACAAATGCATGATGAATGATCTGTGTAAAATAAGAGAAAGGGTTTTTGGATTTCTCGGGAGAAAAATTATGTGCATAGAGTAAACAGTTCTCTATACCATCACTTACTAAGTCATCACGAAAAGTATAGTTAATGAAGTTTGGTTTCCAAGCCAGGTTCTCTGATATCTTTAAAAAACACTCTGCCATATATTCTGTACAAGGTGGATCAGGATCTTCCACTTCTCTTGCATCAAGAACATGCTGTTTCCACTTTTTCATTTCTTTAAAGAACATTTCATTATCTACATAGTGTTTTGGGTTAGCCATTATTTCACTCCAGTTGAACCAAGACCACCGCCTCGATTTTTAATTTCAGTTTCAGCATCATGTTCATCTTTAATAATATCAACCATCTCAGATTCAATTATTGGTTTAATAACCATCTGTGCTATTCTATCACCCTTCTTTACTTCATAAGGCATATGATTATGATTAATCATTATTATTTTTAATTCATCACGATAACCAGAATCAATAGTGCCAGGTGTATTCAATACTTGCAAACCATATTTTGCAGCCAAACCAGATCGTGATCGAACTTGTCCTTCATACCCGTATGGTATAATAATAAACAGACCGGTTCCTATCGTTACCCAACTAAAGGCTCGAATCCGAATATCCTCATTAGAACGGATATCCATTCCAGCATCACCACGATTCTTAAACTCTGGTAATGGATTATCAGTTTCTCTATAAATTTTAATTTGTAACTTACCTGTCAATTCATTAATCATTATCTGGCCAATCCTTTTCGTTAATTCCTATTGGTGTCATGGTTGTCGAACTATAAGAATATTCCGTTTTAATCTGTGCAGGTCGATTAATTGGAAAAGTCTGTATACGTTTACATCCTTCACATTCATAATATCTATACCACTTATGATCGCTAATACCTTCAGCCATCTGTTTCAAGGTATTCATCTGACAATTCGGACACTTCCTCTTTGTTTTCATAATCGTGTACCACCTTTTTTAATTCGTTTCTAAGTCGAAACTTTTTCCAGATTCGTTTTTGTCTTTTCTTCTGCTTTGACTTATCTGTTGACATCTTTCTATATGTCTTACCCACTTCTTTATCTCCTATTTATATGGTTACTTGTTGGAAGTTATAGTCGAATTTCTCGTCAGCATATATCTTGACACGTTCTCTCCAATGTTTAAGCCCATAGTTATCTCGTTTTTTCCAATGTAAGTCATCAACTATATCGTACAGTACTGCTTGGTTGTTCTTATCATCCAATCTTAGTATTCTACCAATAGATTGTAAGTTTCTAATCTTAGCCTTGTACGGGTGTGCAAATATTAATGATTGCAAATTTTTTATATTAACACCCGTTGATAGAACACCAGATGATGCAATTATGATAGCATCTTCTTCACCCTCTGTTGCTTGTCTAATTTCTTCTCTTTGTTCAACATCAGTTTCACCAGCTATAAAAAATACTCGTCTGGTAGATACTTTATCTAATAACATTCTCATTAAAACTTTACCGTGCTTCTCTACATAATTAAATAGAACTAATGTGTTTCCTTTCTGATCCAATGCAAGATTACAAATAAAGTTATTTCGTTTTGTATGTGATACAAGAAAATCTATTTCTTCTTTATATGTAGATTTCTTTTGTGAATCTCTTTCTGCATCAGGATACTGCATCAATAAACATTGTATCTTTAAATCAGATATATGTTTGTCTTTCATCAACTGTTTAGATGTTACAGCCTTATAGACTTGTCCAAACAATCCTTCCAGAACAAATTGATGTGTCTTGGATTCAGTCAATGTACCAGTAGTTCCAAATCTATATCGACAACTCACCATCTTTTCAAGAATACCTTTTAATGAGTTTGCATTACAAAGATGTGCTTCATCACCAACTACCATACCAAACTGTTTAAAGTATGGAGCTGGTAGTCTAAACAATGATTGCCATGTAGAAATTACAATCTGTTTATCTGTTTTCTTATCTCTACCAGAATATATCATATGACATTGACCCTTACCATCCCACTTATCATGTGTTGAATAGTCTAGGAAGTCATTATACATCTGTGTCACTAGATTGGTTGTTGGCACAAGTATCAGTATCTTATCTTTATCCAAGAAGTTCTGATGCCATCTTATTAAAGAGTATATGACCAAACTTTTTCCAGAAGATGTTGGTGAAAGCAAAAGAGCTCTCTCTTTCTTTACACAATGTGTAAAAGACTGTATTTGATAATCTCTAGGTATGATCGGCTTATTCTTACAATGAAGATTAAGTGCCTTAAAGAAGTCGTTGATGTTCTCATCAGACAAACCAGATGTAACACTAACAACATCACTCTTAACTGGATAATGTCGTTGCATGGCGAACTTCATAAGATGATCGTATAGACCAGTATAAAGTTGTTGCGTTTTAATATTGAATAAACGAATCTTGCCATCCCATATCTTGTTTCGATACTGTGGCATAAATTGAAAGCCTGGGACTTGAAATGAGAAAAACTCATTCAGTTCTTGAGCAACGTGTCTTTCACAGGAAATCATTAAAAATGTTTCATTCTGTTTTCCAACAGTTATCATAATTAAAAAGCACCACCCATAAACTTCTGGTGTTCAAGTGCGTTCTTTATATTAAAAGATTTATTCTGCATTACTTTTCCAGCTTCTACTACCAATTTAAGTTTCTCTGTTTGTGCTATGATTCTATCACGAACTTCATTTAATATAAGATCAGAATCAAGATATATATTAATATCTGCTTTTAAAACTTTGTGGTCAAATGGTTCTTTATCATATACAGCTGGGTCTGCCTTTCCCATATAATATGTCCAACGATTAAATCTCGCAACATTATATTCTTTCTCAAGAAATCGTAAACGCAAAGCTTCGTCATGTGCCATTTGTTGATACTTGACTGCTTGTTCAGGAATCTTGAGCGACTCAACATCCAGTTGAGTTTGGTCAATCTTTTTATCTTTTTCTAATTGGATTTTTATATCATCAATTTTCATGTATATAATATAACATATTAAATATAGGAATACAAGGAAGAAGTTTAGACAATCTTTGTAACATTAAACATACCCTTAAAATTGAATGTAACATCCACAATAATAGGGTCAAGACCAGCCTGTGTAGTATCTAACTGGACAGAACTTAAAGATGTTGGAAAAGCATCAGTAAATGTAATTTTATAGTTTGGATTTGATTTATTTGTAAGTAATATTATATCCATATCTGAAAACATACTAGAATATTCAGAAACTTCTGAATTATCTTTCAATGTTTTAAATTGAGAATACTCTCTTGGAAATCCAAGAGCTGTCATCCAATTATATACTTCTTGATAGTTTTTTAAATCTTCATCTAATATAAAACTCAAATTCAATGGTTCAAATGTTAATGTGTCACCTTCAACCGGCAAGTTCATAAACGGCATTGGTTGAAAAGCTTCCCCAAGAACAACAGAAGGAATAGCAATTCTCTGACAAAAAAAATCTACATGGGGGAGTCTTGAAATATTAACTTCAAAACTAACTGCATTAAATTGATTTAAATTTGATGGTTGTGAATCTGTAATTTTACTCATTTATTTATTCTCTGTAAGCATCTCAACATTTTCAATATCTTCTTTTTTTATATCATCTATATTTATACCCAAAATTATTGCTATCTTTCGTTTATACCATTTCATAGCTTCTTTTAACTTTTCTTTATCCATTTTTATTTCTCCATTTTAAGTTGGTGTAGATGATAAAAAGCTATCGTGAGATTATAGTTAATATCATCTACACCTTATATTCAAAACAGAATCTTTAGATCCTGTATAGTATTTATACTACTTGAACCAAGCACGACATAGGAATAATAACATAAAGAAATCCCCAATACAAGGAAAAAGTTAAGAATACTTATAACCAGCTCTATTCAGTTCCTGTCGATTAAACATATGTTCCTTGTGTATATCAGTTTTAGACTGTCCATGATACTCAACTGCCATATGTTGTTCAACCATCAGCTGATTAATATTCACATCATCAATGATAATCTCTCCGAGGATTCTACCATATTTTCCCTTCATATCCAAGTGAGTTCTTAAAGTAATACATGAACCTTTCTTGCATTGATCTTTAAGAAATGCCGCTGCTAATTTACCATAAAATTTTTCTTCTTTATCTCTAGTGCGGGATTCAGGAGTATCAATACCATACAATCTGATTCGTTGTTTAGCTAATACAATACCAAACCCCAAATCAATATCGACATCTACAGTATCACCATCTACAATTCTTTTTATTTTAGTTTTGTATTCATGCATATTAATTCATTGAACAAGGCATCCAAACATTCTCATGTTTGTGAAAATGAATATTACCATTACAACCCAACCAATCTGATGCTTTAAGTGCTTCAGCTGGTGTCTTGTATGTATGTGCAAAAATATCTCTTGAGTTAATAACTCCTTCAGGAGCTTTTGGTGTTTCGTGTGGTGTAACAAAATCTTTTGCATTTGATTGGATAAAACTACCTAACATTTCATAGAATACTTCTTTACCACCATAACCTTCAAGGCGAGCAATTTCTTTGTTATCCCATATAACAAATGTTGGTGTTGCAACAATAGGTTTTAATCTTTTATCTTCAAATGCACGACCAACCCATTCAGGCATTTCTTGATTAATTTGAATTACTTTAAGAGGAAGTATTTTAGAATATTCTGTATTATCATATGTTGGTGCAACATCATTAAGAAAAGCTTTACAGTAACTACAATGTGGATTACTGAACATCAACAACTCATATGCATATACTGGAAATGCAACCAGTAAAAAAAGAAATGTAAACAATATTTTTTTCATAGCGTTCTCCAAATAAAAAAAGAGGGATAGGGACAAGTCCCCATCCCCCCATTTTAAGTAAACTACTAAATTACATCAAGTTAATAACTTTAACTTTACGATAGTAACTGTTGTTATTTACCGTCGATGTGCTTGGTGTAGCAGCAGAGAACGGATTCGCAACCATACCATATCGAGTTTTGAACGCGATTTTGGGTTGGAAAGTGTTCTCGCCCATAGCACGAACCATTTGTAATGGAACGTATGGACAGTAAAATAATCCAGCATCATAAGGACTAGATCCCTTATAACCCACACATAACATATGCTCTGATTGACCAGAAGCAAGATAGTAAGGATCAACGAAAACTTTCATTCCGTTAACTGTTCCTACCATTGTGTTAGCGTGTGTGTCATTATTGACGTTAGATTGTATTGCCGGAGCATAATCCAAAATACCAGCCATTGCAAGTGCAGAAGCAACATCATTAGTTGTAATGATGAAGTTTCCTTTGCCTCGGCGAGTAGAAATAGAGATCGCATTTGCTTCTCTCTCTACTTGATACATTAGACCTTTGAATTTTTCAACCATCCACCGACCGTTAGAGTCAGTATTAAGATCGAAAACACCAGCAGTTGTTGTTTCAGCAGCTGCACCACGCAGTGCTGTTCGATAAATTGTACGAATAACTTCTCTGTTGATTTCAGAAAGAATCTCAGTAGAAAGAATATTCGCCAGTTCTGTTTCAGCATCCAAACCGTGAACGGCTTTTAGATCCTGAGCAAGTTCTGTTGAGTACTCTGCTTTGAGAGCTCTGGTAACAGCAGTTACAGAAGTTTTTTCAATGGTGAAAGCCATTGCGCTTAATGGATTAGTTCCATCACCCATTGCTTCACCATATGCCGTAGTTGTACCAGTTGCGCCAGTCCAAGGATATACTGCCGGACTTGTATTGTCATCAAACGGGTTAGCATCGTCAGCATCACTAGTCGTGGTATGTGTACCCGTACCAGATGCAGAATGCCGTGTGTCTGCTTCATCAAACAGAGCTTCGCCTCCACCCTGTGTTGAATATTTTGATTTCATAGCAAAGATCAATCCCGTAGGACCGGTCATTGGTTGTACACCACAAACGTCATAAGCGATCATTTGAGGCATTGCTCTACGAACTAGAGAGATCAGAATCGGATCCCATTTAGCAACTCCACCCGTGTCACCCATAGCTCCAGCAGAGTTAGCAGGTGCTGCTTCGTTCAAGAAGTTCTCTTGATTCTCAAGCAACCTACGAGTAACATCTCTCTTATAGGAATCTTTGATTTCAGGCAGATCAGGGTGTGCCATTACTGGTTCCCATTTTTCTTTAATATCTTCAGCCATATACATTTGTACTTCTCCTTTAATTATTAATTTAAAATTTTAAAAACTTAACAAACTTCATTTCACTTTATCCATATATCTAAAATAAGGTTACTTAGATTTGTTTAAATTAGTAATAGCAGCCATAACACTATCCATTCTTCCGTCACTTGATCCATCGGTTACATTTTTATTTGTAGCTGCCGTTGCCTTATTGTCATCCAGTTTCTTTTCTGATTTAAAGTAACTGTTTTTGATAATATTCAGTTTCTCTTTATACTGCTCGTCTGATTCGTAATCAACATCTTCAGTTAACTCTTTCATTTTTTCAATGTCTGTGTCAACCATGCCTTCTACGATATCTCGGAATACGCCTTTAGCTTTATATTCATTTAATTCTTTCACAATATCCATATGCTTCTGAGTTGACTCATCAAGTTTAGTTTCCAATTCGGCAACTTCTTGAACAAGACTCTCAAAGACATCTTCCTTCTCTGCTGGAACATCAATATAATGTTCCTCAAACAACTTCTTCAAACCAGAAATAAAGCTCTCTGTGACTTCGTTGCGAACACCTTGTTCAACAGCAAGCTTATTTTCTTCCATCCATTCTTTTACAACATAATTCATATACTCATCCATTTTCTCTGTCATATCTTTCTGGATGCTTTCTGTTTTTTCTTCCATGTCTTTCTTAGATTCTTCACGGACTTGCTTTCGTATCTTAGCAATCTTAGACTTAACTGCAGCCTCAAAGATTGTAGCAGCCTTCGTTTTGAAATCTTCAGAAAGTTCTTCTCCATCAATCAATGCAGAAACATCTTCAGAAACATCTACTTCGATTTCTTTTTCTTCCTTCTTGGCTTTAGACTCGTCTTTATCGTCATCATCTTCGTCATCATCATCTTTGTCTTTATCCAACCAAGGTGGTTTACCTTCTTTTTTAGACTTGGATTCTTTCTTAGACTCCATCTCATCTTCATCTTCATCATCATCCTCATCATCTTCTTCTTCTTTCTTTACTTTACCTTCTTGTTTAGCAGAAGCTTTAGATTTTTTTGCTTTGGGATCTGATGCTTTCTTAGTTCCTTCATCTCCATCAGGCTCAGACTCTTTTCGTCCTTCTTCGTCATCACCTATATCAGGTAGACCTAATTCTTTATTAGCACTTTTCGCTTCTTCCATATCAACCTCTTCAAGTTTTCCATCATCTGTGAGTGTTTCTTTCTTTGCCATTTTTAATCTCCTAAAAGTAATTTGTTTCGTATAATATTTATAATACTATAGATTTTGAAGAAATTTGGTGAAAACTTCTAGTTTTTTCTGTTCCAATTCCCTCGATTTTGCGTTCTCGATAGTTTTTCTCATCTTGTCGATCTCTCGTTCTTTGATAACACCATTCTCCCATACCCATTCTTTGCCTTCCATAATACCATTGACAAATGCATCTGGTGCTGACGGATCAGCAACAATGTCAACAGTTGAAAGAACAAAATCACTTTGTACTTCGTTTACACCTTCTTTATTTGTTTTAACACTTCCCATACCTCTGGAAGATACACCAAGTTTAACACCCTCATTAATAAAACTTTTAACAATATTACCATTTGGGGTGTCCATTACTTTAGCCTTACCAACAAAATTCTTACCATCTTCTTTTAATTCTTTGATAACATGAGAAACTCTATCCAAGTTAATGATGGGTCCCATTGGATGTCCAAGTTCACCAAGAGCTCGGCCTTCTTTAACGTATCTATTATTAAAGTTATTAACTTCTTTTTTCAAAACAGCATGAGGATATATTCTTCCATTTTGATTTTTAAGATCAGACTGCATGAAGATACCCTTAATATATTGTTCTTTACCCTTAGACTCTGTAATATACTCCAGTTCATGGGTATGTTCTGTTATTAGTTTCATTTGTTTCTCCTTATCCTAATCCTGTTTTAACTTTTGATTTAGTTTTTTTCATCAATCGTTGCATTTCTCTTTTCCTAACTTGTGGCATTATTCTTTTTGCTATTTTATGAATCAATGCTTTCTTTTTAAACAAACGTCTTTCCAAATCTTCTCTTGCTGATAATGATAAGTCAGCCTTTTTTCTAGTCTTTAAAAATCTTTTAGCAACAAGTGCTCGTGCTTTCTTTAGTGCGCGCACTCGCAATTGTGCTGGTGATGCTTTTCTTCGTAATGCAATTGCACGTTTACGAGCAATCATTTTACCTTTAGTTCTCATCATTCTAGCACGACGCATACGAGCCGTCTTACTCATAATCTCATTGATGACTCCATCAACCATATCGTCTATTAAAGCATCATTCATTTTGATTCATCCTTTGGTGTGTCTTGTGATACTTCCCATTCTTTATGTGTCATGTCAGAATGTACTTTATCACAATCATGGTTCTCTGTTCTTCGGCCATCACCACCATGACATTTTTTTCTTGCACCATCTGCTTTAATATACTCAGTTACTTTTTGAATGATACTTTCT
>Ga0315316_10003263_pt1 | contig 11751 bp, 11 predicted proteins | sample M160m3416metaG_FD_203702 | JGI IMG/M metagenome (GOLD analysis project Ga0315316, IMG submission 203702) | Ammonia-oxidizing marine archaeal communities from Monterey Bay, California, United States - M1 60m 3416 | ecosystem: Environmental > Aquatic > Marine > Intertidal zone | place: USA...
AAACGTTGGATACTGCTAAAGGAATGGAAAATGGAGGACTCATTGAGCTCTCTGCAGATTCTTAAATTCTAAAATAAATTAATTTGCAGTTGCTCGCATCTATCAGGCAGGATAACCTCGCCGTTGAGGCTGGATAGGGTACATACGGAGGCGCACGTGATCCCCGAAGTATTTGGTCGAGTGGGAATCTTGTTTACTTTGGCAATTGCATTCCCGATGTTGCCGATAATGGTGTCCTTCCTTCTTTACCAATTTAAGATTAGACCCGAAAATCATAATCCGATCAAACTCGCAACGTATGAATGTGGTGTCGAAGCAGAGGGTTCCTCATGGGGCCAATTCAATGCGCGATATTATCTCTTTGCGCTTGGATTTGTTATTTTTGATGTAGAAGTAATCTTTCTCTATCCGTGGGCTGTAGAACATCAGGAAATGGCCGTGACGGTACTGTGGAAGGCTGTTTTATTTATTGGAATCCTCGTACTTGGGCTCGTCTATGCTTGGCGTAAACGTGCCCTGGAATGGCGTTAGGCAAACTTATGCGCACATCCAAGCAATTGTCGGGAGTTACCGTGGGAGATTCGGTTAGCAAGTCATTGCCAGATATCGTGACAGCCGTCACCGATGAGTGGATAGAAGTCGCCCCAGATAGAATTATTGAAATCTTGCAGTGGCTGCTCGATTCGGATGAATTCGATGCGGTTCAATTATCTAATTTAACTGCAGTTGATAGGCATACTCATATTGAAGTTGTCTACCACTTGCAAAGTCTTGACTTGAATCATCAGTTAGTGGTGAAGACAAGAACGAATGGGATGGATCCGGCGGTGGTTCAGAGTGCATATCAGGTCTATAAGGGCGCTTTATTACAGGAAAGAGAAGTGTATGACCTTATGGGTGTGCGATTCGAAGGGCACCCTGATCTTCGAAGATTATTCTTGTGGGATGGATTTCCAGGCCATCCCCTTCGTAAAGACTTTTTAGGAATGCCGGGGAGAATTAACTCAGGATTGGAAGGATTTCCATTTGAGGATAAAGACAAACCCATCCGGCCGATAAATCAGGAGAACGTCGAGGCAGGTGTGGCATATGTGGTCACGGGTGAGACAGATGAGATTAGTGCTGAGACTGAATCCAGCGAAGACAGAGGTTAATTAACAAGTTATGACTACCTCGACCGAACCCTATGTTCTAAATATTGGACCGCAGCATCCTTCGACCCATGGAGTATTTCGTTTACGGGTTGTTATGGATGGAGAAAAAATAAAAGATCTAGACATGATTGTTGGATATTTGCATCGTTCGATGGAGAAGTTGGCCGAGGAACGAACATTTACACAGAATATTCCTTTCACTGATCGAGCGGACTATTTAGCGGCTATGACAGGAAACCTAGGTTTAGCAATCGCGGTCGAGCGTTTAGCTGGTGTCGAAGTCCCAGACCGAGCTGAATACCTTCGAGTTATTTTTTCGGAATTACAGAGAATTGCATCTCATGCCATGGCTAACGGGACTTTGATTTCCGATGCTGGCGCGTGGCAAACACCTCTTCTCTATATGTTTCGCGAACGTGAGAAGATACTTGATTTATTTGAGATGACCTGCGGAGCTCGGCTGACAACGAATTACATGAGAATTGGTGGAGTTGCCTTTGATCCACCTCCAGAATTCTGGCCAGCTTTGCAAGAACTAGTCGACGAGCTACCAGATCGTATTGATGAGTACCATGAACTTCTAGTGTCTAACGAGGTGTTCTTAGCGCGTACGAGGGGAGTGGGGATTATTTCTGCTGAAGACGCCGTGAACGCCTCATTAACAGGCCCAGCATTGAGAGGGAGTGGTGTGCCATGGGATTTGCGGAAGACCGACCCCTATTCGGTATATGATCGAATGGATTTTGATGTCGTGGTTGGAAAATCTGGCGATGTATACGATCGATTCATGGTACGAATGAGTGAACTTTATCAATCTGTAAAAATTATTAAGCAGGCGATGTCACAGATTCCATCCGGAGCTCACAAAACAGATATTCCCTTGGCCCTTCGACCAGATGTAGGTGAGATTTACTCTCGTATTGAGAGCCCACGAGGTGAGATAGGATTTTTCCTAGTTTCGGATGGAGGTCCGTCTCCATACCGTTTTCACTTGCGTGCACCGAGTCTGATCAACCTCTCTCTGTTAAATGAGCTAGGGCGTGATGCCGCGTTATCAGATGCAATTGTCACCTTGGGATCATTGGACATAGTAGTAGGGGAGATCGACAGATGAGTGGGGATATTCGACCTGCTACACCGATGTCTCGTCAGATAGCCGAGCATAGATCTCTCTTGGTTCGAACTCTTGCGCTTCCGCGGCCTGTTTTGATGATAATTTCTCTGCTTTTCGCGGGCTTCATCATTTCTCAAGTATTGGTTGGATATCTGGTTATCTCAGGTGAACTAGATGGCAAATGGTATGACATCCGAGATCTCGGGAACGCAATGGTTAGTTTGGATGGTGTTATCCGGAATAGCGAAATGGATTCGAGGATTTCATTGGCGCTAGCATACCTAGTGCCGACGCTGTTGGGTGCGACTGGAATTGTTTCTGTGGTCGGAGGTTGGTTGCTTATAGGTCCATGGGTGGAAAGGCGACTCATCGCAAAGTTTCAGATTCGCCAGGGCCCGAATAGGACCGGTCCGTTCGGTCTTCTTCAAACCTTAGCAGATGCTTTAAAGCTGATGCAGAAAGAGATAATTATCCCTCGCGGAGCTGATCGTTTCTTATATTTTGCGCCACCAATTGCAGTATTCATCCCAGCTATTCTTGGTTGGGCTCCCATTCCGTGGTCACCTAAGATGTCGTACGCAGACTTGGATGTAGGTGTGTTGTTTGTGATTGCTATCTCATCTTTAGGAGTTCTTGCAGTGTTCATGGCTGGCTGGGCTTCAAACAATCACTATTCATTACTTGGCGCTATGCGCACAATAGCAATGATGATTTCCTATGAAATACCAATATCTGTTTCTCTTTTAGCAGTGGTACTTTTGACTGGCTCGACGAAACTTTCTGAGATAGTTTTATGGCAATCAGAGCACGGAGTATGGCTGATTATGATAATTCCATTTGCAGCGCTAGCGTTTTTATTTGCTTCTACCGCTGAAATTAATCGGACTCCAAACGATATCGGTGAAGCCGAATCAGAGATAGTGGCAGGTTTTTATACAGAGTATTCGGGTATGAAGGCTGGATTATTCATGGGTGTTGAGCTTGGGAACGCGATCCTTGTGGGGGCCCTCATGTCGACATTTTTCCTGGGCGGTTATACGCTGTTCGGCTTAGAGGAATGGATTCCGGGTTATCTTATCTTGGCTACTAAGATTGGCTTAGTGTACTTCTTATTTGTCTGGATACGAGCAACGCTTCCACGATTTAGACTAGATCAATTGATGGGTTTTGCCTGGAAATTTCTGATACCTGTATCAATTGCGTTAATGTTTTTGACGGCAATTGAGAGCTCAATTCTGATTCGATGGGATGTGCCTAATTTCTTGTCTATGGGACTTATTGCGGTCGTAAATATAGGAGCCGCGGTAGGTCTTACTCTCGCCTGGATGCGATTGCTATTTAGGGATGCCGACCTTTCAGCGCCTCCACCTCCGGTTTTGACTCGTGAAATGGGTGGTCTGCAAGCGGCAAAAGCACTGAGGGGATAATTTAGATGGATTCTCCTGGAATCGTTATTGGCTTCTATATGATGGCAGGCCTGGTGCTTGGCTCTGGGACTTTGGTATTCCTGGCAAGAAACTTGCTACATGCACTGGCCTTTTTAGTTATTTCATTTTTAAGCATGGCAGGATTGTTCCTGACATTATCAGCAGATTTCATAGCGATGGCTCAGATTCTTATTTATGCGGGATCTATTTCGGTTCTCATGGTGTTCGCAGTCATGCTAACTCCGCTAGCCTCACGCGATAACGGGAATACTATTTATGTTCTCCCGGGCCTGCTTGCGGCTGGAGGTATTGCTACGTTTGTAGGCTTCCTTGCCTTGGACACGAACTGGTCTGGTCCAGCGAGCGATTTTTCTACAACGATTGATTTAATTGGCAATCTACTTCTGGGTAAATACGTGTTGGCTTTTGAGATTGCGTCAGTATTGTTGTTATTTGCATTGATAGGGGCAATTATGCTTGTGCAGACTTCATCCGCAGATCACGAGGAAGGTGAGGGCTGATGACCGAAATCTCTGAACTGATATTTGAAATTGGTCTCATGCATTATCTTGCTGTGTCGGGATCTGTTTTTGCTCTAGGTACGGCTATTGCACTTGGCAAGCGCAGCGCTATAGCCGTGTTGATGGGAATTGAACTGATGTTGAATGGATCGATTTTGGCTCTGTTGGCATTTTCTCGCTTCCCGCAGAATACTTCGACTGATGCGGGTTTAGTAGATGGTCACGTATTTGTTGTGTTTGTGTTGAGTGTTGCTGCGGCAGAAGCCGCTGTTGCTCTGGCACTGTCAGTTTTGGTATATCGAAAACGTGAAACAGTCGATCTTGATCGAATCAACTTGATGCGTTGGTAATTCGGAGCGTTCTATGTGGGTTAAATTTATGGATGTTGAAGATGGGTACTCAGCCGAGATGTGGCGCGAAGTTTTTAACCAAGAAGCACTCGCGATTCGTATAATACCTCCGCTTGAAATAACCAGAATGAGTGACCCTCATGAAATTTGGATTCCTGACGGGAAAACACACGTGGCACGGGAGGTCTTGAACAAAATTTAATGTTTTTACCTAACATTCCAGAATTCCTTATTTGGCTGATATACCTGGCTCCTCTTGGATCGGCAGGCGTCATATCGATCTCAATATTTGTCAGGAACAGTCGTTTCGCTGCTCTAGTGCCGGAAAATAAGGCAGGGCATATTGCCGTAGGATTTGCGCTCCTCTCCTGGATGCTGGGCCTTTGGACATTGGATATGTCGATTGGGCATCATGGCGAGGATATTGGACTTGGTGAGTATCTCTGGCTTTCGATTTTCGATCTCCAAGTGAGCTTTGGGCTTGGAATTGACGGACTCTCGGCTGTAATGATATTCGTGGTGACATCGATAGCATTGCTGGTGCAATTGTACTCAATGGGCTACATGGAGCATGACTCAGCATACTCGAGATTTTTTCTGTTTATGTCGCTCTTTGTTGCGGCGATGCTCGGGCTCATTATGGCCTCAAGTCTCTTGCAACTGTTCATACACTGGGAATTAGTAGGTCTCACCTCATATCTACTGATAGGATTTTGGTTTGATCGACCGTCGGCTGCTGCAGCTGCTAAGAAGGCATTTATTGTTACTCGGTTTGGCGATGTTGGTTTAGTTTTAGCGGTCACACTTATATGGGCAAAAACTGGCACATTTTCCATTAACGAAATTAATGAGATGGCTCATGTAGGTTTGATTTCGGCACCAATTCTTACCGGATTTACTATTGGTTTACTAGCAGGTGCGGCGGGTAAAAGTGCTCAATTTCCATTACACTTTTGGCTGCCTGATGCCATGGAAGGGCCAACACCGGTTTCATCAATAGTCCACTCAGCGACCATGGTGGCGGCGGGAGTCTATTTACTTGCTAGATTCTTTCCTGCCATTGAGGCAGCACCAGAGTCAGTGTCGACAGTCATAGCATATATGGGCGGGTTTACCGCAATTTTTGCGGCTTCTATGGCACTGGTAGCGACTGACATAAAACGTGTTTTGGCTTATTCAACAATTTCTCAGCTCGGCTATATGGTGATGGCGATTGGCCTAGGTGGTTATGTGGCTGCGATATTTCATCTGTTCACGCATGCATTTTTTAAAAGTTTACTTTTTTGGGGTGCTGGCTCTGTCAGTCACGCAACGGGCACATTTGAAATGCCTAAAATGGGTGGCTTACGATCTATGATGCCTCTGACATTTTTAACATTTGTGATTGGTTCATTATCTTTATCAGGAATCTTCCCACTCGCCGGTTTTTGGTCAAAAGATGAGATTTTGTTAGAGGCCTGGCATGTTGATAAATTGCTGTGGTTGATAGGTACCCTTGTCGCATTCATGACGGCGTTATACATGTTCAGAGTGATTTTTATGACTTTTTTTGGCGAATACAAAGGGGGCGATCCATCGGGCTTGCATCACAGTGCAGACGATGAAACTCATGGAGAGACATCAGGACACGTTACGGAATCGCCTCCGACAATGGGAATTCCGATGTTAATTGGATCCGTGGCAGCAGTTATTTTGGGATTTGCTGCACTCATCCATTTCGGTGAGTTTATCGAGGGAGCTCTACCTGAGGGAATGCGGCATTTTCATTTTCATATGGATGTTTTCGTCTTGACGGTCTCTACCATCGTCGCGCTTGGCGGAATTGGGGCAGCGGCCGCAATTTACTTGGCGAATCAACCCGCAGCTGCTGTTATTCAGAATCGATTTCCTCGCGCACATAATATTCTTTCGAGACTGTATTACATTAATGAATTTGCTGAAGATGGCGTGGTGCGCGTCACACTACTTAACGGCGTTGCACGAGGTGCAGAAGCCATTGATCGTCAGGTAATCGATCGCATAGTTAATGGAGTTGGATCGGGGACAAAACTATTGGGAGAAGGTTTGAGGCGGACGGAAACAGGACAATTGCAAAGTTATACGTCTCTTTATATGGTGGGTGTGGTGGCAGTTGCCGGAGGCTTTTTAATTCTGTCTGGAGATATGTTGAGTTCGATTGGGATCGATGTGCATGCAATTATTGATTACTCATTTAAATTACTTGATCCAAAGAATTTGATTCCACCAAAGTAGGACGAGGAGAAATTTAGTGTTAGCTGCCTTCCTATTATTACCCTTAGCCGGAGGATTACTTACTGCATTTCTGCCTGAGTCACGCAAAGGCGAGGCTCGATGGATCGCTTTATTTTTCACAACACTCGCATTTTTAATTTCCATAATTATGTATGTTATGTATGACAATACTGCAGGTGGTTTGCAGTACGTAGAAACCACCGAGTGGATTTCAACCGATTTATTCACGCTTAGCTTTGGGCTTGGAATTGATGGTTTGTCTGCTCCGATGATTTTATTATTGGGATTACTTTCGGTCGTAGCTGTGTTGATTTCTTGGAATATCTCAGAAAAGACAGGCCAATATTTTAGTTGGTTACTATTGCTCGAAAGCGCGGTTGCGGGTGTGTTTTTATCACTAGATTTAATACAATTCTTTCTTTTCTGGGAACTGGAATTACTTCCGATGTTCATGTTGATATCTCGATGGGGAACGGGACGGAAGCTGTATTCTGCGACTAAGTTCTTACTGTATACACTGGCCGGTTCAGCACTCATGCTGGCCGGTTTTTTGCTTCTCGGAGCCGCTGGCGGCTCGTTCGATATTCAGACATTAACGGAATCTCCCGTTACTGACGCAGCGATTCCGTTGGGCCTGATTTTTTGGTCAATTATGCTCGCGTTTTTGGTTAAGCTACCTGTTTTCCCAGTTCACACATGGTTGCCTGATGCGCATACCGATGCTCCAACAGCGGTTTCAGTGATGCTGGCAGGAGTCCTTTTGAAGATGGGAGGCTATGGTATTTTGCGGATCGCAGTACCGTTACTGCCAGAGGTCGCACATGATTCACAGACTATTCTTGCCACACTCGCGGGGATATCGATCATCTGGGGCGGTGTAATAACGCTACGTCAGACTGATTTAAAGAGACTTATTGCCTATTCATCGGTGTCACATATGGGATATGTTCTTCTTGGTGTTAGTGCCATGAATTCGGTTGGATTTAGCGGTGCGGCGTTTCAAATGTTTACGCATGGAACTATCACAGGCCTTTTGTTTGTGATGGTTGGATACGTGTATGAGCGGACACATACCCGACAAATCTCTGAGATGTCTGGACTAATGCACCACCTCCCTAAGGGTGGGGTCATTATGGTAATTGCCGGTCTTGCCTCATTGGGTTTGCCAGGATTGTCTGGATTTGTTGCTGAACTTACTGTGTTTTTGGGAGCCCTTGAACCGCATCCAGTGGCAACCATCTTGGGTATTTTTGGGGTGGTTCTGTCATCAGGCTATATCCTGTGGACTGTACAACGCGTATTTCAAGGACCGCCTACAAAAGAGTGGAAACATCTTCGTGATAGTACTTCCTGGCATGAATGGCTAGCTATTGCGGCCTTGCTGATACCTATTGTTTTATTTGGTGTCTATCCGGGTCTGCTCGCTGAATCTATTGAGAGTGGCATACTTCCTATTGCTCAAGTGATGGAAGCTTTGGAGGAACTAGTATGACACTTGTTGACCATCTGAACCTTGTGGCTCCTGCTCTTCTCGCATTTTGTGGCTCGGGAGTGGTCCTTTTACTCGGTCTTTTACCAATGAAGAATAGATATCTTGGTTTCTGGGCCAGCCTTGCGTTGGTTTTAGCATTTGTTTGGCTGATAGCCCATCATTTAAATCAAACAGATTCGGTTGGGCTTTCTGGTGCAGTTAAACTCGATGCGTTTTCAATTTTTTTCTCAATGATTATTGTCGGGGCCACAATTGCTGTCGTATTAGCGACTCAAGATTGGGCAGCCAAGCTTGAAAATGAGATGGAGTTTTATGCGCTGCTCTTGACTGCGGTAGGGGGCATGTTAATACTTACCCAGGCAAACGATTTGATCACTATTTTTATAGCGATTGAGACGATTTCACTCTCTCAATTTATCCTCGCGGCAGTGGTGCGGGATGACCGTGGAGCTGAAGCCGGACTGAAATACCTGCTAACGGGTGCCGTTGCGGCAGCGGTATTACTTTACGGGCTCGTCTTCCTTTTCGGGATATCGGGGTCAACTTCCTTGGATTCAATTTCCCGATTTATTCTGTCGTCACCCGAGGAATTTAAATTAGTACTGCTCCTTACGTTTATATTTATCACGGCCGGCGTTGGATATAAAATGGCACTCGCTCCGTTTCACGGCTGGGCCCCGGATATTTACCAAGGTGCACCCAGCCCCGTGGGAGCATTTCTTTCCGTTGCGTCTAAGGCAGCAGGGTTTGCTATCGCATTGAGAATTCTTTACGGAGGACTAGCGGGCGGAGACTCCTTTTTATCAGATGATATGAGCCAGATTTTTTCAATATTGGCGATTGCATCAATGATTATAGGAAATACAGGTGCGCTTCGACAAACAGATGCAAAACGCTTGCTGGGCTACTCTTCAATAGCACAGGCCGGAAATATAGCCGTGGGATTGGCAGCTCTTGCTATAGGTTCTACGTTAGGTGCTGGGGCAGTAGCGTTCTTCGTTGGAACCTATCTCTTTACAAACCTAGGAGCGTTTCTCTGTGTTCATATAATCGAATATAAAACTGGTAATACGGAAATCACAGGCTATGCCGGAATGCTCAAGCAGTCACCTCTTTTAGCTGTGGTACTAACTATCAGTCTACTTTCGCTGACGGGCATTCCCCCTACGGTTGGTTTCGTAGCAAAAGTGTATGTATTTAATGCGGCAATTAGCGCTGGCAGCCCCTGGCTGGTGGGATTGGTCGCAGTAGCCGTAATCAACACAGCAATATCTGCTTATTATTATCTTCGTTGGGTGCGCATTATGTGGCTTGAAGACTCACCCGAGAAAGCTATACAAATTAGACCCAATGGTTGGCAACAATTTGTTTTAGGGGGTCTGGCTTTAGGTGTAGTTCTACTGGGAGTACTTCCAAATAGTCTAATAAATTTAGCGAAAGCGGCCGCTGAGACCTTACTCTGATGGCAGTAGATGAAACTCCATACGAGATTGAGCTTGTCAGTGTCGACTCAGAGACTATTCCAGTTGAGGCTTATGACGCAGTAACTCTGACAAGGGAAATACTGCGAGAAATTGGACAACCTGCTGCGATGTTGAGCGTTGTCTTTGTGTCGGCACCGGCGATGCAAAATATGAATAACGAACATCGCGGTATTGATGCCGTTACTGACGTGTTGTCCTTTCCTATTGATGCGGACTGGCTTGAACTAGCTGACGTAGCACCCGAAAATTTTGGAGATGTGGTGATCTGCCAAGAGGCAATCAGAAAAAATGCAGAATCAGCTGGTCTTGAGTTCAAGACCGAATTGAATCATGTCATTGTTCATGGTTTATTGCATCTACTAGGTCATGTTCATGAAGATGAAGAAAGTGAGCGACTCATGTCGTCCGTAGAGGAAGACTGGCTAGGTGAGCATATTCATTAATAGACTTTGCTGAGTAGTATCGTCTGATAGAGCCTAGTTGCTGGTAGAATGAAGATCTCTTCTGTTGGAGGTCAAATGGCTCAAGAAGTTTTGTATCGAAAATGGCGTCCTAATCGATTTTCAGAAGTGTTTGGGCATGACGCGGTGGTGGAAACCCTTAAAAATGCCGTGCAATCAAATCGCATATCACATGCATACATGTTTTCTGGCCCTCGTGGCACTGGTAAAACGACGCTTGCAAGAATTTTATCTAAGGCTGTCAATTGTGAGAGCACGCTTGATGGTGATACATGTAATCAATGCGCATCGTGCTTAGCGCATGACTCAGGACGTGCAATTGATTTAATTGAAATAGATTCAGCCGCTGGCGGCGGCGCGGATGGAATTCGTGAGTTGGCAGAGAAAGCGATTTATGCTCCAGTGACTAGTCGCTATAAGGTATACATACTTGATGAAGTTCATGCCTTAGGAAGTGCTCAGGCTTTCACCGCACTGCTTAAAGTGTTGGAAGAGCCACCGCCACATGTGATTTTTGCCTTTGCTACTACTGAAATTGACAAGGTAATTCCAACGGTTTTGTCAAGATCGCAAAGGTTTGAGTTATCGCGAATTCCGATGGATACGGTGATAAAGAGACTCACTCAGATTGCGGACAGCGAAGGCTTCATGATCGATAGTATGGGTTATAAATTGATTGCTCGGTATGCGACGGGATCGCTTCGTGACGCGGTAAATGCATTGGATCGAGTGACTGCGTCATTTGGACCAAACCCAAGTGCCGAAGATATCCGATCCAGTCTTGGACTGATGATGGATAGTCGTGCACTTGCAATTACAACTTCAATCTTCGAACATGATCTGAAGTCTAGTCTTATGTCGATTAACCTAGCGGTTGCTGACGGAGTTAATATTCGAAAACTGACGAGTGACATTGTTCTCGTTATGCGGGCGACACTTCTGATGAAAGCAGGCGCTGCTGATGAGCTTGAATTCAATGAGGATTTGATTGCTGGAATCACGCGACTGGCAGAAAATAATGTCACCACGGTCGATCAAATAATTGAGGCATTGGATAGTTTGACACGGGTGGCTTCGAGTAGATATTCGGGTAGCGAATTTGAGCCACTCCCTCTTGAAATCGCAATATCTAGGCTAGCTCTTGCTAATCACGACATTGAAACTCAATCAAATGACATAACAAGACCTGCCCGATCTCGCACATCTGTGCAGGACAAAATCGCGGCCAACACTGCAGAGAACGTCACACAAGCAAAACGTATAGAAACAGGCAGCTCTGATGTTACCGCCATCGACGAGCAATCTGAAGGTGAGATGCTTCAAGTCAAATCCGAGAATCCGCAAGAAATAATTTCGAATCCAACTGCAGCTGAATCGGTTTCGTCTGTTCTGGATTTAGAACGTGTTCGAGGCGATTGGGATCTTGTTAAGGAGAATATTAGAGAGATTAGCAAACCCGCAGAGGCGCTGTTGGCAGCCGCATTTCCTAGATCGG
>Ga0315316_10003265_pt1 | contig 11748 bp, 12 predicted proteins | sample M160m3416metaG_FD_203702 | JGI IMG/M metagenome (GOLD analysis project Ga0315316, IMG submission 203702) | Ammonia-oxidizing marine archaeal communities from Monterey Bay, California, United States - M1 60m 3416 | ecosystem: Environmental > Aquatic > Marine > Intertidal zone | place: USA...
CAAGAACGAGTGGTACGACCGCTACGCGGGCACCAAAGAACTGCTGCCATATGCGAGAGCTGTGAGCGCCAAGACGTACGATTTTGACGAAGCACGCCCGTTCGTTACCGTTGACACCCGCTGGGGCAAGGAGACAGACTACAAGAGGATGATGAAAATCGTTGTCGAGTCCGACTACGAGGGCTGGATCGGTATCGAATACGAAGGCGGCAAGCTGGACGAGTACGCTGGTGTCAAGGCCAGCAAGGATCTGCTGGAACGTTCCCTGACGGAAGTTGGTTGATGTCTCCCGCGCGAATCTATCTGGACAACAATGCGACCACTCAGATTCTGCCTGAAGTAGCAGAGACGATGGCCATTACATGGCAGACGGCATTTGCCAATCCGGGAAGTCAACATAGCTTCGGCCGCGACGCACGGCCGGTACTGGACCGTTGTCGGGATTCGATCGCCGATATTCTTGGTGCGGAGCCGTCAGAAGTGATTTTCACGAGTGGCGGTACTGAGTCTATCAACGCAGCCATCTACGGACTGACGCTGGGACGAACGGGAGCAATAGCCCTCACGTCCGGCGAACACCCGGCCACGACGGCGGCGTGCGAGCGCGCTCGACAGACCGGACTGAAGCTGATCACGCTGAATGTTGATGCCGCCGGACGGTTACTGAACGACCAGTGTGATGACCTGCCATGGGACGAACTGAAGCTAGTAAACGTAATTCTGGCTCACAACGAGACTGGCGTTCTTCAGGACCTCTCGAAGCTGTCCACGCTGTGTGAAAAACATCAGGTGCCGCTGTTGATTGATGCAGTACAGGCGGTGGGCAAGATTCCTGTCAATTTTCGCGAACTGAACGTCACAGCTCTGGCATTCGGAGCTCATAAGTTTCACGGCCCTCGGGGCGTCGGTGGTCTGTTGCTGCGTCGAGGCGTGCAGCTGCCACCATTGCTGGATGGGGGTCATCAGGAAGCCGGTCGTCGCGCCGGTACGGAGCCTGTGCCCCTGATCGCAGGAATGGTCACAGCCCTTGAATCCTTTGCAGCCGATGCGACGACGCACATGAAACACGTTCAGACATTGCGCGATCAGTTGCAAAGGCACCTGCAGCAACACTGCAGCCCAACGGTCGTTCATGGTAGTGATGCACCACGACTGCCCAACACACTCAGCATCGCGTTTCCCGGGCTGAGCGGTGAAGCGATACTGGTGAATCTGGATCTGGAAGGGGTGGCGTGTTCCCTGGGAAGCACGTGCGCCAGCGGCTCTGCCGAACCGGCTCCCGCGCTGCTGGCCATGGGTTGCGCCGCTGACGTCTGTCTGAGTTCAGTGCGGTTTTCCGTCAGTCGCCAAACCACGTCAGAAGAGATTTCAGAAGCGGCTCGCCGAATTCAGGGCGTTGTTGAGCGACTGCGAAGTCTTTCACAGCAGAACAGACCGTAGCCGCTCAGAACGTGCCGTCTACAGTTAGCCACCTGACATGTCCGTCAATCCGCATGTCAAAGCCGAACTAATCGTCTCTGTCGCTTCCGTTGCCGGTTTCATCCCAGTTCGTTGTTTGAGGACGCGGCGAACTTGAGACGTTGCTTCGCAGCCCGTGGAATCGACAGACCAGCTGAACACCCTGCTCTGCGGGCATCGTGCAACCAATCTGCTGTCCCTCACCGGTATCCCGTCCCCATCGGAGACGTATGCTCAGCTGGAAGGACGAGTGCTGCCCCTCGGCAGTAGTCACGTGTTCCTTTCCATCTCCACGGGTTCTTCCATCACCAGCCGAAGTCCGCTAAACGACGAGTCGGCAATCCGTCTCTTGATATCATGTTCAGCGTCGACAGAAATCGTAGCGGGAAGACAGACAGGAAAGCGAATATCACTCCGTATGTCCGGGACAGTCCACCGCTGTTCGGCCTCGCCAGGTGATTCCAGGACGAATCCGGCGATCATTGGATTGCCATTGATGATGCCTGCCGAGTGTAACACACACTTTTAAGATCTCACAATGTGCCACTCACCGCAGCATACCGGGACTTCTTCAACGTGTCCGCGTACCGACACGTTGTATGACATGGAACATGTCATACAACGTCATGTTCGGTCAATGCGCAGGTAGCATTCTTGCAACGTCGCCCCACCTCAGGAAAAGCGGCAGCGATCAGCGGAACGAAAGTTCAAGGAGTCCCACCTGTCACGAATATGCCGTTTGCCACATGTGGGATCCTGCCACGACACGTGTGCGCGCGAGCCGCACTGCAATGCGTCTGCGTTCAGTTCAGCCGGTTGTCAGCGATTCCCGAGCAACACGCATGACATTGCCACCCAGTACCTGGCGGATATCGTCGTCACTGTAGCCGCGCTGTACCATTCCGACAGTGAACAACGGCCAGTTCGTCCAGGCGATACTATCTGTCATTGTTGCAGTCGTTACGAAGTCATCCTTCGGCCACAACGATCGGAAATCAGGTCGCACCTTTGGTTGACGTGGTACTTTTCGGCGTTCCGCAGCGTAATTCTGAGACGTGTAAGCCACGTCTGTGCCAATAGCGACACGGTCGATGCCGAATTTTCTGACGACATAATCGATATGGTCCAGCAGTGCAGCAATGTCTCCGGTGCCACGCAAGTAACGAGGAACACAACAGATGCCGATGAATCCACCGCTGTCAGCGATCGCCTTAATAACGTTATCCGGCTTACTGCGAATATGAGGATAGATTCCGCCACAGACGGAATGACTGGCTACGACAGGTTTACTGGACACCTTCGCTGCTTCAAGACTGGTCTGCCAGCCGGAATGCGCACAGTCCGGTATAACACCGACGCGATTCATCTCCGCAATTGCTGTGCGCCCGAAATCGCTGAGTCCGGCATTTGATACTTCACCACAACCATCGCCAATCATGTTGCGCCGCTGGTAAGTCAGATGCATCATCCGGATTCCCAGGTGGAAGAAGACACTTACGTATCGCAGTTCGTCCTCCTGAGACACCCACTCCTGAGTGAGTGGTACGCCATTGCCCGTCATGTACAGACAGTGTTTGCCCTGTGTCTTCGTGTCATGAACGTCATCCGGAACAGCTGCTTTGACGACAAACTGTTTCAGCATGTCAGTTGCATAGGTAAAGTGGCTCAGCCGCTTAATCAGTCGCTGCGGGTCCTGTCCTTCTTCGCCGGCATTCTGAAAGATACACGTTACCCCTGAGGCTCGCCATGCATCCAGATACTCGCTTTGCTCCTGTGGATCACTGACACAACGAGTCATCGTCATGTCTTCCCGCATGTCCTTCAGTTCGGCAGCGGATGCGCCCGATTCAACAGCGGCTGTCAAAGCATCGCCGTCCACGGCAGCGCGAGGAGAAAATCCGTAGGCATCGAAGACCAGCGATTCAGCATGCAGACGAAGACCGTGTTCCAGCTCTTTACTCGTCGGCTTAAGAATTCCCAGCGCCACGTCGCGAGCGTGCTGAATCTTCGGATTAAGGTTTGATGTCAGCGTTTCGTCTGAACCGCCAGTCACTGACACAGCGGAAACACCGCTGGTCGTTGCGGCTGTCAGTAACGATGATGCCTGCAGAAACGTGCGGCGGTCCATAAACAGATCCCTGTTGCATTGCCCGTCTGGGCAGGGAAGTCCTGTACAAAGACGGCCGAACCAACGTCGGCGTAATCCGTCGGAAAGACCTGACAATACGTCTGACTGCCATCGGACCGGCCAGGTGAATCAGTCCCCTTCGCGAGCGAGGTACAACCTCTGAATATCTTCCAGCATCACAGTGATCGTGCGGGTGAAACCGGTATGGCTGCGTTCGTACGAAATATTGGTCGCGTTCTGCGGACTGTTATGAATTGTCGTCGCAACCCAGCGACGGTCTTCTTCTGACAAATCGCCCACGGATGGATCCCAATTGGTTCGGGTTTCCATCACCAGATCGTCAATTCGAGCGTCAAATTTCTTGGCCATGGGTTCCACCTTCGGTGGTCTGTCCGAACCAGCGTTCGGAATCAATCATCTAATGCTCTGTTAAAAACTGTTTCAGCAATCTAATCGACTGTCGCCATACTGACCAGCTTGCGGGCTCTATCCAGTTTTCCGGCCAGCGAATTGAGCTCCTCTTCCGACGTGGCCTTTTCGGCACGAGCCTGTTCCAGCTCCGCCACTGCAGACGCACGGCTGATTTCTGAGGCCGGCATCGCTCCGTTGGTCAGAACAGAAACCTGCTCACCCTTCACCTGAACAAAGCCGCCTTCCACCAAGTACGACTCGCTGCCGCCGTCCGTACCATTGAGCACTAATTCACCAATGCCCAGGCGTCCGACCAGCGGCGCTCGGGCGGGATAGATCCCGGCGCTGCCGTCAAACATGGGAACGCGAATCGACGCCACAGGGCGATCGAAAAGAGTCTTTTCGGGTGTTACAAGAATTAAACGAAGGTCCGCCACGGTGGTGTCCTGTGATTACTTGGCTTCCGCCTGCATCTGTTTGTACTGTTCTTCAGCCTCTTCAATCACACCCACGTACATGAAGGCGGATTCCGGCAGGTGGTCCCACTTGCCGTCACACAGTTCTTCGAAGCTCCGAATTGTGTCATCCAGCGATGTAATCTTCCCAGGCTTTCCGGTAAAGACTTCCGCCACCAGGAATGGCTGTGACAGAAAGCGTTCAATTCGACGAGCTCGATGCACAACCAGCTTGTCGTCTTCGCTCAACTCGTCCACACCCAGAATCGCGATGATGTCCTGCAGTTCACGATAACGCTGCAGAGTCTGCTGAACGCGACGAGCGATATTGTAGTGCCGCTCCCCAACGTATTGCGGATCCAGAATTCGACTGGACGAACCCAGAGGGTCGATCGCAGGATAAATACCCTTTTCTGAGATCTTTCGTTCCAGGTAAATGAATGCGTCAAGGTGAGAGAACGCTGTTGCCGGTGCCGGGTCAGTCGGGTCATCGGCAGGCACGTAAACTGCCTGCACGGACGTGATCGCCCCTTTACTGGTCGACGTAATGCGTTCCTGAAGTTCGCCCAGCTCGGTGCCCAGGGTCGGCTGATAACCTACCGCTGACGGCATTCGCCCCAGCAAAGCGGATACTTCTGAGCCCGCCTGCGAAAACCGGAAAATGTTATCCACAAACAACAGAGTGTCAGACCCGGTCGTATCGCGGAACCATTCGGCCATTGTCAGAGCGGACAGGGCAACTCGAAGACGAGCACCTGGTGGTTCGTTCATCTGACCGAAGACCATGCACGTCTGCTCAATGACCGACCGCCCAGTGTCGCCGATCTTGGCTTCCTGCATCTCCAGCCACAAGTCGTTACCTTCGCGAGTTCGTTCTCCCACGCCGGCAAAGACTGAGTAACCGCCGTGGGCACTCGCAATACGAGCGATGAGTTCGGTCAGAATCACGGTCTTTCCGAGACCCGCACCACCGAAGAGGCCCGCTTTACCACCACGGACAAACGGAGTCAGGAGGTCGACAACCTTGATACCGGTTTCGAAAAGTTCGGTCTTGGAGGAAAGGTCTTCCAGCTTTGGCGGGTGACGATGGATCGACCATTTTTCATCATGTTCAACATCGCCGCGACCATCGATCGCGTCGCCGGTCACGTTGAAAACCCGGCCGAGCGTTCCTTTTCCGACAGGCACAGACAGCGGGTTGCCTGTATCGGTAACGGTCATGCCGCGTACCATTCCGTCGGTACCGCCCAGAGCAACGCACCGGACTTTGCCGCCACCTAGATGCTGTTGAACTTCGCCGGTGACATCGATCTCGACGCCCTTGACGGTTTCAGCGATCTTCAACGCATTGTAAATCTCGGGAAGCTTGTCTTCCGGAAACTCTGCGTCAAAAGTTGAACCGATGATTTGACTCACCGCACCTGTATTTGCTTCGCTCATTTTGCTTTCCCTTGCTTACGCTTCGGGTTGTTACGTTGTCACTCAGGCGGGAACACGCGGATCACTGTTCCCGCAATATCGTTGGTGCCGAAACAGCGTAGACTGACTCCGGCGTACTCTTGTGTTACTTATTCCAGCGCGGCAGCTCCACCGATGATCTCCGCCAGTTCGGAGGTAATGGACGCCTGACGTGCCCGGTTGTACTGCTGTTTCAGGGTACCGGCCATTTCGTCTGCGTTCTCTGTCGCCCCCTTCATCGCAACCATTCGAGCAATCTGCTCGCTGACCGCTGCATCCAGAAAACACTTGAACAGTTTGGCACGAAACGCCGCCGGAACCAATTCCTCCAGAATCTCCTGAGGAGACGGCTGAAATTCGTAGTCAACGTTTCCGCCTTCACCTTTGGTATCGCTGTCACCGGCCAGACTGGACAGAGGCAGGATCGATTCGACAACGGCTTCCTGCCGGGAAATGGAATCAAACCTCGTGTAAGACACATCAAGCCGATCAATACGTCCCGCGATGTAGTCATCGACAAAACGCAGACCCAGTTGGTCCACTTCCGCGAACGTTGGTCGGTCTTCAAAATGGATATATGTGCGGTCGAGTTCAATCTGTTGAAAGTTCAGGAACTTGATACCGCGTTTCCCGGAGACTTCCAGTGAGAATTCGATCCCATCTTCCTTAAGCTGCTGGACATGACGCAGAGTATTGCGCAGAACGGCCCCGTTATAGCCCCCACAGAGACCTCGGTTCGAAGTCAGCACCAACAGGACAGAATTCTTTGTTTCCGGTCGCTCCTCCAGCAGCGGGTGCGAAAACTTCAGATCAGCTTGACCAAGATCGCCAACGATCTCCGAAATCTTCTTCGTGTAGGCGGCCGCTTCTGTGGCCCGGTCCATCGCCTTCTTGAATCGACCGGTCGCAATCAGCTCCATCGTCCGCGTAATCTTGCGAATGTTGCGGACCGACTTGAGTCGTTTTACAAGTGAGCGTGCGTTAGCCATGAGTTACGTCAGACTGACTCTTCTTTTCGATTAACCGCATGCCCAACGGGCTGCGAGAACTCCAGGCTTGCGGGCCGCGGCCTCCAGCAGGCACAACCCAACAAGCTAACACCAAAGACACCTAGGCACTCGCCCGGCGAGCGTTAAAGGCCTCCAGAACACTCTTGAGCGCGTCTTCGACTTCCTGCGTCAACTCCGCGGCCTCAATCAGCTTGTCACGCATATCTGCGTGTTCTGTCTGCACGAAGCTCAGCAGCTCCTTCTCCGTAGCCTGAACCTCTGCCACCGGAACGTTATCGAAGTAACCTTTTGCACCGGCATAAATTACGATCACCTGATCCGCGGCGTGCAGCGGTTCATATTGAGCCTGCTTCAGCAGCTCCACCATGCAGTAACCACGATCGAGCTGCAATTGTGTGGCCGCGTCAAGTTCTGTACCCAGCTGAGCAAACGCTTCCAGTTCGCGGAAGGCTGCGAGGTCCAGTCGCAAAGACCCTGCAATCTTCTTCATTGCCTTCGTCTGTGCATTCCCGCCTACGCGGGAAACACTGATACCGACATTGATCGCGGGTCGAATGCCCTTCCAGAACAGGTCGGGCTCAAGGTAAATCTGACCATCTGTAATCGAAATCACATTGGTCGGAATATAGGCCGAAACTTCCCCTTCCAGGGTCTCGATGATCGGCAGTGCCGTCATCGAACCACCGCCAAGTTCGTCGCTCAGCTTGACCGCTCGTTCCAGCAATCGACTGTGACAATAGAAAACGTCTCCCGGAAACGCTTCACGTCCCGGTGGACGACGCATCAGCAATGACAGCTGACGGTAAGCGATCGCCTGCTTGGAAAGGTCATCGTACACAACCAGCGTGTCTTCACCGTTGTACATAAAGTGCTCAGCCATTGCCGCACCGGAATACGGAGCAATGTACTGCATCGGAGCCGGGTCAGCGGAACTGGACGATACCACAATAGTGTAATCCAGTGCCCCATGTTCACGAAGAACTTCGACCACACCGGCAACAGACGCGGCACGCTGACCACAGGCCACGTAGATGCACTTAACACCGGTGCCCTTCTGGTTCAGAATGGTGTCGATCGCAACAGCGGTCTTCCCGGTCTTGCGGTCGCCAATGATCAGCTCACGCTGACCACGGCCGATCGGCGTCATCGAGTCAACGGCCTTGATCCCGGTCTGCAGCGGCACTTTCACCGGCTGGCGACCAGCTACACCCACGGCCTCATGTTCAACCGGGCGCGTTTCGGTGGTCATGATCGGGCCTTTGCCGTCCATGGGGTTACCCAGTGGATCAACAACGCGCCCCAGCATAGCTTCACCCACAGGCACTGACAGCAGCGCACCGGTGGACTTCACTTCGTCGCCTTCCGTGATTTTGAGGTAGTCCCCCAGAATCACCACACCGACGCTGTTTTCTTCCAGATTGAAGGCCAGACCACGAATCCCACCGGGGAACTCGAGCATTTCGCCCGCCATTGTCGTAGACAGACCGGTACATCGAGCGATGCCGTCCCCTACTTCAATCACGCGACCAACTTCTGCGGTCTGAATCTGACCGCGAAAGTCTTCAATCTCCGTCTGGATGACTGAAGCGATCTCGTCCGCTTTGAATTTCATTTAATGTTCTCTCCGTCAAACGACCCGCCAAAGTTTTGATGCGGGTTCGCAGAGATGAGTCGTAAACAGTGTCACCGACCTGAATCACCAGGCCGCCGATCAAAGATTCGTCGACCGATTCCTGAAGAATCGGTTCGAAGCCAAGTTTGCTTTTCAACTGTTCCGTAATCTGACCGCGGGAACTATCAGACAGTGGTTTCGCAGAACGAATCTGCACTCGCCGTTTCCCCGCCAGTTCCTCCTGAACCTCAGTCACAACTTCGCGAATCTGTTCGACAAGGCCAATGCGGCCATGCCGCACCAGCACCTTCAGAAAATTCGCGAAGAACTCTGAACACAGTGGTGTCAGGCTTCGGTCAATCAGACCAAGCTTGTCGTCACGACTGACGGCATCGGAAACCAGGATACTGCGGAAGTCCGCATTCTGAGCCAGCACGTCGTCCACAAACGAAGTCAGTTCTTCGTCAGCGTCAGAGACACCGTTTTCCTTTGCCGCACTGAGATAAGAACGAGCATAGAGACTCGCAACGGCCTGCGCACCGGGATCTTCCAGCACGTGGTCGGGTCGAGTTTTCAACTGCTCGGACATGAATTACCTCAACATTTACACTCTTGGCCGCCAAACTGATGGAAGCCCGTTGTCAGCCGTATTCCGGAGGCCCCATTCCAACGGAAGCACCCGGTCAATGTTCACACAGAAGTCAGCCGGAAATTTCCGACAGAGCTTCCTGGATCAGTCGTTCCTGATCTCCTTCATTTAACGTTCGTCCCAGCACATGCTCTGTTGCCAGGGCGACCTGGCTGTTGACTGTGCTGAAGACTTCCGCCAGAGCCGCGTCTTTGGCCTGGGCAATATCTTCCTTCGCCCGGTCACGCATGGACTCCACGTCAGACTGAGCCTTAGCCACGATGTCCTGACTGGTTCGTTCGGCATCACGTTTGGCTTCTGCCACCATGTCTGCCACAGTCTGCTCCGCTCCCTTTAGCTTTTCGTCGTATTCTGCCAGCAGCGCGTATGACTTTCGCTGATTCTCTTCAGCATCAGCAATCGCCGCTCGAATACCGGACTCCCGTTGATCCAGCCCTTCGATCAGCGGAGACCACGCCATTTTTTTCATTACGAAAAGGAAAGCGACGAACGTAATCAGCGACCACAGCGCCAAATCCGTCTGAAAATTCAGTGGCACGCCGTCAGCATGTGCGTCCTCAGCATGTGCGTCCTCAGCATGTGCGTCCTCAGCATGTGCGTCCTCAGCATGTGCGTCCTCAGCATGTGCGTCCTCAGCATGTGCGTCCTCAGCATGTGCGTCCTCAGCATGTGCGTCCTCAGCAGTTTCCTGGGCGGCATTGGCAGCCGCTTCAGAAACTGACATACTGAATGCTGCAAATACGACGAAGCTGCTTAGGGCCAGCGACCGCCAAAACGACTTTGAACACAACATAACGTCCACCAGAACCAGACGAGACGAACGAAAAACACGTAAACGCGTTACTTAATCATACAGACGATCAGGCCGATCACTGCCGCACCTTCAACCATCGCGGCGACAATAATCATCGCACCTTTGATGTCATTCGCGACTTCCGGCTGGCGAGCCATGCTCTCGAATGCCGCCGAAGCAAGCTTTCCAATTCCCAGTCCGGCACCAATTACAACGATACCGGCACCAACACCAGACAGACTCGCTGCCCCCGATCCGTCCTGCGCCATTGCCGAGACGGACATTGCCAGAAATGCTGCACACGCATTTATGGCCGTTTTCAGAAACTGACTCACGAGAGTAACTCCTATTTGAAATGCTTAAACAGAGATTTTCAATTCGCTCGCATCCAGTCAGCGAGGCAACATAAGTTTGATCAATGTTTGTGAATCGAACTGGCGATGAAGATCGTCGCCAGAAATGAAAACACGTATGCCTGCAAAACTGCAACCAATAGTTCAAGTAGCCCGATGCCAACCTGACCGGCAACACTGCCGACTGTAACAACGCTCCACAGGCCGTTGCCCAACTGAACTGACTGAGCAATAAACGCCAGCATCACGCCCAGGGCAGTGTGACCGCCCATAATATTCCCGAAAAGCCGAAGTGCAAGGATGCTGTGCTTAATCAGAAATCCCATACCTTCAATCAGGAACATCATCACTGACAGCACTTGCCCGCCAATCCCTGTCAGTCCGGTATCAGGAATCAGGTTGCCAAAAAAGCCACCAACGCCCATCGCCCGGACACCATAAATACAGGTCGCGGCAAATGAACACAGCGCCAACGCTCCCGTTACATTGATAGAACCTGTTGCCGACCCCAGAAACGGAATCGCACCCAACAGATTGCAAATCAAAATATAAAAGAAGCAGCTCCAGATAAACGGGAGGTATTGATCGGCAAAATGGCCGCCGTGAACCGGTGCGCTGTCATCATCAGACGCCCCGCCATTGTCGTCGTGATCATGATGTCCGTCTCCGATTGTCGGACGGACGACTTCGTCTCGCACAAACAGAGCCAGCATTTCCCAGAAATTCCAGAAACGCCCTTTAACAGCGTCGCCACTGGCAATCCGTTTTGACAAACCGCGAAAAATCAGAAACACAAGTACAGCGGCAACTGCCTGCAGCACCATGAATTTTGTGAACTGAAAACCAAACAGGCTCGGCAACTCAACCTTCATGCCGCCGGGCAGCTCGAAGAACGGGAAGTCACGAACGTGATGGAAATTGTCTGAATGCTCAGCACTCATCAATACACAACCAATATCTTTAACTATTTATTGTCCCGCGGCTCACGGACACGCGATGACGAAGAACAAACCTATATCAGAATCAGCATGCAGCGAATGATCTACAAAAAATCAGAAGATGAAGTATTCCGCTGCGAATTGTCATTTACGTTGTCTCGGGGCGGACTTCCGGCACGGCCAAATTTTTCACGAAGCAATAATGTCTCAACAGCCATGGCCAGCAGATAGAACCCGATCAGCCAACCGTAAAAATCAACGATACCAAACTCAGGATGAAGTACTTTGACAGCCACTGCGACAATCAGGACCGCCAGGAAACGTACGCCGATCTGGGCGAGTATCAGTTTCATGTCGTCGCGAAAGATAGCGAGTCGTTCCAGGAACACAACAATCCAGCCCGGTAACAGACATGAGATCGCCGCAACCGACATCCACTTCACACCTTCCTCGGGTCGCACCATTCGGGCAGGCCAGAAGCAG
>Ga0315316_10003266_pt1 | contig 11747 bp, 12 predicted proteins | sample M160m3416metaG_FD_203702 | JGI IMG/M metagenome (GOLD analysis project Ga0315316, IMG submission 203702) | Ammonia-oxidizing marine archaeal communities from Monterey Bay, California, United States - M1 60m 3416 | ecosystem: Environmental > Aquatic > Marine > Intertidal zone | place: USA...
TATCTCTTACCACCCATGTTACCCATAGATTTGCATCTGTTTTTGTCTTAGTTGTAACAAAATTTATTTTAACTTTTTTATCATCATTTGCAGTAAACTCTTCCTTCTCCCACATCTTGAATGAATTTACAAGTGTACTTACATGATCTAATGGTAAACCTGGTGGTTGATCATTAACATAAATCTTGTACTCTAAGTAATATACATCATCTCTCAACACATACTCTGGATTTGGAAAACTCTTATTTCCAATTTCAACCTGTTGGTCATAATTCCATTTAACATAATCTCTTAAGAATTTCTTGATAACATCATTACTTGGATTTGGATATTCGATGTATCTGGTATCTTGATTAATTGCTTTTTCAATTCTATCTAAATATCTGGAAAATTCCCATTTGTTTCTATCTTTAACTTTCATTTCTTCTTCTGTCATTTTTTGAATATCTGGAATATCTATTACCAGCAACCCATTATCAATCAAAAAATTAATTCCTTTCAAAAATTCTTCATCTGGAATTTCATTTGTTGCCCACCACCCTGCAGTATTCTTTATCCATGCTGGGATTGATTGTAATGCTGGTTTCATTTTTCCAGTTGACTGTACATCAATTATACTATTTTCTATTAAAAATTGTAAAGATTTTACAAATTCTTCATCTGGAATTTTATTTGTTGCCCACCACCCTGCAGTATTCTTTATCCATGTTGGGATTGATTGTGTTTTTTCAGATACTATATTCAATGTAAAAATCTTAGGTTTTTCAACTTCATTGTAAGGATATTTTTTTGCAGTTTTTGTTGCAAATTCATAATAATTTTTTACTATGTGATTATTTGGAAGTAATTCATATGCCTGTTCAAAATATGTTAGCGCTTCATTGTATTCTCCAAAATTTCCAAATCCAACACCTAATCCAATTAGTGCTGTAATGTTTTGTGGATCCTGTTGATATACATCGTAAAATTCAAGAATTGATTTTTTATGTCTATCCATATTACTTAATGCAATTCCTTTCATTAACATTGTCTTATTATTTTCAGGAGAAGTTTCTAAAATTTCATCATATAATTCGATTGCTTCGTGATACTCTCCAAGCATAAAATATTCATTTGCTTTTTTATACAAATTTGGCACATTCATTCCTTGAGCAAATGAGACATTCATTGCAGGCGATAAAAATAATACAAAAACTATCCCTATGACAAGAGACAATTTCATAAATCTGTTAACATACATAATTATGTGATTTTTTTTTCAAAATTAAATGATTCTACAGAATAACCTACAAAATTATAGTCATTTTAAAACAACATCTCCTACAAAAATTTTCTTTATTTCTTTAGATGTTTTCACTTTCAATGCTCCATCATTATCTATTCCATGAGATATTCCTAAAATTTTTTCATTTGATGTATTGATTGTGATTTTTTTACCGATTCCCTCGGCTCTTTTCATCCATTCTTTAACAATTTTTGATTTTTCACCTTTGTTTAATTGTGATAGAATTTTTTCAAATTGTAATAGAAATTCTTTGAGAAGCAATTTTGGAGGTGTTTTGTCATTTCTCTCTCGAAGTGAACTGACCCCATAAAAATTTGAACTACTCTTTAATTTTTTTCCAAGTTTTCTCTCATCTATATCAAAATTAATTCCAATTCCTAAAATTAGATATTCAATATTGTTTGCTTGAAATGATGCATCTACTAACATTCCTGCAACTTTTTTTCCATTCACCGTGATATCGTTTGGCCATTTCACTGAAGTTTCTATTCCTAAAATTGATTTTATTGATTTTGATAATGCTACTGCTCCTGCAATTGGAACTAATGTTGAGCTTGAAACTTCAAATTTTGGATGAATAATTAAAGAAAACCAAATTCCTCCTTTTGGAGATGTCCATTTTCTATCAAGACGTCCTTTTCCTGCTGTCTGTCTCTCGGCAATAATGATTGTTCCGTCTTCTCGACTATCCGATGCTATTTTTTGTGCAAAATTTTGTGTTGAATCAATTTCTTCAAAATAGTATACTCTTTTTCCCATTACCTTAGTTTTGAGATTTTCTGTAATTTCCCATGGAAGTAATTTTTCTGTATTGCTTACCAATCTATAACCTAATTTTTGTTTTGATTCTATCTTGTATCCAAGTGTCTGAATTTTTTTTATATGTTTCCAAACTGCAACTCTACTGATTTTTAAAACATCACTCAGATCCTGACCTGATAAATATTCAGAATCATGTGTTTGGAAAAAAGATAGTACCTTCACCAGTCCAATATTATCAAATGATGTATATGACATTAGAAACCTATGTCGATATCAAATCCGCCATCATCACCCATGTCAGATCCCCCCATATCGTCTGTATCCGTATTTGTTCCTCCCATATCCTCTGATGGAAAGAAACTTCCCATACTGGAACCAATCATACTAAACATCATAGAAAACATCATCATATCGATAATTCCAAACATCATCATTGAAGGCAAAAATGATTTATCTTCTTTTAACTTTTGTTCCAATTCTTGTTTATTTCCTGATTTGTAGGTATTTTCTAATTGATTCCATTTTTCTTGTAAGATTTTTAATTGACGTTCAAATTCTTTGTAACCTTTTTCTGTTGGGTTAATTTCAATTTTTGTTCCCGTCCAACTCTTTTTTTCATTTACTTTGATCAATCTTGAATTTTCTAATTTTTGTAAAATTAATTCTAAATCTTTTGGTTCAACATTTGATTCTCGAGAAATTTTATCAAATTTGGATATGCCTCTACTAATAACTCCTAAAACCACTGTTTCTTTATTTTCGTCATCCATGATAGATTATCTTATATTTTCTTTTTAAAATATTGCCTAAAAATGTAGTTGAATTTTATATTATGACGACATAGCACGTTTGTGAGTGAAACCAAGATTATACCAATATTCCCGTTAGATCTTGTATTATTCCCAAATCAGGATCTTCCTTTAAGAATTTTTGAACCTCGTTACAAGCAAATGGTTGATGATTGTATGTTAGGTGAGAAAGAATTTGGAATTTGTCTTGGGCATGATAGTGCCACACTATCAAATTGGCAAGCACCATATGACATTGGTACAATTGCAAAGATCATTGATTGTAATGATGTGGATTCAACAAGCGGTCATCTATTTTTAAATGTTAGAGGCCGCAGAAAATTTAGAATTATTAATTTAATCCCTCCGTCACTCAAAAAAATCGAGAATTATGATCCTTTCACTGTAGATGGAACAAAAACTATTGAAGAACTTCATCATGCTGATGGGATTGGAAAAAAAATGTATATTCAAGCTGAAATTGAAATGATTTCTGAAATAGATGAATCAATATCGCTAATTGATTGGGAACATTTAGTGAATTTATGGAAGACTAAAATTAAAAAAAATACTGGTAATCCTGAATTAACATCACATCAACTTGATCATGTACTGGAACAATATTATCTAAAAACTGAAACTCCTACTATGGAGTACATTCATTCATTATGTGCGCTGGCATCTGAAACTCCTTTAGATCTACAGCCAATTTTGGAATGCACCAATATGGAACAATTACTTGAAAGATCCACAAAATTATTGATATCTGATATAAACAACGAGTAGTTCTAAACCTAAAGTTCATAAACAATGAAAAACTATGAGCTAAAATTCGGAAACATAACATGGAAAAATTTGGAACTTTAGAATTTGTATTGGATCGTTATTCTGGAACTTGGTGCTGGAAAATTTCTGGAACTCGGGCGGTAAATATGGTGTCAAAAATAATCCCGCGTGGATGGTATGGAGATCGACCTGATGAAGTTATTGTATCTGATAATGACGAAAATATTAAAAAAATAAAAATGATTGATGAACGTTATTCTTTTGAAATTTTATCAAATTCTGTTTGGAAGCGAAAAATTGCACCTTTGACCATTAAAAAAACACGAGTTCCAAAAATTGAAAAATTACAACAAGCTGTACCTAGTAAACAATTCAAAGGAAAACTTCTAGATTTTCAACGAGAGGGTTTAGATTTTCTAATTAAATCAAGTGGTAATGCACTACTTGCAGATGAGATGGGTCTTGGAAAAACAGTCCAAACCCTTGCATACATATCTAAAGAGAAAAATGCATTTCCTGCATTAATTATTGCACCTCTTGTCACTTTAACCAATTGGCAAAGAGAGATTGAAAAATTTTTAAAGAAAAAAGGTAAGAATGGTAAAGTGATTAACAATGAATCTCCATCTAGCACCATGATTCGAAATGGAAAACTTGCTGATATTGGTAAATATGATTTTTATATAATTAATTATGAATTATTACACAAACGACTTCCTGATCTAGTTAAACTTGGAATTCGTTCTCTTGTATGTGATGAGGTGCAACATCTTAGATCCAAAACTACCCAAAAATACGCAGCCGTAAAAGAATTAGCGGCAATTGAAAGTGTAAAATATCGAGTTGGTTTGTCTGGTACGCCAATCTATAATCGCGGTTCTGAAATCTGGCCAATTGTTGATATTTTAAAGCCAGGTCTTCTTGGAAGTTTTAAGGAATTTTGTGAATATTTCTGTTATGTAAATGAAAAAGGAAAAGCAATTGTACTTGAAAATAAACGTGACACATTACGTAATCAATTAACAAAGCATGTAATGTTAAGAAGAAAAAAATCTGATGTTCTAAAAGAACTTAAAGATAAGGTTCGTTACCCTGAAATGATTCATGCAGATGAAAAATTCTATAAAGCTGAATTAAGTAAAATTTGGAAAAAACTTGAAGAAGAACAAAAATATGCAGAATCAGCTTTTGATAAATCTGCATCATATCATCGAGCAATAGAAAGTGAAAGACAAGCTGCAGGTCTTGCAAAACTTGCACATGTTACAAATTTTGTAACAAACATAATGGAGATAGAAGAAAGTGTTGTAGTATTTTGCCACCATAAAGCAATTCATAATTTACTTCATCAAAGTTTAGCTGATTACAATCCTGCATCGATTATTGGCGGTCAAACAGATGTTGTTCGCCAGCGTGAAATTGATAGATTCCAAAAAGGACAAACAAAATTAATGATTGCAGGATTAAGAGCCGGAAATGTTGGAATCAATCTTACAAATGCCAAATATGTTATATTTGCAGAACTTGATTGGAGTCCTGCAATTCATCGTCAAGCCGAAGATAGATTGCATAGAATTGGTCAGAAAAATACAGTTTTTGCATATTATCTAGTAGGAAAGGGAACTCTTGATGAACACGTCTCTGAAATTCTAGTTGATAAAAGCTATGAAATTGATACAATACTTGACAAACAAGGGGAATCATTTGAAAATAAAGAAAAAGCAAAAATGATCCTTGCTCAAATTCACGATAAACTTGGAAACAAATTGTAACATCAATATTTTTTAGTCAAAAATTTTTAGAATAAACATGGATTTCATGTTAGAAGAAGAAATGATTGATATTCTGACATTTTGTTTACAAAATCCAAACTCTGATCAAGTTAACTCAAAAAAATTTAGACTCAAAGAAATTGGAAAAACAATATTCGACGATAGTGGGGTCGATGCAATGGAGAATTTCTTTTTTGCTGTAGAAAATAGAATTGAAGGTGAAATTGGAAAATCACCAAAACCCTTTCGTTTTTTATGGAATGAAATATCGGATGAATGGAATTACCATTAGAAAAAATCTCTAAAAAAAATTATTTGATGTTCAATTATGCTTTGCCAATTCTGAACATCGAAATGCCACATGTTGGGCATGTACCTTTTGTTGCCGGTTTACCATTTTTCATGGTCACAGCTTGGGTACTATTCATTTCTCTTTTGTCTCTGCATTTTACGCAGTAACCTATTACCATGTACTTACAACTGATCTCTCTTATTAGCAAAAACCTGTTAATTTTTTTCAACACTTTTAGTTATTTTCTGGAGTGAATTTTAGGAATAAATGAAATAGTTTACGTTATATCTAATTCTGTGTTGAATCCTCTTATGAAAACAGTCTATTTTGGATTTTTATTGTTCATTTTAATTTTACCCATGGCAAATGTATTTGCAGATGAATTGACTCTGAATATTGATAATGCGATTTATGAAAAATCTGATTTCATTTCTGTATGGGGGACTACTGAATTTGACTCTGTTTTTATTTCCATAAAAGATCCTGATGGAAATAATGTTTGGAATGAGCGTCTTAATTCTGATGATGAAAATAACTTTTCAACATTAATAATTGCAGGAATTGGCGGATGGCAGAAAAGTGGAAATTATTTAGTTGTATCTGAATCGGGTGATTTTACAGCATCAGTAAAATTTTTTTATGATTCTGGTGCACAAGTAAACCCTCCTTCTGCAGTATCTGATTATTATGTTAGCCCTGATGATCTATATCTTGCATTTACTATTGCAATAATTGCTGTTTCCGGAATTTTTATTTATCTTGCTAGACATATCATATTGAGAAAAAAAACAAGTTATGATTATGTTAAATTAGAGTCTAAAAAAAATCGTGATTATGAAAAATATCACTCTGAATGGTCTGAAGAAGAAATCTTCGGTTCTCACAAATCCAATACTGAAGCAAAAGAATTTCGTGAAATGTACACTGATAACTCATTACCAAATTATTATCTTATATTGGGATTAACAAATGATTCATCTCAAACAGAAATTAAAAATCAATACAGAAAACTTGCAAAACAATATCACCCTGACAAAAATAAAGATTCATCAGAAGAAAAAATGGCACAAATTAACAAGGCATATGAAGTTTTATCTGATAAAAAACTAAAATCTGAATATGATAAGTTTTGTAAATTATTATAATTCTATATTTGCATCTTTGAGTGTTAGATAAAGAATTATTTTTGATGCATTTTGCATGCTATTTGTAAGATTTGTTACAAGTGAAATCTTTTGATTATCTTGAATTTTTGCTTGCAAAATTATATCAAGAAAATTCTTGTTTGGACCAAGCATAGCTTTTGAGAGATGCTTTGTTACGCTGGTATCGAGAATTGTTGCCTCTATCTTCAACTCCTTTAATTCTACAAAATACACTCCTCCTCTGGTTGTAGGCTCTGTAATTGGATTATCTGTTTGAAAAATCTTAATTTCATTAATTGAAAAAGAATTCTTTCCGATCAACATGTTGAAATCTGAACTATTTTTTTCTACTATCTTTTGTAGTTTTTTCTCGTCCATTATACACTCAATTCACTTAAAAAATATATGTCAATACAATTGTAGATAAGTATGGCAGAATCTATATCAAAAGACCAACTTAAACAAGACCAAGATCAATTTGTCATAATTGATGTTAGAGAACACGATGAGGTTGCAAATGGAGCAATTGAAAACTCCCAAAATATGCCTTTAGGTTTGGCAATCAGAAATGCAAAAAAAGGCCAAATTGAAGATCTAAAAAATAAAAAAATCTGTGTATATTGTGCATCTGGTTATCGGGGAAATATTGCAGCTGATGAATTAGTAAAGGCTGGATTCTCTGCAATAAATCTTGAAGGTGGTTACATGGCATGGACTCAATAATTGAGTTCTAACACAATCAGAAAGGCAAAAAAACTTGTTGACAATGAAGGTGTTGTAAAAATTGAAGATAATCTTTTTCAGGTAAAATCTTCGAGTGATCCTTCAAAATCATATTTTGTAACTTCTGATTCTTGCGAATGCCCTGGATTCAAAAATTTCTACAAATTTCATCATGGAAAAGGTTTGAAAGCAAACTGTTCACATTTGGAGGCAATTCGAATATTTCTAAAAGAAAATAAATAAAAAATGTAGATCCAATCAATCAGATTATTTATATACGCCTCTTCGGTACTTCTACCAGTGATTAACTCAAAACACACACTGACAATTTTGGCAAGCTTAATGCTAGTTGCAGCAATGCCTATGGCATTTGCTGATGGACATGATGCAGGCTTGACAATTGAAGCAGATGCAGTTGAGGGTTCAACAACAATAATCATTACAGGTCATGCTACATCGACAATTGCACCTGTAATAATTCAGGTGTTTGCACCAAATGGAAATCTAGTCTCCGCTGATCAAATTAATGTTGATGAAGATGGTGCATTTACTTCAACAATAGGTGTTGGTGGTCCAATGTGGAAGCAAGATGGTACATATACCATTAATGCATCACAAGGTTCTAACAATATGAACAAAGCCTCTGTTCCTGTAGATGTTGCTGATGGTGCAGTAGTTCCAGAATTTGGTACAATAGCATCTCTAGTACTTGTTGTTGCAATTTCTTCAATCGTAGTACTATCTGCAAAAGGCAGACTTAGCTTCACACCACGAATCTAAACTGTCCACTTTTCTTATTTTCTATTTTTCTCTAGGTAATCTACAAGCTTCATAAGCTCCTTTTCTATGGTAATTGTATAGTGGATGTTGAAAAATTTCAGGACGATGTATATGCTATAACTGAACTTTTGTCAAAGAGTTTGTCACCTGAATTAACTCCCAAATTGAACTTTGTTAGGCAAAATCTAATTGAGTATTACAAGAAAAATCTAGTAAAAATCAATCATTCAGTCCTTGAATTAATATGTGCAGCAGAATTAATCTCTCATGGATTCACTGTGGATGTTGAAAAATCCATATCTGATATATTGGTATGTGATTTATTTGGAAAGAAAGGTGATGGGACTGCAATTATAGAAATTGAGACTGGATTTACTCCTCCTGAACATGCATTAGACACTGTGGATTATTATGCTGCCAGAATTGTTAGTAAAATTGCACGATATAGCAAACATTGTGGAAAATTTTCACTTGCTACTCCTGTAGTGAATATTTTGCCAATGTCTGAACTATTTCTACTTCCTCCAAATTCACGAAATCTTGATGATGTAAAAAAACTCAAAAATTTATGTGACCGTTTTTACAAAAATCCTAAAATAAATCTGGAAGACATACAAAATGCTCATATCCATTCTGTTTATTTGATAAACACTGACAAAGGATTTGCCAAAGAGATGGATCCTGAATTATATCTGCAAATGACAAAACAGTTGATGAAACAAAGTGAAATTGATCTTTAATTTTAGAAATTTGATCCTATTAACAATAATTTCTCATAAGGTTTAATACACGATTATCTAGGATGATTGCCATATGACTAAATACAAGTCAACAGCTGAAGTAATGAAAATTATCAGTGATAAAAACAAGATCCGAAACTTTGGTGTTATCGCACATGTGGATCATGGTAAAACTACTATGAGTGACAGTCTTTTGGCACATTCTGGAATTATCTCTCCATCTACTGCCGGAAGTGCATTGGCAATGGATTCCATGAAGGCTGAACAAGAAAGAGGAATTACAATTGTACAAGCTAACGTTACATTACATTATCAACAAGATGACGACGATTATGTTATCAACATGATTGACACTCCTGGGCACGTCGACTTTTCTGGGCGTGTAATTAGAAGTCTTAGGGCAATTGATGGTGCTGTAGTAGTATGTGATGCTGTAGAAGGTATAATGACTCAAACTGAAACTGTAACAAGAATGTCTCTTGAAGAGCGTGTAAGACCTGTATTGTATATCAATAAAATTGATCGACTTATCAAAGAACTAAGATTAACCCCAGAAAAAATGCAAGAGACACTTGCAAGTGTTGTTGCAAACTTTAATGAATTAATTGACACTTATGCTGAAGATGAATATAAGGAAAAATGGAAAGTATCAATTCAAGATGGTAGTGTAACATTTGGTTCTGCAAAAGACAAATGGGCAATCAATGTAGATATCATGAACAAAAAGGGGGTTACATTCAAAGATGTCATTGATGCATATTCTGATTCTGGTAAAGTTGAAGATTTAGTAGAAAAAGCGCCACTAGCTGAAGGTGTACTTGGAATGGTCGTAAAACATCATCCTCCACCACATGTCGCACAAAAATATAGAATACCAAAAATTTGGAAAGGTGATTTGGAATCTGATACTGGTAAGGCACTTCTTGCTTGTGATGATAACGGTCCTACAATTATGATGTGTGTAAATATGACCATTGATCCTGCAGCTGGTCCTGTAGCGATTGGACGATTATTCTCTGGAACCATAAAAGATGGTCAAACAATTAACATTATAGATACAAAACGTGAAGGTCGGGTGCAATCTGTAAACTTTTTCATGTCCAATGTACGTGAACAAGTAGGTGAATTAGGAGCTGGAAATATTCCTGCATTACTTGGATTAACTGATGTTCGGGCAGGTCAAACTCTTTCCACAGTAAAAGGCATTCCTGTGTTTGAGGCATCAAAATATGTTTCAGAACCTGTTGTACAAATGGCAATTGAACCAAAACATCCAAAAGATTTACCAAAACTTGTTGAGTGTTTACGAAAACTTACAATTGAAGATCCAAATCTTGTTATCAAAATTGATGAAGAAAGTGGAGAAACAATCATGGCTGGAATGGGTGTCTTACATCTTGATGTTGCAGTTAATCTAATCAAAGATGCTAAAATTGATATTATTACATCTGAACCATTAATCAACTATCGAGAAACAATTAATGGTGGCTGTGAACCCGTTATGGCAAAATCCCCAAATCGTCATAATAAAATTTTCATGAAAGTTGAACCACTAGAGCCTGAAATTGCTGAGATGTGCAGAAATGGAACATTAAGTGAAATGAAAGATAAAAAAGAAACTGCTCAAATATTACGTGACAAAGGTTGGGAATCAGATGTAGCAAAGAAAGTTATGAGATTTGATTCTCGTGGTAACGTAATGATTAATGGAACGAGAGGTGTTCAATTTGTAGATGAATCTACTGATTCATTACTATCTGGATTTGATGAAGTAATGAGTGAAGGTGGTTTGACAAAAGAACAAGTAAGAAACTGTAAATTTACATTCACTCACTTTGTTCCTCATGAAGATACTGCTCATAGAGGCTTATCACAAATTGGACCTGCATCAAGACGTGCTTGTCTTGCAGCATTCTTATCTGCTGAGCCTGTATTATTGGAACCAATGCTTGCAATAGAGGTTCGTGTTCCAACTGATCTAATAGGAAATGTTTCGTCTGTACTGCAAGGTAAACGTGGTAAAGTATTAGACATGCAACAAAAAGGTGCAACAAGTATTGTAATTGGTGAAGTTCCTGCAGTTGAGACATTTGATATCTCTGAGAAAATGCGTGGTCAAACTGCTGGTAAAGCAATGTGGAACACACATTTCAAAGCATGGACTCCTGTTCCAAAATCAATTGCTGCAACTTTAACTGAAGATATACGAAAAAGAAAAGGATTGAGTCCACACCCTCCTGAACCAACTGAATTCATTGACCGAGACTAATGGTAAAAATTGAAACTTTTGATGCAACTACATTTTGGAATAAATCGTATGCACATCAACGTGGAAAATTATTAAAACGTGTACAAGTACCAGATGATCAAATTAAAATTTTGGTAAACAAATCATATTTGGAACTTCCTGCCCCGCTTCGCTATGAAATAGAAACAAGCGGAATTAAAAAAAATGAAGTAATGTAGCTCATCAAATAAATAGAAAACAATAATCTTACATTATACATGAAAACCGGACTTTTCATAATAATTGTCTTAGTTTCAGGATGTTTTGCAGGTTTAATTCATGGGGGAATTAATCTTGCTATAGTAGAACCATATCTCGATCAGGCGATTGGAATTGAAAATCAAACTCTTTTTGCAACTGGTGAAGAAGAAGATAGTCCTGCATTTT
>Ga0315316_10003267_pt1 | contig 11745 bp, 11 predicted proteins | sample M160m3416metaG_FD_203702 | JGI IMG/M metagenome (GOLD analysis project Ga0315316, IMG submission 203702) | Ammonia-oxidizing marine archaeal communities from Monterey Bay, California, United States - M1 60m 3416 | ecosystem: Environmental > Aquatic > Marine > Intertidal zone | place: USA...
GATTAAGCAATGAAGAAATCGATAGATGTAACCACTTAGTTTATATACCTACTGGTGAAAAATATTCTTCTCTCAATCTTGCCATGGCGGTTCAGGTGGTTGCCTACGAGATCAAAATGTCTTTGTCGCCTGACGAAAAGATGATTGCTGAAAGAAACTTAGCTTCTGGCCAAGAAATGGAATTATTTTACGAGCATCTAAAAGAAGTGTTGCTTGAGACCGGTTTTCTTAACCCTAGAAACCCAAAACAACTAATGCGAAGATTGAGAGCATTATTTAATAGAGCTGAACTTGATGAGAATGAAGTGAATATTATGCGGGGCATACTAACCTCTTATCAAAAGCCAAAAGAATAAAATGTCGATAAAGAAAATATATCTTGATTATGCGTCTACCACACCTATTGCAGAGGAAGTAAAAACAGACATAAAGTCGGTCTTAGACAATGATCTTTTTGGAAACTCTTCTTCTTTAGATCACGAGTATGGAAGCTTAGTCAATGAATTGATTGAGTCCTCAAGAACGGATGTTGCTAAATTAATTAATGCTGATGGAGACGAAATTATTTGGACCTCTGGAGCAACTGAGGCCAATAATCTGGCACTTATGGGTTTTGCTGAGTTTAAAATGAAAGACCGGCCTTTGAAAATCGCGTCATCATTTATTGAGCATAAATCAGTTATTGAGCCTCTTATGGAGCTTAAACAAAAAGGACATAGTGTTGGATTTATTACTCCTAATCATGATGGTTACCTCGATCCCGATGTGATCTCGAAAAAACTAGATAGTGGGGTTGATTTGCTCAGTTGTATGCATATTAACAACGAAGTAGGCAGTACTAATGATATTTCTTTAATAGGCTCTCTATGCAGAGATAAAGGCACTGTTTTCCATGTTGATGCTGCGCAGAGTATCGGAAAATTATCACTTGATGTTAGAGAAAACAACATTGATCTTATGTCTTTATCAGCGCATAAAGTATATGGGCCTAAAGGTGTCGGTGCTTTATTTGTTAATCATGAAACAGTGGGGCGGCTCAAGCCATTGATATTTGGGGGCGGCCAGGAAAGAGGCATGCGACCAGGGACATTAGCAACCCATCAAATAGTCGGAATGGCCTCTGCTTTTCGTTTGGCCAAATCCTCTATACAAAAAGATCACATTCACTTGTCTAAATGCAGAGAATTATTTCTAGAATCTATTAAAGATATAGAAGGGCTAAAAATCAATGGTGACCCTAAGAACGCCTACCCAGGCATTATCAGTCTATGTTTTCCAGATTTAAACGCTGACAGCTTAATATTTGCCATGGATGACTTAGCTATTTCTAAAGGTTCTGCTTGCGCCACCGATAGTGATGAACCTTCGCATGTGCTTAAATCTATGGGTCTTTCCCAAGCAGAAATTAACGGCACGGTACGAATTAGTTTTGGTCGAGAAACCTTTCATGAAGATATAGAAAGAGCCTCGTCTTCTCTAAGAGCCGCATCAGAGCATTTAAGATTAGTCAGCGGAGAAAGCATATGAGCCAAGCTGAGATTCTAAGGGAGGCATTCTTCAACAGAGATAAGGTGCTAAAGAGTAATGATGACTTAAAGAGTTATTTAGCAGGGTATTCAAAAAATCAGACTGGGATGAATGTTAAAGTATTTATAAAATTGGAAACGGACTCAATTCACGATGCTAGATACCAAGTTTCTGGTTGTCCTCACTTGATTGGACTTACATCGATATTGATAAAAAAAATCATAGGACACGACATTGCTATTCTGCAGGAGTACGATTATTTGTCATTGGCAGAGGCAGTTGACTTACCTAAAAACAAGAAAGATCGACTTTTTTTGTTGGAAGATGCAGTAAAAGATTGTATAAAACACATTGAACAAGGTTAAAACATGGATTTATCAGTAACAGACAAAGCAATTAAGAGATTCAGAGATAATCTTTCTGGTCAGCCAGATGCTATTGGGTTAAGAATCAGCATAAAATCAACCGGGTGTAATGGATACTCATACCTCTTGGACTATGCTGGTGAAGTAGATGATCAGGATAAGCTTATCAAAATATCTGACATCTCTATTTTTGTTGATCGTGAGAGCATGAGCTTAATCAAGGGCACGGAGATCGACTTCATCGATGAAGGGCTAAACCAGGTGTTTAAATTCAAGAATCCAAATGCAACTGGTGAATGCGGTTGCGGCGAAAGTTTTAGTGTTTAACTAAAGAGGGTTTCAACATGGAAAGAACACTTTCAATTATCAAACCAGATGGCGTTGAAAAAAATGTCATTGGAGAAATTTATAAACGCTTCGAAAATTCAGGATTAACTATAGTTGAGGCAAAAATGCTGCACTTATCCCGCGAACAAGCTGAAGGATTTTATGCCGTGCATAAAGAGAGACCTTTTTTTAATGATTTAGTCGATTATATGATCTCAGGACCAGTTATGGTACAAGTCCTAGAAGGCGAAAATGCCATAGAGAAAAATCGAGAATTAATGGGCGCTACTAATCCTGCTGAAGCTGATGAAGGCACCATCAGGAAGGACTTTGCTACCAGCATAGAGGAAAACACAGTTCATGGCTCCGATGGACCCGACACCGCTAAAGAAGAGATCAGTTTCTTTTTTGGTTAATCACAGTTGAGTCAAACTCAAAATAATCTACTAGGGCTCCCTCAGAGTGAGTTGCAAGAGTTCTTTCAAGGTATCGAGGAAAAGAACTATAGAGCAAAGCAACTGATGCAATGGATCTACGCTAAGGGCATCTATGATTTTAATTTAATGACCAATTTTAATTTTAACCTGAGAGAGTATCTCAATGAGAATTGTACTTTGGGATTTGATAATTCAAATAGAACTGATTTTTCCAAAGATGGAACCGTGAAATGGTTAATTGAGAAACAAGATCAACAAATCATCGAAACCGTTTTTATTCCCGAGGAATCAAGAGGAACATTATGCATTTCAAGTCAAATCGGGTGTTTAATCGACTGCCCCTTCTGTGCTACCGGTCATCAAGGGTTTAATCGAAATTTAAAGGCGCATGAAATCATTGGGCAAATCCTTGTTGCCAAAGAAAGCTTAAGCCCTGAAAAGAAAATTACAAATGTGGTTTTTATGGGCATGGGAGAACCTCTGGCAAACTATCCAGAAGTGATAAAGTCGATAAAGATTCTCAATGATCCACAGGGATTTAATATTTCAAGACGACGCATTACTGTAAGCACATCTGGTTTAGTCCCACAATTGCATAAATTAGGTGACGAAGTGGGTGTTGCACTCGCAATATCATTGCATGCTCCGAGCAATAAACTACGTGATGAATTGGTTCCTATTAACCGAAAGCACCCTATTGAAGAGTTGCTTGATGCATGCTGGCTATACGCAAGAAAACAAAATTTAAAAACAGTGACTTTCGAATACACCATGCTTAAAGGAGTTAACGACTCAATAGAAGATGCAAGAAAGCTTTCCAGATTACTTAGGAACAAACCTGCAAAAATTAACTTAATTCCTTTTAACACCTTTCCCGGCGTAAAGTTTGAATCAACAGAAGCCAAAAAAATCAATGAATTCAGGAATATCTTATTGGAATCTGGAATAATGACTATTACTAGGAAAACACGAGGTGAAGATATTCAAGCAGCCTGTGGGCAACTGTCTGGTAGTGTCAAAAATTTAGCAAAGAAGACACTAAGGGAAAAGCTCAAAAAACAAATGCATTAAATAAAGATATTATTGTATAACCATATAGATAAATAAGAGGAGTGAAGTATGTCTGACAATTCAAATTCAAATGTCCCAGAGCACATGGTCGCATTAAAGATTATTTCCATTGCTTGCGTGGTCTTGTTTCTGGTAACCCTGGTTGGAATGTATTTCTCTCACAATTAAGGATTTGAGCGACCAGATAAAATCGATTAGAGGGATGCCGACCCTTTTGCCTGAAGAGTTGGTTAAATGGCAGTTTGTCGAGTCTCAAGTTAAGCAAGTGATGAACGCTTACGCGTTCAGAGAGATTCGGACACCAATTGTTGAGCGAACAGAATTATTCCAAAGAACCATCGGTGAGAGCACTGATGTTGTTTCTAAAGAAATGTATTCATTTACAGATCGGAAAGATCAGTCCTTAACCCTTAGACCAGAGGCAACAGCAGGGGTTGTTAGAGCAGGGATTGAGCATGGATTATTTTATAATCAAACCCAAAAACTATGGTCTATGGGCCCAATGTATCGATATGAGAGACCACAAAAAGGCCGCTATAGGCAGTTTCATCAAATCAATATGGAGGCTTTTGGTTATCAAGGACCTGAAATTGATTTAGAAATTATTCTTATGACAGCACGAATATGGAAAGCCTTGGGGATTAATTCGATTCAGCTTGAAATTAATTCACTAGGTACCCCAGCATCAAGACAGGTTTACCGAGATGCTTTGGTCGATTATTTTACTGATCAGAAAGACTCACTTGATGACGATTCAATCACTCGTTTAAAAACAAATCCAATGAGAATATTGGATAGCAAAAATCCTGACATGAAGGCTTTAATTTTAAATGCTCCAAAAATTACTGATTATCTCGATGATGAATCCAAGCAACATTTCTCAATCCTGCTCAAAGCTTTGGAATCGCATAGTATCGATTATAAATTAAATCCAAATCTGGTCAGAGGGCTTGATTATTACACCAAGACAGTCTTTGAGTGGACTTCGGATCAACTGGGCTCACAGGCTACTGTTTGTGGAGGCGGACGCTATGACGGCTTGGTTGAGCAGCTTGGTGGCAAAGACGTTTGTGGAATTGGTTGTGCTATTGGTATGGAAAGATTAACTGAATTGGTTGAAGTCTCCGGAGAAAAAGCAGAAAATAGCGAGCCAAAAATTTACATTGTAGCAGTTGGTGAGGGCGCAGAGATGCACGCCAGTATATTGGCAGAGACCATTAGAGATGAGAATCAAAATTACGCCGTCGAGGTAAATATGGATGGAGGAAATTTTAAGCAACAGTTTAGGAGGGCCGATAAATCTGGAGCTGAATTGGCAATTATAGTTGGAGAGCAGGAAATAGAGCAGGGCACTATTAGTCTTAAACCTCTAAAAAGTGACGGCGAACAGAAAACTGTCAAACAAGAAGAAGTTATCGGACAACTCGATGAATTCTTCGGCTAAAAAAGGAACATAATAAATGGACGATAATTTAACAGATCAACAACAAGCAGAGATTGTTAAGAAGTGGCTTAAGGACAATGGTATGAGCATTCTTCTTTCAATTGCTCTTGGTGTTTCAGGCTATTTTGGTTTGCAGTTTTATCAAAAAGATAAACTTCGAGGTTATGAAAATGCTTCGAGGCTCTATGGTGAGATTGAATTTGCTCTCAAGCAGCAACGAATATCGCAAGCACAAAGTCTTCTTCAAGAAATGGATAATAATTTTTCTGATAGTCCCTACCAATATCAAAGCCATCTTGCCTTAGCAAAACTTCATATGGATACACTGGATTATGATAACGCCATTATTCAGCTAGAGTTTGTTATGGATAATGCAACCGATGAATCTTTTAAACACATTGCGAGATTGAGAATAGCTAGAATTATGGTTGAGCAGAATCAATTAGATCAGGCCTTACTGCTGTTGGATTCAGCCAGTAACATACCTGATGCCTATGCCCCTTATTACCAATCAGTCAAGGGCGATATTTACACCTCTCAAGGACTATTAGATAAGGCTAAATCAGCCTATTCAATGGCACTTGAGTCATTGGAGCCTGGTAACTTTGACTTTGATTTTATTAAGATGAAATCTGATCAAATTCAAGTAAATCCTTCAGATAACTCGTGAACACAGAAGCAAAACAACTATCAATCATTACAATTCCTAATCAATTTATGAAGGGACTGTCGTTACTGCTCATGTTATCTCTTATTCAGGGGTGCTCCTTATTTGGTGGAGATGATGAGGATGAGTCGTTATTACCTGCTGAGCTGATTGATTTTATAGAAACAGTTGAAGTTGATAGAGATTGGAAAACCTCTGTTGGTAAAAGTCATGAAGGATTAGGGGTTGGGTTGCTACCAGCGTCTGATGGAGAAGTGGTCTACGCAGCAAGTTTTAATGGTAATGTTGTGGCTATAAATCTAAGTAATGGAAGAAAAGTTTGGGACAGAAGCTTTGATCTATCCTTTACTGCAGGACCGACTTACAAAGACGGAATTCTGATTTTGGGAACCAATAATGGAGAGTTGATCAATATAGATTCAATGACCGGTGATCTTTTATGGGAAGCCTCGGTGAGTAGTGAAATTCTAGCTCCGGCAGCTATTAGAAACAATCAAATCTTTGTCCGTTCTGTAGACGGAAACTTATCCGCTTATGCAGCTGAGGACGGTTCATTGCTGTGGATTGCAAATCATAAAGTTCCTCGATTAAGTTTACGCGGTACCTCGAGCCCTGCAACATTTGCAAATGCGGTGATAAGCGGCTTTGATGATGGAAAAGTGACCGCTTATGATTTAAGCGATGGCGCTCTTTTGTGGGAAACAATGTTGACTCCCCCAGGGGGTCGAACAGAAATCGAGAAGGTCATAGATATTGATGCACCCATCGTGGTGGTAGGCAATGAACTCTATGCTGGAAGTTATCAAGGAGCTCTAGCAGCATTAGCGCTCGAGTCTGGAGATATTATTTGGCTAACTGAGGCGTCTATCTATTCGGGCATGGCCGTTAGCGATGATGCTGTATTTGTGTCTCAAGCTGATGGCACGGTTATGGCGCTATCTCGATTTACTGGACGAGAGATATGGAAAAAAGAGAACCTGCTAAATCGATATCCCACCGCGCCTGCAATTGTTGGAGACTCCATAGTTATCGGAGACCTAGAGGGTTACCTGCATTGGCTAAACAAAGAATCAGGTGAGACTCAGCAAAGAATTAGTATCGGTTCGGATAAAATCTCTTCAGCTCCAATAGTGGTTGATGATACGGTTCTTGTTCAAACCGATGGTGGTGATTTGGTTGCAGTTAAAACTTTCTCTTCAAGTTGATAGTATGAGGAGGTCAAATCATGTTACCAGTAGTCGCAATTGTTGGAAGACCTAACGTCGGAAAATCCTCCCTCTTTAATCAACTCACCAAAACAGAAGATGCATTGGTTGCTGATTTTCACGGTTTAACAAGAGATCGGATCTACGGTCATATTGTTAAAGATGAAAATGAAATCATTCTTATAGATACCGGTGGTTTAGAGCATGACCATGGTGATTTATCTCAGGTAATTAATCAACAAACTGAGCAAGCTATTGAGGAATCAGACTTGTTATTATTTGTCGTTGATGGACGTGAAGGCTTAACCAATAGTGATCAAGAGATAGCTCAACGTTTAAGAAAAAAGAACAAAAATATGGTTTTAGTCATCAATAAGACTGAAGGGATGGACGATCAAGGCTTAGCTTCTGATTTTTATGCCTTAGGCTTTAAAGACACTCTAAGTGTTTCAGCACTTCGGGGTGATCATTGCCAGAGTTTAGTTGATCTAATCTCAGAAAGTCTCACCCTGGATCAAGCAATCTCAGAGGTTGAGGAACTTCCTGAAGATCTTATTTCTGTTGCTCTAATCGGCAGACCAAATGTTGGTAAATCGACATACATAAACTCCCTGATCAAAGAGGATCGATTATTAACAGAAGACCAACCCGGGACCACCAGAGACAGTATTTTCATTAACTACAAATTTGGCAAAAAAGATCTTGTACTGATTGATACTGCAGGCATTCGACGAAAAAAGAAAGTGGAAGAAACCATAGAAAAATTTAGCATTGTTAAAGCATTGCAAGCGCTGGATTTATCGGACGCAGTGATTGTTATGATCGATGGCAGTGAAGGTATTACTGATCAGGATCTATCCTTGATTGGCTTGATACTTAATTCTGGACGTGCCTTGACCATAGCTATTAATAAACGCGACTTACTGAATGAAGAAGATCTAGAAAACCTTGACCGACAAATAAAAAGGAAACTAAAGTTTGTGTCCTATGCTGACATAGAATTTATTTCAGCAAAAGATGGTAAAGGGATTAAGGAATCACTTAAATTGGCAATGAGTGCAGCTGACAATGCGATGCAATCAGTTGCAACATCTGAGCTATCTAAGTTGATTGACGGCCTAATGGAAACAGACCCACCCCCTTATGTTCAAGGTCGAAGAATTAAGCTCAAGTATGCACATCAAGGTGGGGTACAACCACCAACCTTTATCATTTATGGTAATCAGACAAAAAAATTGAGAGACAATTATAAGAGATTTATTGAAAGCCAAATAAGGACCAGATTTTCTTTGTTGGGAACCCCAGTAAAGTTATTTTTTAAAGACAGTAAGAACCCTTATTCTGAGAGGAAGAACAAGTTGAGCTCTAGGCAATGGAAAAAGAGACGACGAATTATTCGCTTGAGAAAGAAGCGTTCCTAGTCTTTTATCTTCTTAATGCGAGTAACACTTGATTCAAATAACCCGTCCTTGATACGTGTGGATAATGCTGAACCCTTCTTTAGCGAGTCAATTGATCTGATATTTTTACCAGTGTCTTTGTCAGTTATATAGGCATAACCCCTAGAAAGAGCAGTTAACGGTGAACTACCTTCAAGTTTTGCTAGGACAATTGAGAATCGCTTTTCTTTAGCCTTCAAGTGCTTCTCCATGAGTGACGGCAAGTTATATTGCTTTACTCGTATGTCTTGTTGCATGGTATCAATAGAAAATTTTGGGTTAACAAGGGACAGCGAGTTGCGATCGTCATTGAGTCTTAAACGAAGGTTATCCGCATAGGTTTTAGGCGTGGCTTTTATTCTTTCAAGAATAAAATCCAAACGTTGCTGATGTTGTTGTAATTTGCTTCTTGGGTGATTTTCTTCAAGTTTTAGATGACTTTTAGTTAAGGCATGACGGAGGTTTGTTAGGGCAATGCTAAAGCTTTGTGTGATCTGCTTGGATAAGCTCGAGAGTGTTTTTTGTATTTCCGCTTTATCCGGCAGTACTATCTCTGCTGCAGCTGTCGGAGTTGGCGCTCTAACATCAGCTATCATATCAGCAATGGTGACATCGGTTTCATGACCAATACCTGTAACAATCGGTATTTTTGAGTTGAAAATTGATCGCGCAACCTCTTCATCATTGAAGCACCATAAATCCTCCAATGAGCCTCCACCTCTAGCAAGTATAATTACAGAACATTGACTGTCCTCATTGGCTGATGCTATAGCCTGACAAATTTCATAACTTGCCTTTTTGCCTTGCACCATGGTTGGGTAAACCAATAATTCGACCAGGCTAAATCGTCGTTTAATAGTGTTGAAGATATCTTGAATAGCGGCACCTTTTGGTGATGAAATAATCCCGACCTTATTTGGAATGTAAGGCAGTGATTGTTTGTGAACCGGATCAAACAATCCTTCCGATTGAAGTCTATTTTTTAACAGTTCAAATTTTTGACGAAGCAAACCCTCGCCAGCTTGCTCGGCATACTCAATCACCAATTGGTATTCCCCACGAGCTTGATAAAGCCCGACTTTAGCTTTAGCCAGGATATGTTGCCCGTCTTCCATAGCAAAACCAATCGATTGATTTTGTATCCTAAACATTGCGCATCGGACACTAGAGTCCGAGTCTTTGAGTGAGAAATAGGCATGCCCAGCCGCTGATTTCATGTAGTTTGAAATCTCACCCTCAATCCAAACAATTCCAAAATTTGAACTAAGCAAACCCGAGACTTCATCGTTGAGTTCTGAAACGGTGTAGATGTGTTCTTGTGAAATATCAGAGTCCATATAGCTCTTAATTATACAAGAAGCCAAAGCTCTCGGTTTACAAATTGAGCCATGAGTGTAAAATGCCTTTGACAAATCCATAGTGATAAATGGAGATGTCAATGACAACAGAGAAACTTGCCTTAACATTTGATGATGTTCTTCTTCGTCCGAACTACTCGGATGTCCTTCCACGCGAAACAAACCTGTCCACCAGACTCACAAAAAATATTTCAATCAATATTCCACTGCTCTCAGCAGCTATGGATACTGTGACTGAATACAAGCTTGCAACTGCTATTGCACAAGAAGGTGGCATTGGTATCATCCACAAGAATTTCAGCGTCGAAGACCAGGCTGCTCAAGTCAATAGGGTCAAGAAATTTGAGAGTGGGATCATCGCAGATCCGATAACTGTCAGACCTGATATTACCATTAGAGAAGTGCTGGCAATAACCAAGAGGAACAATATTTCAGGTGTTCCAGTTGTTGATGAGAGCGGTACTGTCGGCATAGTCACCAATCGTGATCTCCGATTTGAAACCAATTTGGATGGTCTTGTTAGCAGTGTTATGACACCCAAGGAAAAACTAGTCACTGTTACGGAGGGAGAGGATGAGGAAGAGGTTCTCAGATTGCTTCATCACTACAGAATAGAAAAGGTGCTTGTGGTTGATGACAATTTTCAATTGAAGGGCATGGTTACCGCCAAAGATTTCCAGAAAGCCACCGACTTCCCGTTAGCGTCTAAGGACAGTAATGGGGCACTGTTGGTTGGCGCAGCAGTTGGGGTCGGTGAGAGCACAGATGAACGTGTGGCTGCATTACAGTCTGCAGGTGTTGATGTGATAGTGGTGGATACTGCACACGCTCACACCGAAAGCGCGATCGGGCAATTAAGAGCCATTAAGTCTAATTACTCGGACTTAGAGGTGATTGCTGGGAATATCGCCACTGGTGAAGCGGCAACTGCATTGGCTGAAGCAGGTGCAGATGCTGTTAAAGTTGGTATTGGACCTGGGTCAATTTGCACCACGAGGGTGGTTGCTGGAGCTGGTATGCCTCAGGTCACCGCAATTACAGAAGTAAAAGAAGCGTTAAAGGAATCAGATGTTTGCGTTATCTCTGACGGAGGTATCCGTTATTCAGGGGATATTGCCAAAGCGATTGCAGCAGGTGCTAACAGCATTATGCTGGGTAGCTTGTTTGCTGGAACTGAAGAGTCCCCAGGTGAGATTGAGCTTTACCAAGGCAGAAGTTTCAAGTCCTATCGAGGAATGGGCTCAATAGGGGCTATGGCAAGTCAGCACGGTTCCAAGGATAGATATTTCCAAAGCGAGGTTGAAGAACCTGAAAAACTAGTCCCAGAAGGCATTGAGGGTAGAGTGCCCTATAAAGGTAAATTGACTAAGATTATCGAGCAGTTGGTCGGTGGCTTGAGGCAATCCATGGGGTATACCGGCTGCAGTAATATAGATGACCTACAGAATAAGACTGAATTTGTAAGAATTACTGACTCTGGTAAGCGGGAAGGACACGTCCACGATGTTAATATCACCAAAGAAGCACCAAACTATTCTGTTGACTGATCCCAGTGATGCAAGACAGTATTCTCATACTCGATTTTGGTTCTCAATACACTCAACTCATCGCCCGCAGGGTCAGAGAAGCCGGCGTTTATAGTGAGATCTATGCCGGTGATCTAGATTATCAACAAATCAAAGACTTTAACCCCTCGGGAATCATTTTCTCGGGAGGGCCTGAGTCAGCCTTTATAGAGAATGCCCCTAAGCCAGCTGCTGAAATTTTTGAAATGGGTGTACCTGTACTAGGGATTTGTTATGGCATGCAGGTAATGGCAGAACAATTGGGCGGAAAGGTTCAATCTTCAACGCATCGAGAATTTGGTTATGCTGAAGTGAGGATTGAGATTTCCAATAAACTCTT
>Ga0315316_10003268_pt1 | contig 11745 bp, 14 predicted proteins | sample M160m3416metaG_FD_203702 | JGI IMG/M metagenome (GOLD analysis project Ga0315316, IMG submission 203702) | Ammonia-oxidizing marine archaeal communities from Monterey Bay, California, United States - M1 60m 3416 | ecosystem: Environmental > Aquatic > Marine > Intertidal zone | place: USA...
ATAAATTAGTTTGGATAGATGAGGACCATCTACCAGCAGATGCAATTGCAAATTGCCAACCGCTAAGACTGACGGCTGCTCAAAGCGCCAGAGTAATCAAGGGGTGGGCAACGACATGAATATTAACGACCTACATCCTGAAACCCTAGCCAAGCTTAAAGAGCAGGGTCTGGGTAAAGAACTGGCTAAACCCCGCGAATACAAATTCACAAAAGATCAGGTCCGAACCAATGCCCACAATGTAATGGCGGTAGTATCGAAACTATCACAAACCGAACGCCGCAGAGTTCTTGAACACTGCCTGAAAATTAACGAGGTATAAAATGACTGAAGCACAATTAAATAGCCTGAAGCATATTCACGCATGGCATAGCGTCCAGCAGCCGCTCGAACAGTTCATTAAAACTGCTCAACCCCAGATTGGGTTTAATGATGGTTCGATCATGGTACAGGCTGGGTCAATGTGGATTGGCATCGAAGCGGATGGTAGTAGGCATACCTGACTATTCCCGTAGTTAAATAACTAATAAAAAACCCTGCTTTTAGTGGGGTTTTTTTATGTCTAACGTCTAAATGTAATAGGCTCTGAGAGCTAATATAAGAGCGCTGGGGAGGCCAAACAGTTAACTGGCATAATTATACCTGAATAGTTTACCCCTACTGTATGGGCTTGTACGGGCTTCTCAGGCATATATAACTTTTAGTAGAATTGTCGATAATTACCCTACTGGTGGAATAACGTGCATCACCTCGACCTTCACCCCGCCCTATAAAATTTGTCATGCCAGTTTTTTGCTGCACAAATAATTTTAATGGTGGATTTATCGGGGTTTTTCTTCGGCTGCTCCAAAGCAATTGCACAATGTGCCACAATTCTCTTATCTCAATTCTTTTAACACCATGATTTTGCTGCATTAAATCCAATTAACCTACCACCTATTCAGTCGCAGTTCAGTAATAAATCCAATAAAATCAATGAGTTAAATATCCCAGTCATTTTTCCCAGCCCGTCTTTTTTAGACCCCGCCAGTGCCACCCCCACCCCCCCGGTAGCCATATACAACCACGACATATTTTGGGAAAATGGCAACTGTAAATGGCCCCCAGCGTTTTATTGGCGTAGAAAACTGTCAAGTTTCTACATATAGTACCCCACCTCAAAAATAATACCACGTAAAGTGGCAGAAGGGTTGATTAGTTAAGTGGCGTATGTTATATTGCTTAGGACCACTTAGGTGATCGAATATTGGAGATACTATGGCTAATGAAGATTTGGGGCAGGATGCCACATTATTTGACGAAGGCATACCTTTATGGGTTGATGCTGAAGTGGAAGTGGATGATGATGGTATATTTAATCTTGTTGTTTACCTTACGGTAGACGAATTTGAAGAAATAACTATCAGGAAGCCGTTCCATGAAATAACGGAACAGGTATTGAATGATGATGAGACTACATACTCGTCATTGTATGCCATATCGAATGATATGGTTAGAGAATCTGAAGTAATAAGGGAAAAAGCACAGCGTATGGAAGACAGTACTGGTAATGTATCTGATCTATTTGACGCTGATGACGCAACTTAGCCTCTTTCCAGAGTGGGATAGTCTATCTTCAATAGAAGGGGACTCCAAGGTTTGTACCAAGTGTAATCAGAACAAGCCGCTGACTGCTTATAGTAAGTCCTCTGGAGCATCTTACTTGAGGCCGGAGTGCCGCTCATGTAATAACGAGTTAAGTCGTGTTAGAAAAGACTTGCGTATTACCCACGGTATGCCGGAAGAAGACTACACCTGTCCTATATGCTTGAGGTCTGCTGAAGAGGTAGACGGCAAGGGTGGACGGGCTGGAGCGTGGGTTGTGGATCACTGCCACTCAACGGATAAATTCAGGGGTTGGCTATGTCATAGTTGCAACCGGGGTATAGGCTACTTTGAAGATAGTACTAATATGATGCAGAGGGCTATAATGTACTTATCCCCATAGCGGCTATGCATCCCTGTGAGTACTCCTGACTAAGTCCACATGGTATAATGATGGTGTAGAATACATCAGGAGAATACCATGTTTACCAAGACACTAGCCCTAGCCGCCACACTAGTCACAGGAGAGGGCGGCCTAATAAAGAAAATACAACACCACCAGCAGCGCAGAGTAGCGTTCTGGCAGCTAAACAACCTAACGGATCAACAGTTAAAAGATATTGGGATTAATCGCAGCGACATCTATAATGTAGCCTTCAAGAAGTAGAGGGCTGGGCGGTACTATACTAGGGGGCATATCCACTCCCATACTAGGGTGACTTAGATACCCCTATAGTATACGGCCCCGAAGGACATCTTCATTATACCAGTAAATCAACCAATGGTCAATTGCTAAACGCTATAAAAACCACTCAATTAAGTATTGACCTTTCCCCTAATTTAGTGTTACAATGTAGGGGTAAGGTTGGAAGAGGTATTCATGTCATTCAACCTATACTACATAAGAGCAGCTATTGAAGCTAATACAGGGCAGCGGTTAAAGTTTGCCAGAATAAGGCAACTACTGCTGGAAGAGGGTTTAATCTCAAAAGAAGAACTGAGCAGGAACCCATTAGCAAAAGAGTTTGACGGATACGGAAGATACTTTGCTACAGAGGAAAACTCAGTAACGGTTCCCCCAGACCCGAAGCGGTATATTCCGGAGTTAATTGATGAAGACTTTGATGATCTTGAAGATAGATAGTCTATGTATATCCTAGTCCTCATATTAGTGCAATTTGGTGAACATAAAATCGTATCTAATCAAGTTCTTTACCCAACAGAAGCAGCCTGTGACGTTCGCAGGGTTAGTACGCTGGTAGAGCTAAACGCCACTAAACCTGAACCGAATGCTTTAGCTATTGGTAGATGTATTAAACTAGAACCCAACAATTCTGTATAATCTGGCTAAACCCTTCTGCTTTCTATAACCAACACTTAACCAACTATAGGTCACTATGTTAGTAGAAACTCTGGCAGTCGTATCGGCTGCTAATGCTGCCATTGGTCAGGTTAAAACCTTAATAGGCCACGGCAGAGAAATAAATCAGATGGGTAAACAGTTGGGAGCAATCCTGACTGCTGAAGAAACCCTTAAAGCCCAAGGAGAGCGTAAGAAGGGTAGTCTTTTTTCTAAGGCACTGGGAAAAGATGCTGACTCATTTGAGGAGTTCTTAGAACTAGATCGACTAAGAGAGGCAAGACGAGAAATTGAGTCCCATATGCGGCTCTACGGAAGACCCGGATTGTATGATGCTTGGGTAGAGTTTCAAAGACAGGAACGAATACGCAAACGAGAAGTTGCACAGGAACAGGCAGAAGCGAGAGCATACCTAGTAGAAATAGCACAGTGGGGCATCGTAGTATCAATATTAGCCGCAAGTATAGGGGGATTATTATGGTACGCCTACACCTACGGCTAGTAAAGAAATGCGAATTGTTGAGGTAAATAGAAAGTATAAGGTTTATGATGATAAAGGCTACATTGTTATAATAACTACAAGTAAACTAGTAGCCCTTGCTCAAATGAACAAATAATACAGAAAGAATTACTAATGGGTAAAGGCGTTAAGCATTATTTTAGAAATGGTAGTGAGTATACAGGGGCTACTCATAAAATGCCTAATGGAACTGTGCATTCTGGGTCTAACCATACAAAGACAAGCAGACCCTTATTTCACTTTAAAGATTTAAATAACACTGCACAGAAGAAAGCGCGGCCCCCTAAAAAGAAATGAACAGTCAGTATAACGGCGAGGTTTATGCGCCAATTAACATTAATGAGTTGGAGCAATAAATGGACGAAGATCGCCTTCATAGAATTGAGGAAAAGGTGGATAAGTTAGCTGACGCTATGGTTGAAATGGCTCGTATGGAAGAGCGTCTGGTAACTGTGTTTAATAGAATGGATGACATGGGGGGAGTCCTCAAGAAGATGGATGACCGTCTGGATGATATGGAGCGACAGGCTATTGTGCGTGGGCAGAAGATTGCCTTCGCTGAGAGATTTTTCTGGATGGTGGCTACAGGCGCAGTCGGCTTGGCCTTTGTATTTTTGCGGTAGTCGATGAGTAGGGTTAGTAAAAAGGCTGAAAGAAAGTACGCCAACGGCACAACTTACAAAGACAGCAAAGGGAAGACGCACAAGCGCACATCTGCCAAAGGCACAAAACGGGGTGATGCATACTGTGCAAGATCAAGCGGTCAGAAGCAGACTGAGAAAGTAAGAGTCAGGCGTAAAGCTTGGGGTTGCAGAGGTAAGAAATCAGTGAGGGCATAGATGTCACTAGTAGAAAATATCAATAAGCGTAAAAAGGCGGGTACGTCACGCTCTAAGAAGAATAGTACTGTAAGTTCAAAAGCCTACAAGAATATGAAGGCTGGTTGGCCTAAAAAGAAAAAGGGCAAGAAATGAATGAAAAACGTGAACTAACAGAAAAGCAAAACCTTTTCTTAGAAGCCCTTATGTCAGAGGAATGTAGGGGCAACCTACGTGCGGCTATGAACGCCGCTGGGTATGCAAAGGAAACCAGTATTTCCTCTGTGGTAGCATCACTTAAAGATGAGATTAATGATAAGGCGTCTATGACCCTTGCTATGAACGCCCCTAAAGCTGCGTGGAGCATGGTAGATGTATTAAATGACCCAAGTGCTATGGGAGCCAGAAACACCGTGGCAGCGGCCCGTGAAGTTCTGGACCGCACAGGTCTGATTAAGAAGGAACAAGTTGAAGTTAAAAATACGGGCGGGGCTATGTTTATACTGCCACCGAAGAGTGAAGATTGAGCATTTGGTTAAACAAAACCAGACCTAATAAAACCGCTAAGATACCGTATGCCTACAAAGCGTCTGAAGATGATCCGCTTGTACTAGTTGCGGATACGGATAAGGCGGTTATAGTTGAAGAGGCACTAGACTACCTAGAAGAAGGAAACTCCAGTCGTAAGACTGCTGAGTGGCTCACTAGTAAGACTGGCGACAAGATTAGCCACCAAGGTCTTATTCACATATGGAAGGATAGGCGGGGTAAGAACTCCGACAACCCATCTAAGAGGTTAAAGGATTTAGCAAAGGCTAACCGCAAGAGGAAACCAAAGACACCCGCTGATAAGAAGCTAAGTGCAGCTAAACGCCGACAGTCTGATGCTAAGAGGCGGCTAACCCTAGCCAAGAAGCATTTAGAAGAATTACAACCAGCCCAAGAGTTGGAGACTGCAAACCTCGACTTCTCTGTAATAGAGAGTGAGAAACAAAAGAAGGAAGTTGTATTTGCCCCAAACGCCGGACCACAAACAGAATTTTTGGCATCGGCAGAGAGAGAAGTATTATACGGGGGAGCCGCTGGGGGTGGTAAAAGTTATGGCCTTCTTGCTGATCCTATGCGTTATTTTGATAACCCTAACTTTAACGGGATTATACTAAGGCGTACAAATGACGAACTCCGTGAACTTATCTGGAAGTCACAAGAACTCTACCCCAAGGCGTTCCAAGGATGTAAATGGCAAGAGAAAAAATCCCAGTGGACATTCCCATCAGGAGCAAAACTCTGGCTCACATACCTTGAAAGGGACCAAGACGTTTTACGATACCAAGGTCAGGCATTCACGTACATTGCGTTTGATGAACTGACCCAGTATTCCACACCCTTCGCGTGGACGTATATGAGGTCAAGATTACGTACTACAGACCAGACGCTGCCTATTTACATGAGGGCAACTACTAACCCCGGAGGTCCGGGGCATGGATGGGTTAAGCAGATGTTTATTGACCCCTCTCCAGCTAATAAAAAATTTATTGCTAGGGACATTGAAACAGGAGAAGAACTACTATACCCAGATACACATGAGAAGGCTGGAGAGCCGCTGTTTTATAGGCGATTTATTCCTGCATCCTTGTATGACAACCCGTATCTAACAGAAGATGGTGCTTATGAAGCCAACCTCTTGTCGCTACCCGAAATGCAAAGAAGACAGCTTCTTGAAGGAGATTGGGGAGTTGCAGATGGAGCAGCCTTTTCTGAGTTTAGGAATGCCACTCATGTCGTTGAACCCTTCGATATTCCCACTGATTGGGTTAGATTTAGGTCGTGTGATTTTGGATATTCTTCTTATAGTGCTGTTCACTGGTTTGCTATTGATCCCAGTTTTGGCACACTGATTAACTACAGAGAGCTATACCTCTCAAAGCACACAGGCAGAGACTTGGCAAAGGCTGTATTAGAGGCCGAAGGCTCTGAAACCATACAGTACGGGGTGTTGGATAGTTCCTGTTGGCACAACCGTGGGCAAATAGGCCCAAGTATAGCCGAAGAGATGATAGCAATGGGATGTAGATGGCGTCCAAGTGACCGTACTAACGGCGCACGGATAGCCGGAAAGAACCGACTACACGAAGTTTTAAAGGTTGACGAAATAACGGAACTTCCGGGGATACAGTTCTTCAATACGTGCAGACAGATTATAGCAGATTTACCTGTACTGCCATCTGACCCAAGGGGTACAGATGATATTGACCCAAGGTATTCCTCTGATCACGCTTACGACAGCGTTAGATACGCCGTTATGAGCAGACCTAAAGCCTTTTCCCCCTTTGATATGGGCAAAGGCATTCCGCAACAGAGTTGGCAACCCGCTGACGCAATATTTGGGTATTAAATATGGCTTTAATGGACAAACCTACTCCAGAAGATGTTAATGAAACCGCTGACACAGTGGCTCTTGAAGAAGACGGCAACGTAGAACAGGAGAATATTACATATTCTGGGGCAGTTTCCTTTATAAAATCACAATATCAGCGGTCTAAGGATGCAAGATTTGCAGATGAAGATCGTTGGCTGGACGCCTACCGCAATTACAGGGGTCTTTATTCGTCTGAGGTGCAGTTTACCGACACTGAGAAGTCCAAAGCCTTTGTTAAAATCACAAAAACCAAGGTTTTAGCGGCATTTGCCCAATTAGTTGACGTTTTATACGCCGGATCGAAGTTTCCACTGGGTATAGAGGCCAGTAAGTTCCCTAAAAATGTTGCAGCAGCCGTATCTTACAACCCTAACGCCCTAACTAAAGATAAAATACAAGATACAGTTGGCGTAAACTACGATGTACCCCAATCTATCGTCCGGCCCGACATTGCCAAGGACTTAGGGCTGTATAAGGAAAAACTCAAAGCCGTAGAAGGTGATCTGGAGCTAGGTGTTAGTGGTATTGAAGGGTCAGTGACCTTTGAACCAGCTAAAGTAGCCGCCCAGAAGATGGAAAAGAAGATGCACGATCAGTTGGACGAAACTGAGGCGCAAAAGCATCTAAGATCAGTCTCTTTTGAGGCTGTTTTGTTTGGTACAGGGGTAATGAAGGGTCCGTTTGCCCAAGATAAGGAATATCCCCGCTGGGATGCAGACGGTAACTACGATCCTATGTTTGAAACGATCCCAAAAGTAGAATATGTATCTATTTGGGACTTCTACCCCGATCCTGACGCTAGAAATATGTCTGAGGCTGAATACTCCATTCAGAGGCACAGATTAAACCGCTCACAACTGCGTAATCTCAAGAAACGCCCACATTTCCGTGAAGAAAGCATAGAACTGGCGGTAGAAGCTGGTTCAGACTACGTGAGGGAGTACTGGGAAGACACTTTAGAGGATGATTCTAATAGTGGCACACTTGATAGGTACGAAGTGCTGGAGTACTGGGGTGTATTAGATACAGAGTTGGCAGAAGATGCCGACATTATTATTCCCAAGGAATTAGAAGACCAAGACGAAGTACAGGTGAATATCTGGGTTTGTAATGGGCAAATTCTAAGATTGGTAATGAATCCATTTACTCCTACAAGAATACCATACCTTTCTGTGCCATATGAATTAAACCCATACTCATTCTTTGGAATTGGCGTAGCTGAGAACATGACAGACACTCAATTGTTGATGAACGGCTTCATGCGTATGGCTGTAGATAATGGAGCTTTGTCTGGTAACCTATTGATAGAAGTGGATGAAACCAATTTGGTTCCGGGGCAGGACATGGCTGTGTATCCGGGGAAAGTCTTTAGGAGACAGGCAGGAGCGCCCGGACAGGCCATCTTTGGAACGAAGTTTCCGAATGTCTCTCAGGAGCTACTGATGATGTTTGACAAGAGCCGTCAGTTAGCAGACGAAGCCACAGGTATCCCATCCTACACCCACGGTTCCGGCGCTGTAGGGGGCATTGGAAGGACGGCTTCGGGCATGAGCATGATGCTTGGCGCGGCTGCTCAAAACATCAAGGCTGTGGTAAGGAACATAGACGATTACTTACTGGCCCCGCTGGGGAAAGCCCTGTTTGCATTTAATATGCAGTTTAATTTTGATGAAGAATTTATTGGTGACTTAGAGGTGAAGGCACGAGGTACAGAAAGCCTAATGCGTAACGAGGTACGTAGTCAACGACTACTACAATTTATGCAGATGACTGCCAATCCCGCTATGGCCCCATTTGTGAAGTATGACTACATTCTACGTGAGTTAGCTGCTTCTATGGACTTGGATGAAGAGAAGATACTCAACGATCCAAGAGAGGCAGCAATCCAACAGAAGATGATGGCTGAGATACAGGCTCTTATGCCTCAACCACCAGCCCCACCAGAGGGTGCTACCCCTGAAGGTGGCCCACCATCCGTACAAGACCCTACAGGCAACGGTGGGGGTAACATTGCTGCGGGACAAGCTCCTGAACCAGACGCAGCAGGGTTCACAGGCGGTGGCGGTGGAGCCAACGGCGGCAACGTAGCACCACAACAGCAGGGACAACCACCAGCGCCTAATGGAATGGTGCAGTAAATGAAGAATAAATGGATTTGGATAGGTCTTGGACTAGTAATACTTTTTTCTCTTATGTCTTACGGCGTTAATGAAGCTATGTGTACACCGCCTTGCCTATAGATGGAGGAATTAAGTCCACATGAAAAAAGCACAATAACTTGGCGGTGGACGGCACTTATATTCTACTTAGTGATATGCTTCTATGACTTTCTATTCTGCCCTGTGTGGTGGGGTTTAAACAGACCAGATATCTCCCAATTCATGGAGATAATAAATTCAACAACAGAGCCAATGGTTCAAATGGAGTTGATGAAAAAACTAACAGGGCAGCATGAGCCATTCACACTACTGGGTGGTGGATTATTTCACCTAGCCTTTGGAGCAATTCTAACAGGCTCATCTTTCGCAAATAAAAAGTAGGTAGTGACAAACTAAATGGACAAAGAATTTTACAAACAATTATTGCCACTGGTAAATGACAAGGTGGCTATGGAAGCACTCAAGGTATACTCCAAGGCTAGAATTGACCAACTGCACATTGCTCTAGAACAGGCCACAGGCGTAGAGCCAATGAAACACCAGCAAGGTCGAATTGCTGAACTACGTAGATTTGCAACCCTCCGCGAAGAAGTATTGAAAGGCTCTGAATAATGGGAATTTTTGAACGTATCTTTGGTTCATCAGATGAAACACCTAATTATCTAGGCGGCTCTGAGGAAGACTGGGCTAAAGAGGCTCAGGAATTTGCTAAAGAATTAAAACCAGCCTTTGATACGTCTGGCGACAAGATGCTGGAACAAGAAGATAAAATTTCTTCAAATACAAATATGTACGGATGGACTGACGCCGCCGCCGCTGATGAGGGCATGAAATACGCTGTGGACATTCCTGAAATTACTTGGAGAGATGTAGGCAATGTAGCTTTAGACTTCACCCCCATTATCGGAGACATAAAAGGCGGCTACGAGACAATAGCCATGATTGGCGAAGAGCTAAAGAAGGAAAACCCTAACTGGTACTTAATCGGAGCGATGGGCGGTCTAGGGGCTGTAGGTACAATCGTTGGATTAGTTCCGGGGGCTGGTGACGCTGCACAGAAGGCTATCATGCAAGGTACTAAGATGATGGCTGAGAAAAGCGGTCAACTTGCAGGGGATGTTACTGGAATAGCCAGAGCCGTTAGAGATGGTGATTTAGAATTTATAAAAGGCTGGAACCCCCCATCTTCCACTGAAGGCGTAGGCGCACAAGTAGTTACAAAAGAAACACTTGATCCTATACGGCTGAGAGGAAGTTCTAAAGGATTTTATAAAAATAAAGCCCCTAATTACGTTCCTGATATAGACGTACAAGCTACAGATCAGGGGTTATTACTCCCCACAAAGTCTTTAAGTATTGATGAACTTCAAAATTCAAAACTTATACCCCTTGTAGCTGACAGAACAGATGCGGGTAAAATTATTACGGGTCTTAGGGGAGGGGCTAGAGACTACGACTTTGAGGTTCCTGTAGAACTTCACGGCGGCAGAGGCTTTATGCGATACCCAGACACAGGATCGTTTGCTTCCCTAGAAAATGAAATGCAAAAAACAGCTAATACGGCTAAGGAACTAGGTGCAGATGGTACACCCGTAAAAGGCGTGTTTATGTCTATGAGTCCCGAAGGTTCTGACTTTAGTACTATGATGAGTGACACAGTTATAGAAATGATGAAACAGTCACCCATTAAAAATAGAGACATGAAAGAATTAAATAAGTGGGTAAAAACAAATATAGATGCTAATTTTATTGGTTTTGATGATTTAGATTCCGCTAAAGACTACCTAAAAAATAATATGGTAGGATCAAAAAGATCACTTATTTGGAAAGAATTGGATAAAACTACCTACGTAGATAAAGGTTTCCCAACAATGGGAGATGCTAGAGTAGCTATTTCTGAGGAAGCTCTTAGAACCACCCCACTTCTTCAAGGTTCTTCAGTAGCTAACCTTGATACTTCAGGTAACTTAATTACGGGTCCAGTGCGAATACACCCAACCTACAGTGGTCAAACAGGTCCAACAGGTGCAGCGGGGTATGCAGGAGAACTTGAGCCAATACCTTACGAAATACTAATGAGGAAATTTATTGATAGGCGTAGGGCGCAAGGACAAGGAAAAGCAGAAGATTTTAGGTCATTACAAATGTCTCAGTTTGGAGATGATGTAGACCAGCAAATGGTTACCGAAGCGAATGAGTATTTAAACCTTATAGAACAGGCTGAAAAGGATGCGTATATAAGGAGACTTCCTGAACAAAGACAGGAACAACAAATATATAAGTTTGGCGACAACGGTGGCCCACCCCTAAACGATCCACCTATAACAAATCAAATGACAGATGCTTTTGCAGATGAACTTGAAATTGGCACAAGTCAATTTAATGTAGAAAACCCAGATGTTGTTCTAAAAAACCACAGCTTAGACGATCTTGAGGCCATTGATTTAAATAGAAGCACTGCTGGAGGCCCTAAGAAAAACGCTAAAATAAATGCTCCTGTAGAAGAAGGGGCAGAAAAGTCGGTTCGTTTAAACCTAAGTTCTAAAATTGATCCTGATGGACCCCCCGCACCCTTTAATAGATTGCAGACAGTCCACCCAGTAAATTCAAAAGGAACACCTAACTATAATACGGCAGAATCCTATTTACCAGCAGTTACTTTAGAAAATGGAACATTTCACGTAGACCAGAATAAGCGAAGACTTATTGCCGAAACTGGTGAAAAAGTACCCGCCATGTCTGTTCAGGGTAACGTCACTTCCCAAAGAAATGTCCTTAACGAAATGGACGATACTGTAATAGAAATAGCGATTAACCCTAAAGATAAACATTTGTTTATAGACATGAAGACAGGACAGGCGGTTAAAGGATTTGATATTGCTACC
>Ga0315316_10003271_pt1 | contig 11739 bp, 6 predicted proteins | sample M160m3416metaG_FD_203702 | JGI IMG/M metagenome (GOLD analysis project Ga0315316, IMG submission 203702) | Ammonia-oxidizing marine archaeal communities from Monterey Bay, California, United States - M1 60m 3416 | ecosystem: Environmental > Aquatic > Marine > Intertidal zone | place: USA...
ATCGTATGCCGGATACACGCGCTTGATGTCACCGAGCACCTTGCGAATATGCTCAAGCATGAGCCGGTAATAAACCCCGGTGGAATTGATCTTTTCCTCGCGCACCTCGGCAAGGTTCTTTTCGCGCTTCTTGAAGTTCTCGATTTGCTGCTCGTTGAAAACATAGGGGCCTGCACTGGGTGGACGGAAGTCTGTATTCAAAGACTTGCCGCCCCACGATGCCTTGATCAAAAGAATGGATTCACCGACGTGCTTTTGCATGGTGATGCCAAAGGTTAACTCCGGGCCGATCTTGGGATCGCGCCCTCCTGCGCCGTAGCCGACAGTCAGTTTTCCTTCCTTCACACCAGACTCCTCAGAGGTATCGATTGATGAAATCCAGATTTGATCATGCGCCTTGGCCGAGCCATCGGCATTCTGGATCGCCTTTAACAACGGAGCCGTTTTCGGATCCATCCCCAGATGCCCTAGGGTTCGCTCTGCCGCATGCCCCTGCATATTGGATTGACCCACCAACAGGTAAACTTTCAGCGGTTTGGCCGACAGCGAATAAGAAACGCCCAAGAGGGCCAAAATGCTGATCAATTGTAATTTCATGGTTTGGGTAAGTTGATGGGAGTCAGGCTGAGGTCTTTGTAGAAGAATGGAGAGAAGGACTTTCATGCCTACACAAGCACCTCGACCATCGACCCCGTGCTGTCGGCAAACGACTTCACCGGAACGTCCACTGCATTGAGCATCGAGACAAACAGGTTGGTAAGCGGCACCTTCTTCTCGCCCTCGAAGTAGTGCAGGTTCCCGTGCTTGAAGCCCAGCGCATTTCCTCCCGCCACCTGAATCGGATAGTTCCTGGTATTGTGGGAGGCGTGCGGATGGGCTGAGCCCCAGACGACTACCGTCTGGTCAAGCATGTTGCTGTCGCCTTCCGGAGTATTTCGCAAGCGCTGCAGGAAGTAGGCATGCTGTTTGGCGCGCCAGTTGTCCCACTTTCCTGATTCGGTTGGGCGCTTGTGCGCGATGTCGTGAGTGGCTCCCTTGTAGCCGAGCACGTAATTGGCATAGTTCCACATCTCACTGCCACTGGAATGCTCGCTTTCGAGCATGAGGGTGGCAAAGCGGGTGGAATCGGTCTGTAACGCAAGGTAGAGCAAGTCATACATGCATCGGGTGTATTCCTCCGGATCCTTGTGGGAAACCTCAAGATTCAGCCCCTTGGTATCGACATTCGGCAATGGCTGGTGTGTCCACTGGCTGGTGCGCTCGACTCGCTTTTCCAGAGCGCGCACCGAGTCGAGATACTCCTCCATTTTCTGTTGGTCTTCTTTTCCTAGGCGACCCTGGAGTCTTCTGGAGTCCTCCATCATCAAGTCGAGCACACTCGCCTCGCGTTTGAGGTCGGCGCGAACTTGCTCGATCCCCTTGCCTGAGTAGGGCTTGAATAGTCGGTTAAAAATCTCCTGGGGTCGGTGCATCGACGGGATCGGTCGACCGGGACCGTAGTGCGAGAGTGTCTTGGCACTGCCATAGGATCCCGTGCCACCCTCGGTGCCTAACACGAGTGAGGCGTAACGGGTCTGATGTCCATTCACCTTCGCAGCGAGTTGATCGACGGAGATGTTGTTTGTTTTTTCCGTTCCCGACATGTTGGCCCCGGTAGCGAAAACATCACCACTGCTGTGACCGCCCATTCCGACCCCCCCTTCGTGTTCAAGGCCGCGCAGGTAACTCACGGAGTCTTTCAACGGAGCGAACGGAGCTGCCGATTGATTAAAGGTAAGAGGACCGGCGTCCTTGCATGGCCACCAGTTCCAGCCGTGGTGCGAGCCGTCCTTGGTCTTCGGTTCGTAGACACCGTAGGAGATGTAGCTGACCACCATACGTTTGGGCAGCGCCTTGCCTTCGGCTGCCTTGCCCCAGGACATGCCTTGGAGCAATGGCAGAGCCAGTGCGACACCACCACCCCTGATGAATTCGCGTCGGTTAATATGCCAGGGCTTCTCTTGCATAAGGTTATTCTTCCTTGCTTATAGTTCCTGTGAATATCGGGCTCTGGCAAACGGATACAATCATGTCCTGCAGCTTGTATCCATCTTCTTGCCCCAGCTGCAGCAACTTCTTGACCTCAAATCGATCGCGGTAGGTTAGCTCCCGGCCGATACCGTAAGTCATGAGCCTGCGGATGACGTTTTCGGCAATCTCAGCCTTGTGTTCCTTGAGTAGATATTTCTTGAGTTCCTGCATGCCGTCAACCACGGGGCCGTGAGGCACGCGCGAGGAGGCCTCCACTTCCTCCGTATAGATCGATTTCAGGTAGGCCTGATAATCTGCAAAAGTCTTGTCTTTATTATGGCTGAAACCCCGCACCCGAACCTTCTCCTTGGGAATCAAGGGCTGGTATTTCCCGATTGCGTTGTAGCGTTCGAATGGAATCCCCCATGGATCAAGCCGCACGTGGCAATCGTTGCAGCTTTCCTTATTCCGGTGGAGCGCGAGCAGGCTCTTAATCGAGACCGCTTCATCCGCGGAATCACCCACGGAGTCAGATAATGCCGGAACTTCAGCAGGTGGTGGCTTGACCTCATCGCCCAGAATCGCCTCTCGCAACCAAACCGCCCGATAGATCGGGTGTGGGGCGGAACCGGTGGAATTCCCTACCAACACGGACCCCTGGGTCAGAAGTCCTCCGAGTCGATCTTCAGGTTTGATCGAAACGGCACGAAGCCTCAATCCCTCGACCCCGCTGACTCCGTAATGCACCGCGAGCGGTTCGTTGAGGTAAGCAAAATCAGAATCGACGATGTTCATGACGCTCTCGTTGGTTCTGATCAATTCGCTGATGAAGCCCACCGTTTCCTCGTGCATGTAGTCGCGGATGGTCGGACGGAACAGCTGATCCTGACCACGTCGCGCACCGACGTGCACGGTGTAGAGAAACCGCGGAAAAAGATCACGGTTGATGTTCACCGTTTTCATCTTGGCAATGCTCAGCCACTGGGTGGTGAAGTTCTCGACAAAACCTGCCGCACGCTTGTCGGCTAAGAGTCGGCGGACTTGGGCCTCAATGACCGTGGGGTCATTGAGCTTATCTGAAGCAGCGAGATTAAAGAGCTCCTGATCCGGCATGCTTCCCCAGAGAAAATAGGATAGACGCGAGGCGAGTTCGTATGGTTTGGTCGCGGCGGCCTCATTAATCGCTGCATGATAAAGAAACTGCGGTGATATCAACACCATCGCCAGCGTCTCGCGCATCGCCTGCTCAAGAGTATCGAACTCTGCATCGTAGATCTTGTAGATCCGGAAATAATGATCGACCTCACCTCTAGCAACCGGGCGCCGAAACGCCCGTGACATGAAGCGTTTGATGACCTCGTAAGCATACTCGCCGCTCTTTGTGTCACGCAGAGGTGATTCAAAGAGGATCCGCGTGTGGTGCTCCGGCGGCCAGTCCTCAGCCACGGGGGCCTCGAACTCGAGTGACTCAAGGACCACGCGGGGAGCCTTGACACTCCAGGAGGCATCAAAGCCGCTCTTGCGGTGATCGTTGAGTTCGCCGTTGTCGAAAATATTCTGGGCAGTGATGGTGATGCTGGGTGGGCGTGTCTTGTTTCTGTGCTTGCTGGCCGGCTGGACCGGGATGTTTTCGATACGCCCACGAAATTCAAACTCCTTGAGTTCATCATGAGTGTTTGTCAGGTGAACGATTCCCACTTCTCGATAGACTCCTGATCCTGAATCATGGCGGAGGTCGGTGCCCATCACCAGGCGAAGTGGCACTTCCCTGAACCCCGCAGGGAAGTTCCCCGATGCCTTGATGCGGATTCTGAACTCACCGGTCTTGGGCCAGTTTTGTAAGCCGACGGTTTTCCTGCCAACGCCAGGCCCTTGGTAGACGCCGATCTCCGCTTGAGACAATCCGCCTTTGCCTAGTTTTCCATGTTCCCACTTCGAGCTCAATCGGTGGATTTCCGGCTTTCCGGGATCGACAATCGCACTTGCCATCGCTTTGCGTGCCGCCTCCTTGTAGCGCACCAGTTGATCCGGCCCTATCATCATCATTTCCGCAGTATTATTGAAATGATACGGCTTGTCCGGGTCGACGGGCAGGTCCTTGGCCAGCTCCAGCTCGAACCCCAATAAGTCCCGCATCGTGTTCTGATACTCAAAGTTGGTGAGCCGACGTGTCGTTGTGGCAAACGCAACTTTGCTGGCTTTTTTGACATAGTCACGCAGAGTCGACTCTATCCACTTAACGGTGGCGGCGCGATCCAATCCACTCGGTTGATTCTCCTCCTCCTCCGGCGGCATCTCGCCAGCCTGCAACACGTCGAGGATCAACTCCCAACGCTCCAAGTTCTTTTCTCCAGCCAGGTTACCATCGAGATCATGCAAGGTCACCTTTCCCTTGGCCTTCTTTTGACCATGGCACTTCACGCAATTGGCCTTAAAAAAAGGCGCCACGACCGAATCAAAGCCCGCCTTTCCCTTCGGCATGGCATTGAGTGGCAAGCCTAAACTCAATAGAGCGATTACCACCGCCTCCCGAAACATCATGCCCTGAGCAAATGCTTAATCGGGCCGGTTTGATCGTGGCCGAATTTAGTCAGGCCGGTATCAAGCGCTCCATAGTGCTCGATGGGGTTGCCGTAGGCATTGAGCAGTGTGGTGTAAAAGTTTCCGAGGGTGCTGTGACCGGCTTGCCCGTAGTTGGGCAGACGGACGTATTGGCGGCGCAAGTCGACGCGGGTGTTGTCACCGGCCAGAACGACGAAGGGATACTCGGTTCCGTGGGAGTGGTGGGTTTCGCCACCATCTGGAAAATAGAAAATCATGGTGTTGTCGAACATCGTTCCTCCCGCTTCCGGCACGCTCTTGAGACGGGTGACGATTCGATCGACAAGGGTCATGTGATGGGTACGGGCAAGTTCACGGATAGTCTCGGCCTTGAGACCACCGATCACCTTGTTGTGACCGACGTCGTGCATGTTCACCTTTTCGCCTTCGATTCCGGGTAACCCCGTATAGCGGTGACCCAACTCGTCGACAGTGAAGGCCACGACGTTGGTAAGACCCGAAATGAGCGCCCCGAGCAATACCTCCGTATGGCCAACCTGACGGTCCAAGGTCGTCATGCCGGGGTCGAGGTATTTAGGATCGAGCTTGGGAACGTGCTTGCGAATAGTGTCAGCCATTGCATCAATCTTCCGGTTACGCTCGCGGATCGCTTCCACCGAATCGGCATAATTCCCAACCTTGGCTTTCTCAAAGCCGCCAAGTGATCCCGCTACCGTGCCTTCGTTCTTGGCGACGAACTCCAGAACCTTGCGGTCCAGTTGGTATTGAGTCTTGGCGGACTGGTCCGTTGAAACGGACTTGAACAGTTCCTCCATGGCGACACGGGGTGAACCGAAGGCATAATTGGGTTGCTGAGGACCACGGGCCGAGAAACCGGTAGCCACGTCATCCAAGGTGCCGCGGGCATTGCCTCCTCCGAGAGGGAAACAGGCCAGTTCGATATGCTCGGCGGGGGAGGGAAAGAGTTTGGCTAACTCGAAATCGACGGTTGCCCACTTGATGGAACTGGGGCGTTCGTTGGCTTTGAAAACACCCAACGAGGAACACCAGGAATGATGCCCCGTCGTGCACATCTTGCCGGAGAGACCTTGCAGAATGGTGAGGTTTTCCTTGTGGGCGGAGAGGGGGTCCATCCATCGGGGAAGGTCGTGCCCATCGAGATCGACATCAATCGCCTCCTTACGCTTATCGAGCTCCATTGACTTGGCGTCGAGACTTGGTGGCACGCACACTTTTGGCCACAGGCCGTTGCCCCGGTGCATGAAAATGAACCGTGTCGGCGGTTTAGCCGAAGCTGCGGAAAGTTGCGGAGCATCCATCCCTACCAGCGCTCCAGCACTCAATAGTGACTGCTTCAAAAAATCTCGACGGTTGTTCATAATTGCTGCCTAGGTTGTTTACGATACCGAAATGAGTCGGAAGTTAAAAGGGAAACAATAACAGATTTGAAACTACCTCCATTTTGAAGATAAGCACGGTCTGCATCGATAAGGGTTTGCGAATCGGAAAACATCTCGTTGCGGCCCATGTAAAAGCGAAAAGCGTGCCGAATAATGCTCTGGCGTACTCGATCGGATTTGGATAGGCGATCGATCAGATCAAAGGGATCCGTAACATTGCCGTCCAGAGCGGGATCGCCAGTACCCACCAGTTCGCCGAGCGTACTGACCGGCTTTGTCTTATAGGTGGTAGCACCGTTCTTCTTACTTGGCTTTGCAAGAATATGTTCCTCATGCTCCAACGGTTCTTGAAGTCGGTAGCGGCCAAAATCATCAAAAACCTCAAATGGCAACCCTAGCGGATTCATCTGTTGATGACACTTAATACACTCGGCCTTCAGCGTCACTCCCTCGACTCTTTCACGAAATGTTTTGTGCGGGTCTTCCGGAACCTGTGCGTCAACGGTGATTGGTATATCAGGAACACGTCCAGCGAGAAGCTTTTCCCGGATCCAACGTCCGCGCTTGATCGGGTCGGTATGAAAATTGGAGGAGTGCGCAATCAACCAGGCGGGGTGAGTCAGCAATCCTTTGCGCTGCGAAATCTCGAAGGGTTGCTCAACGGGGTAATCCCAAAACTCCACATCATTCAGACCCTTGTGGTTTTTGTTCTCCACTCCTCCGTAACGGAAGGGGTTAGGCGTGGGCGGCAGGTTGTAAAATACCGAGTGGTTGTAGTAGTAGCCGTGCGCAAAAGAAGGTGTGGTAAACGGCGTGCGCCCCTTACCAATTGTTTCCCCCCAGAAATGCATGTGGCGCATAAATTCGCGCTTGGATTTCGTACCCGAAACACGAACGGATTTCTTGGCGCTTAGAAAATCCAGATTCTCCTCAATGACCTTCTCCGGGTTTTCCTTCCAGTCCGTCTTCTTGAGCCTTTCGTACGCCTGGGTCCATTCGGCAATGATCTTTCGTCCCGTTTCGTTGTCTTTGTCGTGGTAAACGAAAAACTCTTCAGTGGTCAGCAAGTTTTCGAAAACCTTCTCGTCCTTCTTCAGGTACCAATCCACCACCCGATCGGCTTCCTTGATCAGAAACCCGGGGGTGCCCAAGGTACCGCGCCCGGGGTTCTGGTAGTAGCCGTCGCTGCGCTCGATATCCTTGAAAATCTTGGCAGCCTTCGGATAGCCAAAGAATTCACGAAAGAAACGGACGATCTTGGGATGCGACGTTTCGTGGGAGCGCATGTTCTTACCACTGATCTTATGGTCCACGGGCCCTTTGTAATAATTTTCGTCGGCCAGCAGACGCTTCACTTCTCGACGGTAGTCGTCCTTGGATTCGAGACGCCCCTCTTGGGCGGCTTTGGCTAGTTCGGGGTCGGGGCTGCGGTCTCCCAAGGCGTAAGCGATCGCCAGGCTGCCTTCTTGGGCGGTGAGCTTGCGTCGCCCGAACGCGTCGGGTTCGCCACCTCCCAATTCCAAGCGATAAAGAAAATCGGACTCTAGCAACACGGCAAAGAGCATTTGCCGCAACCCCTCCGAGTTTCCAGCCAGCGCAATGGACGACCGCAACAGATCGACGTATTTGGCGAGCTCCTCCTTCGTCGGTTTGCGCATCAATACGCAATCGAACTGTTCCTCCACCGCAGCGTTCATTTCCTCGTCCGTTGGTGGTTCTGCCTTGAGGACGATTCTCTCGAAGGCCTCGGGCGTAACTTTGGGATACCAGCGATCCTTACTGCTCAAAGCTTTCAGCAGTTTCTCTTTTTGCGGAGTCTTCAACCGGGCGGCAAAAATTTGTTTGCCCGCTATCCATTTTGCGTTGCCCAACATGACCAACAAATGTCCCCCGTCCAAGGTCGTGACGTCATAATCACGAACCCCCGAACGATCGGGCAACAAGAACGGGTTCTTCACTCCATCAAACTGACGTGTCGAAAATCCTCTTCTTTCATGATCGCTCAAGCGCAGAACGTTCATCACCCTTTCATGGAAAATCCTCGGACTGACCAACCACCTTCGGGAGGGCGAGAAAGGTTTGTCCTTTATCTCCCCGCTGAAAAGCTTGTCGTGGTCGACGTAGTTACCGTATCCGGGATACCGTAGTTTCTTCTCCAGCTTGGAGGCCTTGTGCTTCCGCAATTCCTTGCGCACCCACTCGAACAAAGCCTTCTTTTCCGCCTCGCTCGGCTGAGCCTTTTTCTTCGGCGGCATTTCCTCCAGGAACAACTGCTCCTGCACGCGGTTCAACAAATCCAGCCGTGCCCCCAAGGTCATACCCGCCAGGTCATCCAGGCGCACATCGCCTTTCTGAGAATCCTGATCATGACAATCCAGACAATGCGTCTCTAGGATGGAACCCTCCTTTGAGGGAACCGTAAAGGGACTGTTCGCTGCTACACCAACACTGGCGACCGCAAGCCACATGATGGCTACGCAGCAAGGCGCAGAATAATTGATCCTGATCATTGAGAGAGTTTAGCCAATTTTTCGGCAATAGCCTTCATTCTCTTGGGCCACTCCTCAAAGGTCACTTTCTGGGCACCGGGAATCTTCGGAGCGGTAATGCCTTCGACCAGTGATATCGCCGGTTGAGCATAAAGAAACTGCACATTCTTCTGGTCATAAGTCCCAGGTAAGCTCCTGGCGTAAATCTCCAGCTCGGCAGCGTATTCGACCGGGTTCTCACCGATATTGCCTTCCGATGGCACCCAGATCACCCCCGAGACGCCCATCGGGGTCAGCGGACTCACACACCAGTTGTAGGCATAGGTTGGAATGGTATCCGATGATACGGAATCACCTTTGCCGGCTTCCGGGAAGGCGGGTGCCTTGAGAGCGAAGGCCGAGGAATCCGTGCCTTTCTTACCTACCCCGGTAATGCCTTGAACGAAAACCTGAACCTCCTCGAGGTGACTGGCGACGGCCTTCCTTGCCACCCCGGAGTTGGGGAACTGCAGGAACAACTCATCGAGTCGGGCCTGGAAAGCGGGGTTCTTTATGTTCCTGACACCATGGAACGAGGTCCAGGACAACGGAGAGGCGAACTGTCGATTACGCCCTCCCCGCCCGGATGACATCGTGATAAATCCCTGTGGGATACCCGGACGATTGAGGGCCCTGGCAAACTCATAGGCAAACATGGTGACCCCGCTGCCTTCCTTGGAGAAATCAGCGCCCAACCAATGGGACCGGTATTTTCCACTGCCAGTCTCAAAACGACGCTTCCTCGGGGTGGGGAAACTGCTGGACTTGGTCTTCCTGCAGAACTCCCTCACCAGCGGCATTGTCTTGGGCAACTCGACTTCCTTATTACGGCGGTCATAAGCCCACTCGGAGGTTAGCAGTGTGCTTCCCGTCACATACCAGACGTCTCCGATAAGGATATCACGGACTACCCGGTTGAAACCATTCGTAGATTTCACTTCGAGGGTAATCGGCTTGGTCGAGGCTTTCCTGGGCGGAAAGGTCACTGACCACTGCTCGAGATTATTGGGCTCAGCTGCCTGAGTCATCCCGTCAAGGGTAACGGTTACCTTGACGCCTTTGTTCACATGCCCCCAGATTTTTATCGGGTGATCGCGCTGAAGAATAACTCCATCCCGGTAATACTCCGCCACCTGCATGATGGGATAGTCGGGATCGGTCCAACGGGCATACTTCGCCTTGAGGGCAGCGGCTTTTTCCAGGTCGTCCTCCTCAAAAATGAACTTGCCGTCAATGGCGGCGAAGGGTGTCGCAGGCAAGCCTGCCTTGTTGTAGAGGTTGGAGTTCTCTGGCACGGCACTGTAGGCATATTGCACACCGATCGGGGCAGGCACCTTTGCAGAGGTGACCACCACGGTTTCCCCGACGATCTTCGCCTCCGCGGCGTGCCACTTCCTCTCCTTACCGCATAGCCGGAAGTGAGTCAGCTTGGCTCCCGGGGTGGGCTTGGCGGGCTCGACGAACTTCCCCGGTTCCCTGCGGTCCTTGGCCATGCCCTTGCTGCCGGCCATTAACCCACCAAAGAGGCTCTCCTTCTCGAAGGAAACTCTCACCTTGTGGCCATTGACTGTATACCCACTATAGATCGGACCGGTATAGGCAACCTTCTTGCCGTATTGCTTGGCCAGGGCCCATCTGGCCATTCGCATTCCGGGATGCAGTTTGTTGTAGTAGTGGATGCCCCCGGGATTGGCCGAATTGAGATCGGATTGCACCACCATCCCCACGTTTTCCCGGTTGTTGGCAAAGTACATGTGCTGCACCTGGCGGATGTCGGCAAAGCCGACGTTATCCGGATCCGGTGAACCATAGGGTTGCATTTGCGTAAAATAAAAAGGCATATCGGGCATGCTCCATGCATCGCGCCAGCCCTGAACAAGGGCTTCCATCCTCGAAGCGTAAATCCTACCGTCCCCGCTGTTACTCGTTCCCTGGCACCAAATGGCACCGCGAATCGCATAAGGAATTACCGGGGCAATCTTTCCATTGAAGAACTGAGACGGCCCGCGCCACATGCCGGCGATCCCGGGAAGATTGGGGCGGGCAGCCACCTTCCCCCCGGCCTCTGCTGCATGACCCGCCACATCCTGCCACGCTTTCAGGTCGGCGTAGTACTGCTCGAAGGCCTTGCGGCCTTGCTTGGTGAGCGGATCCGCATCGTGAATAAGGTTCCTGTCTTTTTCCAGCTTGGGATGATCCTCTATCGCCTTGCGCTGGGTAAAGGCCTGAATCTGCGTGTTGCTGTGGGCACTGAGCAGGATTCCGATCGGAACGTTCAACTCCTTATAGAGCTCGTGGGCAAAGGATAAGGAGAGAGCCGAGAAGCCACTTGCGGCGCTGGCTTTCTTCCAGCCATCCTCGGAGGTAGCCTTCTTCTGCGGATAGAGGGCGGACACGGTGTCGATGTTGATTTCCCTGATGGGAATGTCCTCCTTGGATGAGGTGAGTTGCTTTGCCAGCTCGTTGCACATGCTCTTGCCCGCCGTCCAGACCATGTTGGATTGCCCGGAGGAGAACCAGACCTCTCCGACCAGCACACCCTTGAGAGAGATCGATTTTCCCCGGTTGTTCTTTACCTCAAGACCCCGTTCTTCCCCGGATGCCTTCAGGGGATCCAGCTTCACCATCCAGTTGCCGTTCTTATCCGCCACGGCGGTCTTGGTTTGCCCGGTAAAATCAACAGTTACCTTGTTTCCCGGCTCATCAAATCCCCAGACCGGAACCTTGGACTCCCGCTGCAGGATCATGTTGTCGGTGAAGGGAACCGCCAATTCCAGTTGCTGATCGGCGGCCGACACGCTGAGTGCCATCGATACCGCTAGGAGACAGGAGAAGAGTATGTTGTTCATGTTATTTTTCTGGAAGCAAAAGGTTTATTCCCGGTCCCTTCTGGACCATCTTCTTGCGCACCATTTTCTAGTCCAGGTTGCCGTACGGGGCAATGTGGTGGCTGAGGTGCTGGAAGCAACTAAGTTCGCCCTGATCCGCTCCCCGTTCTTCGTTTCGGGAAACAGCTCCATCTGCCCGGCGCGTTTCAGCGTCTGCGGCAGTCACATGACCACTGCAGACCCCAAACAGAATGGCACAAAACAGTTCTGGATATATCCTCATGCCTTCTAGTTTACCTTCAATTCGATCAAGTAGGACCCATCCCGATTTTTCTTCAGCACCTTCATGCTCATGGGCGCGTCCTTGTGATCGAATCGATCGCCCGGCTGGAACGGGGCCTTCAACAGGTC
>Ga0315316_10003275_pt1 | contig 11728 bp, 10 predicted proteins | sample M160m3416metaG_FD_203702 | JGI IMG/M metagenome (GOLD analysis project Ga0315316, IMG submission 203702) | Ammonia-oxidizing marine archaeal communities from Monterey Bay, California, United States - M1 60m 3416 | ecosystem: Environmental > Aquatic > Marine > Intertidal zone | place: USA...
TTCTATAATCCAGGCTGCTACACCTACTGGACTATCCATCATTCCATAACTTAAAGTTTGAGGTTTAGTTGCTTGTTGTGTCCTATAGCCGTCCTGCATAATTTGATCTTTATCAAATTTTATTTGCCAATCTTTTTCTTCTTTAGTTTTTGGACCATCTGGATGACGCATAGTTAAGCAATTAATATGTATTGCTTTACATGTTTGAGCATGATCATAAGCTAACCAATTGCAAATAGTTGCGCCCCAATCTCCTCCTTGCGCTAAATAATTCTTATAACCAATATTTTTTACCATTAATTTATTTAGAACTTTGGCTATTTTTCTGGGACCCATTGGATTTAACAGTCTTCCAGAAAACCCAAAACCAGGAAGTGAAGGTACAATAACATCAAAAGCATCTTCTTCTTTTCCACCAAATTGTTCGGGATGAGCTAGTTTTTTAATTATATGAAGAAATTCAACAATTGATCCGGGCCATCCATGCATAAGAAGTAATGGCATTGGGTTAGCTCCGCTTCCTTTTTCGTGAATAAAGTGAATATTTATATCATCAACTTTGCTTGTAAAATTGGAAAATTTATTTATTTCTGCCTCATATTTTTTCCAGTTAAAATCTTTTATCCAATAATTTGAAATTTCTTTCATATATGAAAGATTGGTACCATGTTGCCATTTATCCATATCTGGCATGTCGTTCCAAGGGTAACTTTTTACCTTGCTATAAATGTCTTGGATAGTTTTTTCAGAAATATGAACTTTAAATGGTTTTACCATTTTTTATGAATGACTAATCCAAATAGTTTTTGTTTGAAGATATTGATTTAATGCTTCAGTCCCTTGATCTCTGCTTAGTGATCCAGATTTTTTATATCCGCCGAATGGAGTTTTGATATCACCTTCAGAAAAAGTGTTAACTGATATTGTTCCGCATGGTAAGTTTTTAGCAATATAAAATGCTTTGTTAATATCCTGAGTAAATACGCTAGCATGCAAACCGTATTTAGAATTTTTTGCAATTTTTAGAGCCTCCTCTGTATTATTGACCGTAAGAACTCCAAGAACAGGACCAAAAATTTCATCCTGAGCAATTGTCATATTTTCTTTGACGTTATCAAAAAGTGTTGGTTTTGCAAAAAAACCCTTTTGATTACTTTCTGAAATACCTCCGTATAAAATTGACGCTCCTTCATCAATGCCTTTTTGAATGTAGCCATCAACTTTAGTCAAATGTTCCCTAGATATCATAGAACCCATACTTGTATTTGTGTCTAATGGATCTCCAACTTTAATATTTTTTACTCTTTTCAGCACTTTGTCTAAAAATTCATCTTTTACTTTTCTGTGAACAATCTGCCTCATATTTGCTGAACAATTTTGGCCGCCATTCCAAAAGGCTGAATTAATAGCGTTATCTATTAAAGTATCATTTATTTTAGCATCTTCTAAAACTAAAAAAGGACTCTTTCCACCCATTTCAAGGCCAATAGTTTTTAAATTGCTCTCACCAGAATATTTCATAAACAAACCACCTACTTCAGTTGATCCGGTGAATGAAACTGCATCAACATCATTATGTCTTCCTAAAGCTTCACCAACATCACCAAAACCAGGTAAAACGTTAAACACGCCATCAGGAATTCCTGATTCTTTTGCTATCTGAGCAATTCTTATTGCTGACAAAGGAGTATCTTCAGCTGGTTTTATTATTACTGAACATCCTGCTGCTAAGGCTGGAGCAGTTTTCCAAACAGCCATCATTAATGGAAAATTCCAAGGAACCACACCTGCTACAACACCAATAGGCTCCTTAATAATTAAACTTGTTATCGATGGATCTGTAGGAGCTACTTTGCCAAAAATTTTATCAATTAATTCTGCATACCATTGAAAATGCATCGGAGTGTCATTAGCAACTTCATTTACACAATCATTAATTAGTTTGCCAGTATCAACACATTCGATTACTGAATTTTCTATACCATGTTTACGAAGTAATTTAGCAAATCTAAGTAAAATATCTTTCCTAAATTCCGGTGATGCTTTTGACCAAACGCCACTTTCAAAAACTTTTCTTGAAACCTTAACTGCTAAATTTACATCTTTATGATTACATTTTGCGACAGAGCAAAGAATATCACCGGTGGCTGGATTTATACTTTCAAACTTTCCACCATCAATAGCATCAACATATTTCCCGTCAATAAAGGCTCTACCTTCAAATTTTAGTTTACTAGCAATAGATTTATAGTTTGTTGAGGTCATTTTTTTAAAATCATAATTTAATCTAAATAAATATGGCAGTAAAGCTTCTTTAACAAACTTTAAAAAAGGTATATTAAAAGGGATAAATACATAATGTTATCAAATAAAAAAATTGTCTGTCCTAATAACTTAATCAATGTTGCAAAAAAATCTGGCACAGTTGATGCTGCAATTGTTAATGCTGGAGAAATATTTCCAATGGAATCTGTTCATAAAGCTGTTGAGCACAATTTAATAAATCCAATTTTTATTGGCAATCCAGACCAAATTAAAAAATTTGCTGATAAATTAAAGTGGAATATTTCAAAATACAAAATTATTGATGAAAAAGATGAAAATAGTACAGCTCCAATAGCAGCAAAATTAGCAAGTGAAAATAAAGTCAAAATTATTGTTAAAGGTCACATCCATACAGATATATTAATGAAAGCAGTGCTAAAAAGAGATTTAAATTTAATTGGAAAGAAGAGATTAAGTCATGTTTGGCATATGACATTAGATAAAGATGATAAACCATTTATAATAACTGACGGCGTTGTAAATGTTTTGCCAAAACTTGAGGTTAAAATGCATATTCTTAGAAATGCTGTAGATTTTGCAAATAAAATTGGCATATCAAGACCTAAAGTTGCAGTCTTATCTGCTACAGAAGAAATAATAGAAAGCGTTCCAAGTTCGATAGAAGCTGATTTAATTACCAAAAAAGCTAAAGAAGAAAATATTAATGCTGATGTTTTTGGTCCTTTAGCTTTTGATAATTCTGTTTCAAAAAAATCAGCAGCAATTAAAAAAATTAAAAATGAAGTTTCAGGTAATGCTGATATATTGTTAGTTCCTAATGTAGAGGCAGGAAATGCTTTAGTTAAAATGATGATTTATTTTATGGGTGCCTGTGCTGCTGGTGTAGTTTTAGGTGGAAAAACTCCTATTGTAATTACAAGTCGTTCAGATGAAGGTGAGGCTAGATTAGCATCAATTGCTGCTGCAATTGTTTCTTTAAATTAGTAAAATTATTTTTGGAGCTGAACAGGATCCATCATGTATCTGTTGGAAGGCTGAAGCCCCATCTTTTAATTCTCTATACTCAATCCAATTTAAACTGCCAAGTTCTTTATTAGCGAGAATACCTAAGGTTTTTTCAAAATCTTTATTTGTATAGCAGTAAGTTCCAATAAATGTAATTTCTTGAAGTGTTGTTTTTCTAAAATCAAAAGAACCATTGGGTTGGGTAAGACCAATATGAATAATTACCCCACCCGGTTTAATTGATTTAATAGCTTGTTGTCTGCTGATTTCTAATCCGACAGTATCAAATACAATATCGAAATGATCATTGTGTAGACTCTTGCTTCCTGGTTTAACTGCTTGTGCATTCAAATATTTAGAGCATTCTCTTAATCTTTTTTCATTTGGCTCTACTATAACTATTTCTTTACAATCCTTTACTTTAGATAATATCAAACCACTAAGCAATCCTATCGCTCCACCACCAATAATAAGTGCTTTAGTATTTTTTAAAGATTTTAAAAGTTTTTTTTCACCAAGTTCAACCGCATGAAGTGCTACCGCAGTTGGTTCTGCTATAGGTGCTTTTTTTATTTCTAACGTTTTTGGTAGTTCATAAATATTCTTATCTGGAATGGAAACATATTCAGCAAATCCACCTTGTCTCTCTATTGGTCTATTCATTCCTAAAATAATTCTTTTATTACAAAGGTGTTCTCTACCATTGGTGCAGTACTCACACTCACCGCAAGTGATTAAAGGATTAAGAATTACTTTTTTTCCATCCAGCTTACCTTTATCTATAATTCCGCTAATTTCATGACCCAATATTAATGGTGGTATTCTTCTATTGTCTTTTCCATGGTAAGCATGCATATCTGAGCCACAGATTCCTGATGCAGATACTTTTACTATACTCTCTCCATTTACAATTTTAGGATTTTTTTCTTCCCTATAGACCAATTTTTTTGTGCCTGTATAGACAAGAGCATGCATGATTAATTTAAATGACCATACTTTTTCAATCTTATGTCACCAGTTCTTGCATGAGCCTCCATTCCTTCAGCTCTTGCAAGTCTTGCGGCTGTTGCACCAACCACTTTGTTTGCTTCTTTGCTCATTCTTTGGAATGTTAATGTTTTAATAAACTTTCCAACAAATAAACCTCCTGTATATCTACCACCACCTTTAGTTGGCAAGATGTGATTTGTACCGGAGCATTTATCACCATAGGCAACTGTAGTCTCTTCTCCCAAAAATAAAGATCCATAATTTCTTAGTCTCTTCAACCACCAATCTAAATTTTCAGCATGAACCTCTAAATGTTCTGAAGCATACTGATCGCTTACTTTGGCCATTTCTTCATTTGAATCGCAAAGTATTACTTCACCATAATCTCTCCATGCGGCTTCAGCACTTGTTTTTGGAAGTTCTGGTAACTCGTTGATTAATTCAGGTATTCTTTTCATTACGTAATCAGCAACAGATTTGTCTGTGGTAAATAACCAGCCAGGAGAATTATATCCGTGCTCTGCTTGACCAACTATATCTGCAGCAACTATTTCTTTGTCAGCAGAGCTATCAGCAATAATTGCAATCTCAGTCGGACCAGCAAATTGATCTATACCAACTTTTCCATATACTAATCTTTTTGCTTCAGCAACGTACTGATTTCCAGCCCCTACTAAAAAATCAACTGGAGGATTGCCGAAGCAACCATATGTCATTGAAGCGATTGCTGCTATACCACCTAAATTTAATATTATGTCTGCACCGCAAAGATTGGCAGCATATATAATTCCGGGGTTTGCACCATTTTTATCTTTGGGAGGGCTCGCACAAATAATAGTTTTCACTCCAGCAACCTGAGCTGGTGTAATTGCCATTACTGCTGAAGAAATATGAGCATAACGGCCTCCGGGAATATAACAACCAGCCGTATCAACTGGAATAAGTCTTTGCCCCGCGAATAAACCCTCTGATAGCTCAACTTCAAAATTATTATTCATGCTTTTTAGTTGGTGTTCGGCAAATTTTCTTACTCTTTCATAAGCAAATTTAACGTCATCTTTTGTTTTTTGATTAACTTTTTTTATAGCTTCTTCTATTTTTTCTTTTGAAACTATTATGTCACCTTCATAATTATCGAATTTTTTTGTTATTTCCTTAATACTCTCTTCTTTTCTTTGCTCAATATCGTTAAGAATATTTTTAACAACTTCTCTTGTTTTGTGATCATCCGTAGATGGAGTTTTAATTGCTTTTTTTAAATATTTTATAGCCATAATCTACCACTAAGTATGATTTGTTATGAAATTTTTTTTAATTTAATATATAAATATTTTATTCTATGAAAAAGAAATATCCAAGAAATATGATTGGTTATGGGTCAAAAACACCTACAATAAAATGGCCAAATAACGCTAAATTAGCTCTTCAGATTGTTCTAAATTACGAAGAAGGTTCTGAAAATTCTATTTTACATGGCGACAAACATTCAGAAACCTTTTTGTCCGAAATAATTGGAGCTCAACCTATAAAAGGAAGACATATTAATATGGAATCTCTTTACGAATATGGTTCAAAGAGAGGCTTTTGGAGAATTCATGAAATTTTCCAGGAGAAAAAAATTCCAGTAACAATTTTTGGTGTAGGAATGGCTTTAGAAAGAAATCCAGAGATATGTGATGCAATTAAAAAATATGATTATGAAATTGCTTCTCATGGGTGGAGGTGGATAGATTATCAAAATATTTCTAAAGCAAATGAAAAGAAGCATATGCATTTAGCTATTCAATCAATTAAAAAAATATTTGGACAAAGACCATTGGGGTGGTACACGGGACGTTGCAGTGCAAATACTAGAGATTTAGTTATGGGGGAAGGAGGATTTCTTTATGATAGTGATTCTTATAGTGATGATCTCCCCTATTGGGAAATTCGTGGTAACAAAAAACAATTAATTATTCCTTACACGCTTGATAATAACGACATGAGATTTGCTACTAACCAAGGTTTTAACAGCGGAGATCAATTTTATACTTATCTTAAGGACAGCTTCGACGCTTTGTATACTGAAGGTAACACCAAACCAAAGATGATGTCAGTTGGATTACATTGTAGGATAGTAGGAAGACCGGGAAGAATTCAATCTTTAAAAAGATTTTTAGAGTATGTTAAAAAATATGACGACGTTTGGATTTGCAAAAGAATTGATATAGCCAAATACTGGATTAAAAATTATTCAAATATATAATGTTTATATGAATAAAAAAAAATTTATTTTTTTAAACGGTTTAATTGATTTAGCTCAGTCACGCTTGGGTACTCAAGTTGTTTATAAAACTGACGAATTTTTTGCAGCAGCAAAAAGAATAATTAATCCTTGGCCTCCTATATTTAAAGAAGGAGTTTTTGATAAACACGGAAAATGGATGGATGGTTGGGAAACAAGAAGAAAAAGAAATAAAGGATACGATTACTTAATTTTGAAATTAGGTAAGCCTGGAAAAATATATAAAGTTGACGTAGACACGTCTTATTTTAATGGCAATCAACCTAGTAAAGTCTCGCTAGAAGCTTGTGCTTCTAAAAATAGGGTCCCTGGTAAAAATTCTAAATGGATAAAAATTTTAAATAAAACTTCTACCAAGCCGAATAGTCATCATTTTTTTAATATAAAAAATAAATCTACTTTTACTCATGTGAAGTTAAATATATATCCAGATGGAGGCGTTGCTAGATTAAGAATTTATGGTTCTATGGAAATTAAAAAAAATTTTGGTAAGAAATTGATTAACCTTACCTCAATACTAAATGGTGCTGTTCCTATAGCTTGTAATAATGAACATTTTGGAAGAGCTGAAAATGTTTTGGCTCCAGGGACTGGAAAAAATATGGGTGATGGATGGGAAACAAGAAGAAGTAGAGGAAAAAACTATGATTGGTTAATTCTCAAATGTGCTACGCAAGGGAAAATTTCAGGAATTCAAATCGATACACATCATTTTAAAGGAAACTTTCCAGACAAATGTTCTATAGAAGCTGCTTATTTAAATGAAAAAGTTTCAAATAATAATATTATCCATAATTCAAAAAAATGGAAATTGTTATTGGATAAAGTAAAACTTAAAGCTCATAAAAAGCATAATTTTAAAAACTTATTAATGAAAAACAAAAAAATTAATTATATTAAAATTAATATTTTTCCTGATGGTGGGATTTCAAGAATTAGATTATTTGGGAGAGCTGAATAGTGGAATCAGTAGTAAAACCTATAAAAATTACTAGAGAAAACTTCGAAAAATATGGTGATTTAATTTCATCTAACAATATTAGTCCAATTGATATAAACTCTGGTTATGCTAAACGTTTCGATAATTTAGCTAATATTCTTACTTCAAAAAATGAAGGTAAAACTATAGTAAGCATTTTTTCAGCTTTAAAACGTAATTTCCCAATGAAAATTGATATGATGGAAAAACACCCCTTGGGCAGCCAAGCATTTATGCCTATGAAAGAAACAACTTTTTTATGTTTTGTTGCGCCGCCTGGACTTTTTCCTGAAATAAAAAAAATACAAGCATTTATTATACCTCCAAAAACTGGAATAAATTATAAACCTGGTATTTGGCACTTTCCATTGATTTCAACTGAAGATACAGATTTTTTAGTTATAGATAGAAAGGGCTCTGGAGAAAATTTAATTATTCACAATTTTAAAGAAGAAAAAATTATTCTCGAGTATTAAAAAAACCCGCTGTATTTTTATACAGCGGGTTTTATTTTTAAAGTTTAAAATATTATCTTCTATTCTTTTTGCCTGACATCATAAGATGTAATACCGTTCCTAATGCTGCACCAATTATCCACGCATATCCACCTAATCCTGATAATGCTGGGTGCCATACTGTTAGCACTGAGAACACACCTGCTATTGCCCATGCAACAAAAGCTTTTTGGTTCCATCCATCATTGTAGTAATACTTTCCACCTTTTTTTGATGAGAATAGTTGATTGATATCAAGTCTTGATTTCTTGATTACGTAATAATCTACAATCATTATTCCATAAACTGGTGCTAGTATTGCTCCAAGTGTATTTACAAATGGAAACATTCCAACTTGACTAATAAAAGAAACCCAAAGTGCTCCAATGATAAAACCAACTATAGAAGTAATTAAACCACCTGTTCTAAAGTTAATTTTACTAGGCATTAGGTTTGCTAAATCGTAAGCTGGAGGAATAAAATTTGCCACCATGTTAATTCCAATCGTAGCTGCAAAAAATGCAAACGCTGCAATAATAGTTAATCCTAAATTGCCAACGCGTGCAACCATTTCAGTTGGATTAGTAATTGTTTCACCAAATACTGAAACCGTTCCTGCGGTAACCATCAAAGTTATAAAAGAGAATAAGAAAATGTTTCCAGGCAAACCCCAAAGGTTCCCTTTTCTCATTTCTTTTTCATTTTTCACAAATCTTGAAAAGTCACCAAAGTTTATTACGACTGCAGCAAAGTATGCAACCATTGTTCCAAAAATTGCTAAGAAAGCAGCAAAACTTCCACCACTATAATCGCCAACTCCTGAGAATATGTTGCCAACCTCTGAAAGAAGATTTCCTCCTGCTTTACCCCAAATCACCAACATTAAAACAATCATAACTGCATAAACAGCTGGACCAGCAAAGTTTAAAAACTTTCTAATCAAATCAATTCCTTGCCAAAATAAATAAATTTGAAAACCCGCAACAAAAATAAACGATACCCATTCAATACCATTCATTCCTAAAAGTATTGCATCACCACCATCTGATCCTGATAAACCTTTAAGCAAAAGTGCTACTGCTGTAGATGCAAAATATGTTTGTGCACCATACCAAAACATAGCAACTATACCTCTTACCATTGCTGGAAAATTAGCGCCAATGACTCCCATACTTGCTCTAGCAAATACCGGATATGGAATACCATGTTTCACACTTGGTGCCCCTGAAAGATTTACTAACCACATTATAAAAAATCCTGCGAGCAAAATCGCTAAAAATACGGCCCAACCATTTAGACCGTAAGTTAAAAACAAAGATGCCGCTAATGTATATCCAAATAAACTCTGAACATCATTTGCCCATACGTTAAAGATTTCGAACCAACCCCAATTCTTCTTTTTTTTATCCGTTGGAGCTAGATCTTTATTATAAAGACGTCTATCCCTACTTCTAATTGTACTCATAATCTCCCTCTCAAATTATTAATTTAAATTTCAGAAATACTACCTATTTTTTAATTATGATAAAAGTTAAATTAGCACTAATTTGGTGCCTGAATAAATGGCGTATGCCAAAGTTTTTTGCTTATGGGCCGTAAATATAAGTAGGTAACCAAAGAACAAGTTGTGGAAATACAACAATTAGAATTAATCCTATTATTTGTAGAACCATAAATTGCATCATTCCAATATAAATATCTTTTAAATCCCATTCTGGAACTACTCCTTTTAAAAAATATGCAGATAGAGCAACAGGGGGGGAGAGCCAGGCGGTTTGCAAATTTACAGCAACCAAAATAGCAAACCATGTTAAATTAAAACCCAAGCTTTCTATTAAAGGAAGAATTATAGGAATAATAATTAGAACAATAGGAACCCACTCTAGTGGCCAACCTAATAAAAAAATCATTGCCATTACAATAAATAATATGAAATATTTATTTACTTCTAGACCCAAAAGAAACTCTGTTAAGAGCATTGGAGTGCCTAGTCTTGAGAAAACAGACCCAAAAAAATTTGAAGCAGCAACTAAAACCATTATCAAAGCAGTAATTTCTAAAGTTTTAATCAAAGCTTCTTGTAGTTTGCCTAATGTTAATTTTTTATAAGCCAATGCTAATAACAGAGCACCCATAGCTCCGCATCCGGCAGCTTCTGTTGGTGTCGCAAAACCAAACAAAATACTTCCCAAAGCAGCAAAAACTAACGCTGCGGGTGGAACTAGACCGAGAGAAAACTCAATCCAAACTTCTTTCATGCTAGTTGCTCTCATTTCAACTGGTAATACCGGCCCTAAACTCGGATTAAGCCAACAGCGAAAAGTAGTGTAGCCGGCATATAACAAAGCTAATAATATCCCTGGAATTATTGCTGCAGCAAATAAATCTGTTACTGGGATTTCCATAATCGGACCCATAACAACCAACATGATACTTGGAGGTATTAAAATTCCCAAAGTTCCACCCGCTGTAATTGTTCCTGCTGATAATCTCACATCATAACCAGATTTGTTCATGGATTTTGCAGCCATTATTCCAAGTATAGTTACCGACGCTCCTACTATACCGGTAGCTGCTGCAAATATTACAGAAACAAATAGCACCGCATAATATAAAGAACCCCGAACTCTAGCTAGCATAAGCTGGACAGAAGAAAACAATCTTTCCATTAATCCTGCTTGTTCCATCATGATTCCCATAAAGACAAAGAGGGGTACTGCTGCCAGTGCTTGTTCAGTCATGACCATAGAAAATTGTAGGGTCATTAAATAAAAAACTAGTGGACCAAATCCTAAATAACCAAAAAAGAAACCTAAAAATATTAATGTAAATGAGATAGGAAAACCTACAAATATTGCAAACAACATTACTGCTACTAATATAAAACCAAGAGTAGCTGGACTAATTATATCAGCAATCATTATTTAGTAGGCCACTTTCCACGGGTTGCTGCATAATAACTTTTAAAAAGCTCTGAAACTCCTTGGATGATTAAAAATAATATTCCAAACCATAAACACATTTTGATTGGCCACATATAAGGCATCCAAGCGGTATCCATTCCTTTTTCGCCCCGCATGATAGATTCTTGCACAAAACCAGTTGTCATGTATAAAAAAAATAGAAGTCCTGGGAAATAAAATAATACGTATAGAGATGTATCAACTATACCTTGTGTTTTAATTTTAAAATTTCTGTATAAAAAATCTGCTCTAATATGAACGCCTTTAGATAAAGCATAGCCAGCACCAAGCATAAATAATGCTCCATAAAGAAACCTACTCATATCGTAAGCCCACATAGTTGGAGCTGTAAAAATTTTTCTTGCTAAAACTTCATAAACCATTGCTAAAATCAATGGTATTGTTATCCAGCAAACAATATTGCCTGTCCACTTACTAAATCTATCTATTCTTATAATAGTTGATGACATCCATTTAGGCATGTCGTCTGGCATTTTGCCAGGTCCTGATCGTCGTTCTGCGATCATTTCATCTGAAATATCTAATTTTGTAGTTTCTTCACTCATTATTCATCACCCCAAAACAAATAAAGCGGACTGTTAGGTCCGCTTTATTCTAAATAATTTTATAACTTTTAAAACTACTATTTTAATGTTGCTGCGTGAGCCATTCCTAGCTTAGCATTAGACATTTGAGCACCACTCCAAAATGGAACAGCTATATCAGC
>Ga0315316_10003282_pt1 | contig 11717 bp, 9 predicted proteins | sample M160m3416metaG_FD_203702 | JGI IMG/M metagenome (GOLD analysis project Ga0315316, IMG submission 203702) | Ammonia-oxidizing marine archaeal communities from Monterey Bay, California, United States - M1 60m 3416 | ecosystem: Environmental > Aquatic > Marine > Intertidal zone | place: USA...
GACAGTGGTCCGGTCCCGTGCAGATAAAACCCCAACCAGTGCCCGATTATCTCGACTGGAACATGTATTGCGGACCTTCTCCCCTGAAGCCGTTTCATCCGCCGCGTTTCGGCGGCATGCATCGCGGCTACTGGGACTACGATGGAGGAGGTCTGGGGGACATGGGGCAGCATGCCCTTGACCCCATCACCTATCGCATGGGTAAGGACGAGACCTCGCCTGTTGAAGTCACGGCTCATGCGCCGCCAGCGCATCCCGAGGTTGCGGGCATGTGGGGATGGGTGCGCTTCAAGTATGAGGATGGAGTGGAGCTTGTCCTGGAGAGTGGGGAGTGGGGCGAGCCACATGGCCTGAAGGCGAAGAATATCAGCCGGGAGGACCTCAACGAAGAGGAGCGCCGTGCGTTTGACGCGATTCCCGATGAGGAACCCCTGGTCGGGTTCGGGGAGGCGGTGAAGACCCGGGTGCTTGCCGGGGGACATCCCGAGGTAGCTCACCGCACCGTGAGTCTCATGCATCTCGCCAACGTCGCCTTCCGGACGGGACGCTCAATCAAGTTCGATCCCAGGACCGAGCGTGCGATCGGGGACGAGGAGGCAAACCGCCTTATCGACCAGCCGATGCGGGCCCCTTGGCATCTGTAGGATTGGGATCCTGGATTTAAGTCAGCAACGAATTGGAACAATGGCAGAAGAAACCAAGATCAAGCGGAGCATTTTCGTGGAGCGGTTGCCGGCTCTGAGAAACAGCAGGTGGGGAGGAATCAAGAAGGAGGAGGGTGACAGGCTGGTAGCTGACATTCTGAAGGAGGGAATGGATGCGGTCAGGGAACTTATTGACGGCCTGAAGGAGGTGGACAGCGGAGAGGACTGGCAGGAGCGCCTGCTGCTGCACCAACTGGCCACGCACTGCAGCGTTCCCGCCCGTGCGAATGACCGGAAGATCCTGACGGAGACCTACGCGTCGGTTGCCCTGGGTGATCGTCCGGGCACGGTCCGAAGTTTTTTGCTGCAACAGCTGCGCTACGTTGCCGGGGCGTCTCTCGCACCAAGGCTGGCGCCCCTTTTGAAGGACGATGATCCGCTGGTCCTTGATGCGGTGACGGCGGTGATGGTTTCAATGGGCAGTGCTACGGAGAAGATCCTGGAAGGGGCTCGCAAGGACGCGCAGGGGCACGCCAAGGTTGCCATCACGCACGCCCTGGGGCAGTTGAGCAGGAAGTGAGGCAAGGGAACGCATTCGGGTGGGACAGGCTGATTCCTTCTTGGAGGAGGTTGTGAAGGAGACTCCGATAATCTCGGTGGTGGGGTCCCTGAATGTCGATCTCACCTTTCGCGTGCCCCATTTCCCGGGTCCGGGGGAAACCCTGACGGCCTCGCAGGCGTTGACTGCGTTTGGAGGAAAGGGAGCGAATCAGGCGGTGGCGGCTGCGCGGGCGGGTGCCCGGGTGCGCATGATCGGGTGTCTGGGCAACGATGAATACGGGGAGCGCTATCGGGCCTACCTGGCGGGAGAGGGTATCGATCACGCCGGGGTGCTGGCAGGGGCCGAACCAACAGGGACGGCCTTTATCACGGTGGACGGGGAAGGGGAGAACACCATTGTCGTGCATCCTGGTGCGAACCACGAGCTCACCGAGGCAAAGATGGATGGACTTGTGAGTCACTTCAGGGACTCAGCGGTGACCCTCCTGCAGTTGGAGTGTCCCCTCGATGCCGTGGTGCGTGCAGCCGGAGTGGCAAAGAAGGCGGGTGCGACCGTGATCTTCAACCCGTCCCCGTGGAGACCCGAGAGTATGGAGAGGGATATCCCATTTGACATTCTCATCGTCAACGAGCGGGAAGAGGAGGGGTTGCGGTCTGGAAACGGGATGGCCTGCATCCAGGAAAGATGTGAGGCAATCATTGTGACGCGTGGGGCGCAATCCACGTGCGTCCTCACGGAGGGCCGGAGTTTGGAGGTGGAGCCTCCTTCGGTCTCGCCCGTCGATACGGTGGGGGCCGGGGACACGTTTACCGGTGTATTTGCCCTTGCCCATGCGGAGGGTCTCGGGCTGTTGGATTCTGTCAGGATGGCCAACGCGGCGGCCGCCCTGGCCACCCTCAAGCCGGGTGCGCAGGAAGCGATGCCGGTCAGGGCGGAAATTGAGAAAATCTTGTCCCTGGGTGCCGGGTGACGATTCTGTTCAGGACCATGTGCCGCAGGTCAGGGGCCTCAAAGGCCGGGAGACTTCCGGGTCCAGCTGCGGGAGCTGGCGTTGGGACCCCTCGTTGTCCGGATGCTAGGCAAGGATGTCCTTCAGGACCTTGCCGTGGACGTCAGTAAGGCGGAAGTCGCGCCCGGCATACCGATAGGTGAGTTCTTCGTGATTGAGGCCGAGTTGATGGAGAATGGTGGCGTGCAGGTCGTGGAAGTGAGTCCGGTTTTCCACGGCTGCGATTCCGTTCTCGTCGGTGGCACCAAAACGCAGGCCGCCCTTGATGCCGCCGCCCGCCATCCAGAAAGTGAAGCCCTTGTGATTATGATCGCGCCCGTCCTGCTTCTTCACATGAGGGGTGCGGCCGAATTCGCCACCCCAGATGACGAGGGTCTCATCCAGCATGCCCCGCTCCTTGAGATCCTCAAGGAGGGCGGAGAGGGGCTGGTCGATGCCGGTGCAGTTCTTGGCAAGGTTCTTGCGCAGGCCGTTGTGCTGGTCCCAGTTGCCGTGTCCCAGCTCGATAAAGCGAACTCCGGATTCGGCGAGGCGGCGGGCGAGGAGACACTGGCGGCCGAAGTCATCGGTCCCGGGTTGACCGATGCCGTACTTGTTCTTCATGTCCTCGGATTCCCTGGCGAGGTCCATCACCTCGGGGACGGCGGCCTGCATGCGGAAGGCCAGCTCGTAGGACTTGATCACTCCATCGATCTGGCTGTTGGTGTCCTGCCGGGTTTTCAGGTCGCGGTTCATCTCCTGGATGAAGTCGATCTGGCGGCGTTGGAGGTCGGTGGTGAGGCGGCTGCTTTCGAGATTCTGCAGGCTGGCATCCTTGATGGGGCGGCCGAGGGCACCGATGGCCGTGCCCTGGTAGAGGGCCGGAAGGAAGGCACTGCCGTAATTCTGGGCTCCGCCCACGCGGGCCGGGGGAGAGAGGCTGATAAAGCCGGGAAGATTCTCATTCTCGGTTCCCAGGCCGTAGAGGACCCACGATCCCATGGAGGGTCGGACGAATTGGAAACTTCCGGTGTGCAGTTGCACAAAGGCCTGTGGGTGAGCGGGGACGTCGCCGTACATGCCGTTGAGGAGGCAGAGGTCATCGGCGTGCCGGGAGAGGTGCGGGAAGAGTTCCGAGATGGGGAGACCGCTTTTGCCCCGTGGTTCAAACTTCCAGGGGCTCTCCATGATCGAACGCCCGTCAATTTTCTTTCCGTTGTTGCTGGAGAGCTCCGGTTTGTAGTCGAAGGTGTCCACGTGGGACGGGCCTCCGCGCATGCAGGCGAAGATTACGCGCTTGGCCTTTCCCGGGAAGTGGGCCTTCCTGGGTGCGAGGGGGTTGGTGGCGAGGGCGGGTCGACCGCTGGCCTGGGAAGCAAGCCCGGTGAAGGCCATGTAACCGAAACCGGCGGAGAGAGACCGGAGAGCCCGGCGGCGGGTTAGATAATGGAGATCAGACATGGTTGGGACGGAGTGACAGGCTGACTAGTTCAGATAGCGGAATTCCGCCGAGGCGATGAGGCCCTGGGCCAGGGTGGCCCAGGTCACGCGTTGGCGTTCCTGGTCGTTCTTCGCGTTGAGACCGGCTCCAATATCTTGCAGCAGTGCGAGGGAGCGCTCGCGTTCGAGGGTGGTGGCCGGACGGCCGAGGGTCAGGGTGTAGGCAAGGTCAATGCGTTCCCTTTTCTCTGTGCTGAATTCGATCAGGCGCTGGGCGATGGCTCCGGTCTGCTCAAGGACAAAGGGATCGTTGAGCAGATAGAGGGCCTGGGTGGGGACGGTGGTGATCTGGCGGCGGCCCACGATGAGACTGGGTTCCGCGAAGTCGAAGACCCGGAGGGCCTCCGGCAGGGCATTGCGGATGATGGGGAGGTAGATGCTGCGGTGTCTGGCAACCTCCTTGCCGAATGACGCGGCATTGCTGCGGCCGTAGTTGACGTCACCCAGTTCCTGCAGCACCGAGCCGGGGAATGGCGATGTCTCGAGCTGCCCGCCGGCCTGGAGGATGGCATCGCGGATGGCCTCGGCTCCGAGGCGGCGCCGGCTCATCTGCCAGCAGAGACGATTTTCGGGATCGAGCTGGTAGTTCTTCTCATGGTGGTTTCCGCTCAGCTGGTAAACGCGGGAACAGGTGAGTTCCCGGATGAGCATCTTCACTGACCAGCCGTTCTCCATGAAGTTGATCGCGAGCTGATCAAGCAGGGCTGGGTTGGAAGGGGTCTCCCCCATCTTCCCGAAGTTGTCGACCGTGCGGACCAGTCCGGCGCCAAAGAGGTGGTGCCAGATGCGGTTCACCATCACGCGGGCGGCGAGGGGATTTTCGCGGGCTACCATCCACTCAGCCAGTTCGCGCCGGCCACTGGCCTCATCATTGATGGGGGGGTGGTTGGACGCTGCAATCACATTGAGGAATCCCCGCTCCACCGCAGGGCCACGCTTCTTCGGGTCGCCGCGCAGGCAGATTCGGCAATCAGCTGCCGTTCCCTCGGTGACGCCCATCACAAAGTCCGGGTCAGGAGGGGCACTCTTCCGCAACCGGGCGACCTCCTTCTTCATTTTTTCCATCTGACTGCGCATCTCCACCATGCGCTTTTCCGGTCCCGTAGCGTTCTTCCCGGGGCTTTTCTTCCTGGCGCTCTGCTTCTTGAGGTTCTGGTATTGCTTGGTGGTTTTGGTGAGTTTCCCCTGGACGGTCTTGAGGGTCTTCTGGTGTTTTTCCCGGGCGGCAGCCTGGGCGGGATCCTTGTCGCCGACGGCAATGAGCTGGGTGGGCTGGCGGTTGCCGCCACCGCCCTTGGTGCCGTAAAGGGTGCGGCTACTGGTGAAGATGCCGGCGAGGGCATAGTAGTCCTTGATCCCGATGGGATCGAACTTGTGATCGTGACAGCGGGCACAGCTCACGGTCAATCCGAGCACGGCACGGGTGGAGGCATCGATCTGTTCGTCGACCATTTCCATCTGGAAGACCTGCTTGTCGCGCTCGTTGAGAATCTTCGGGCCGAGGGCGAGGAAGCCGGTGGCGGTGAGGCGTTCCTCGCGCGTGCTGCCCGGGGTGCTGGTTTCGTCGAGGAGATCGCCGGCCAGTTGCTCGCGAATGAACTGGTTGTAGGGCTTGTCCTTGTTGAAGGAGGCGATCACGTAGTCGCGGTAGCGCCAGGCATGGGGATAAGTGAAATTGCGCTCCATTCCGTTCGATTCGCTGAAGCGGGCCACGTCGAGCCAGTGCCGCCCCCAGCGCTCTCCGAAATGGGGAGAAGCAAGGAGTTGGTCGACAAGCCGGGCCACCGCTTCGGGGATGGAGCCTTCGTCATTGAGGAAGGCACTGATCTGCTCGACGGTGGGCGGGAGTCCGATGAGGTCAAAGCAGAGTCGTCGCACCAGGGTCCGGCGATCGGCGTCTGCAACCGGTTCCAGTCCCTTGGCTTCCATGGCGGCGAGGATGAAGCGGTCGATTTCAGTGAGGGGCCAGCTGGTGTCCTTCACGGCTGGGGCATTCTGCCTGGCTGGGGGAATGAAGGACCAGAACTTGCGTCCTTCCTCGTAATCGATTTCAGCGGCCTTGAAGGGTTCGCTTTCTTCGACGCGGGGGTCGGGAGCACCAAGGGTCACCCACTTAGTCAGGGCCGCGATCTCCTGTTCGGGGAGTTTCTCCTTCTCCGGCATTTTGAGATCTTCATCGGTATGCCGGATTGCGGTGATGAGGAGGCTCTTTTCCGGATTGCCTGGAACGATGGCAGGTCCGCTGTCGCCACCGCGGATTACGCCTTCCTTGTGGTCGAGCCGGAGGCCTCCCTTGATCTTTTTCCCGGCCGAGTGGCACTGGTAGCAGCGGTTGACCAGGACGGGGCGCACACGCTTCTCGAAGAAGCTGACGTGGGCGGGGTCGAGTTGCCCGGCAGGGTCCGCGGAGACCGACACCGCACTGATGAATACAAGCAGAATGCCCGTGTGTAGATTCGGTACCACGGCAGGAGTATGGGGGAAGGGGGGGTGGTCTTTCAAGAAATTGAATCCGGGTGTGCTCGACAAGCCGGAATGCCTGTGGTTTAGCAGGTGCTCCGACCTTCCATGAGAATTGTTGTGACCGGAGGAGCAGGCTACATCGGTAGCGTGTGCGTCGAGTTGCTCTGCGACTCGGGTCATGACGTGCTTGTCATCGACAATCTCGGGGAGGGACATCGCGGAGCCGTTGACCCGCGGGCGGGACTGGAGGTCATGGACCTGAGGGAGACCGCCCGCCTGACCGATGTCTTGCGAGATCATGAAACGGAGGCGGTCATCCATTATGCCGCGGATGTGCTGGTGGGGGAATCGATGGAGAACCCGGCCAAGTACTATCGCAACAACGTAATGGGCGGATTGAGCCTGCTGGAAGGGATGGTCGGGGCGGAGGTTTCGAAGATAGTGTTCTCCTCGACCTGCGCCACCTACGGCGTTCCCGGGTTGGTGCCGATCGATGAAGACTGCCCGCAGAATCCGGTCAACCCCTATGGTCATTCCAAGCTCACCTTTGAAGGCATGTTGTCGTGGTTCGCGAAGATCCACGGGATCACCCCGGTCATTTTCCGCTATTTCAATGCGTCCGGGGCGTCCGCGAGGTTCGGGGAAGACCATCGGATTGAGACCCATCTCATTCCAAATGTCCTGTTCGTGGCGCAGGGTAAACGCGACGCGATAGAGGTGTTCGGAACGGATTATGAAACGCCGGATGGATCTGCCGTGCGGGACTACGTTCACGTCTGCGATCTGGCGGCAGTGCATTGCCAGGCTGTGGAAGGGGAGGTGAGCGGGGCCTTTAACCTGGGGACGGGCCGGGGGTATTCGGTGTGGGAAGTGATCGAGGCCTGTCGCAGGGTCACCGGACACGAGATCCCAGTGGAGGAAGGGAATCGCCGGGAAGGTGATCCGCCGGTCCTGGTGGCAGCCAGTGAAAAGGCTGCAGCGGTGTTCGACTGGGCGCCCGCCACTGACCTGGAGGAGACGGTGCGGAGTGCCTGGAAGTGGCACGAGGCCCATCCGGATGGTTACGGAGATTGATTGTCATTCATCGATAGGTGCGGCAGGCTGCGGGCGTAAGGGGCAGACCGCCCCATCATTGCCTGAATCATGAAAACCATCGTTCCTGTTCTCTCCCTGTTCCTCCTTGCCGCTCTGAGTGCTCCGGCCGATAAGACCGGAGGCAGCAAGGCAGCCGCTGGCAAGTCGGGAAAACCGCTCAAGTGCCTGCTGGTGACGGGGGGCTGCTGCCACGACTACGCCTTTCAGTCAAAGGCACTCACCCTGTCATCCTCGGCTAAGGCCGATATTGACTGGACGGTGGTGAACAAGGGAGGGAAGGGGACCACGGCCCAGATCGATCTTTACGATGACCCGAAGTGGGCGGAGAAGTTCGATGTGGTGGTACACAACGAGTGCTTTGCCAACACGAAGAATCCGGATTACATCAGGAAGATTGTAAACGGGCACAGGGGTGGCACGCCGGCGGTGGTCATTCACTGTGCGATGCACACCTACCGGGCAGCCGGCATAGACGACTGGCGTCAGTTCCTGGGAGTGACGAGCAGAAAGCACGAGCACCAGGCGCGTTACCCGGTCAGGACTGAGAAGAAGGACCATCCCATCATGAAGGGAGTGCCCGGGGACTGGGTGACTCCCAAGGATGAACTCTATGTCATTGAGAAGATGTGGCCCAACGCCATCGCGCTGGCGACCTCCAGGAGCGAGAAGACGCAGAAAGCGCATCCGGTGTTCTGGATAAACGAATTCGAGGGGGCCCGGGTTTTCGGCACGACCTATGGCCATACCAATGACACGTTTTCCGACCCGGTGTTCCTCAACCTGCTGACCCGCGGAATCCTCTGGTCGGCGGGAAGGCTGTAGCGGTCGGGGCTACGAGAAGTGCTCCCTCATTTTGGCGCGCAGGAAGGCAACCGAGCGCTCCAGTTGCTCCGGTCCGTCCACTCCGTCCTCGATGGAGATCCAGCCATCAAATCCGGCTGAGCTGAGGGTGGAAAAGATGGCGTCGTAGTCATTCATGCCCTGGCCGATTTCTCCGTGGGCGAGGCGTTCGGCATATCCGGTAACGCCTTCCTCCCGGGCGAGATCCTCAAGGGTTCCGTGTTTGAGATAGCGGTCGCTGGCATGCATGGTGACCACGCGGTGCTTGACGCGCGCGAGAAGTTCAAGGGGATCCTCGCCGGCCAGGAGAGTGTTGGAAGGATCGTAGTTGACCCCGAAGTTGGGATGTTCGCCCACCGCCTCCAGGAGATCGCAGAAGATGTCTGTCGGCTGGGCAAATTCGGGATACTCCCAGAAGCCATCCTTATAGTGGTTCTCAAGGACGAGCGTCACGCCGTGCTCCGCGGCAAAGGGGAGACAGTCCTGGATGGAAGTGGCGGCGAGCTCAATGCCCTCCTCGCGGGAAATATCAGGACGACGCTGGCCGCTCAGGACGCGGCAGAAGGGGGCCCCCAGGGTATTCGCCATTTCGATCCACCGCTTCTCCTTCTCAATTTCCTGCGCCCGGAAGGCGGGATCGGGATGGGTGAAATCGGGAGAACAACAGAGCATCGGGATCTCAAGGTTCATCTCTTCGCACGCTTGCCGATAGCTGGGCCAGGTGGCGGGATCCTCAAGGTCGACGATGAGGGGATAGAGTTCCACTCCGTCCACATCGAGACCGGAGGCAAAGTGGAGATAGTCAGAGAGGCGCATGGAGCCGTCCACGAGGGCTTCCAGTTCTGCCTTGGGAAAGGTAGCGAGCTTGGGCATCTGCAGGATCAGGTGAGGATGAGCGGGTGTTCAGGGTGAGGGGTGGCCCCGGGGTGGGGCGGGACAGTGAACGACTGCAGCCGGAATCACTTTGACCGTCACAACCCGACCTTGTCCGGGTTTCGCCCGTGAGCGGGATACTGCTCAAGTTCCACCACACAGCCACTGACCGGGCCCGTGGCGTCGTCGAGCCAGTAGACGGCCCCGGCGGCGATTTCTCCGGACCTGAGGATGCGTCCGGCGGGGGCATAGATCCTGGGGAGTTTGGTGTGCCAGTCCGGATCGAGACCGTCTTCCTGTTTGCGGGCCGACTCGTTCTCAGTGAGGACCCAGCCCGGGTTGATCTGGTTGACGACCACCCCGTAGTCCCGGTGGAGGGTGTCGCCGAGATTGCGGGTCAGGGCCATGAGGGCTCCCTTGGAGCTGGCGTAGGCGGCGAAGTATGATTCGCCACCGTGGGCATTCACCGATCCGATATTCAGGACCCGTCCCTTGTTGCTGGAGAGTTCCTCAAGGGAGGCCTGGATGAGGAGGAAGGGAGCACGCACGTTGATGGCGTAAGTCCAGTCCCAGATCTCGAGGGTCATATCGGCAGGCTGGCGCCGCGTGACGACCCCGGCATTGTTGACGAGACCGTCCAGCCCCCCCAGTTCCCCGATCGCGGCCTCCACCAACTGGGCCGGGACGGCCGGATCGGACAGGTCGGAGACCTGATAGGGGGCTCCGTCCAGTTCAGCGGCGGTTTCCCGGGCCAGGTCTTCCTCCAGGCCGTGAATGAGAACGCGGGCGCCTTCCTGCACGAAACGCTGGGCAATGGCCTTTCCGATTCCGGTGGTGGAACCGGTGACGAGGATGCGTTTGTCTTTCAGCCGCATGGTGAGTTGCTGGATAACGAATTCAGGTGCTGTGCACCTGGTCACAGATCATTTTCAGGGAAGCTTCCACATCCCCGGAGGCGGTCTGGAAGGAGTCGGCGTCGATGGTGAGGGGTGCTCCCAGGACGACGAGGGGTGCGCCGTAGGAGGGACAGGCCACGGCCTGCTCGAGGGACAATCCGCCCACCGCCTGGACGGGCACGGAAACGGCTCCGACCACCTCTTCCAACTGGTCTAGCGGGCTGGGCATGCGGTTGCCGGCAGCGGCAATACCGCGGCGTTCGTCGTAGCCGATGTGGTGAACGATGTAGCCGCAGCCGAGATCCTCCAGTTTCCGGGCACCCTCGACCATGTCGGGGCAACCCAGGTTGTCACCCATGATTCCCACCCCGTAGTCCATCCCGCACTGGACCACACACTTGACCGTTTCTTCGTGGGACCGGGCCATGACCACCACGTGAGTGGCGCCAGCCTTGGCCATCATCTCGGCTTCCAGGTAGCCTCCGTCCATCGTTTTCAGGTCGGCCACGATGGGAGCTCCGGGGAAGTTTTCGCGGAGCGCGCTGACGGAGTGCAGTCCATGGGCGAGAAGAAGTGGGGTGCCCGCTTCCAGCCAATCCACTCCCGCCCGCAGGGCCATGGCGGCGGTATCGATTGCTTCATCGAGGTCGATGAGATCGAGGGAAATCTGGACGGTGGGTTTGTGCATGGGCAGTGGTAGCTCTAGAGATCGCACGCGGGAAAGTCAAAGGCCCAGAGAGCAGGGGGACTTGCTTCAGGATGTTCGGGACGGATGATAGACAGTCATGCCGGTGCGGGGTCTGGAATCCTTTCCGAAGGAGGTGTCCTGGGTGGCAGGGAAGCGTGATAATGGTAGTCAAGGGCTGTAATTCGTGCTCCTGTTGCCCCGTCCGGGAAGGAGATTCCCAATGCTCACGAAATTCTGGTCCTCTCTCGTTCTGGTTGTGCTTCTTGCGGGCAGGGTTGTGGACGCGGGTGAACCCGAGCCCGACCCCGCCGAATTACCGCGGATTGCCCCTCTGGATCCAGCGGCTGCGGCTGCTTCATTCCAACTCGCACCGGGCTTCCGGATTGAAGTTGCTGCCTGCGAACCGCAGGTGGTCGATCCGGTGGCGATCGCCTTCGATGAAGATGGGCGGCTCTTCGTTGCTGAGATGCGGGGTTACCCCGAACGCCGGGAGCAGGCCCTGGGTCGGATCCGGCTTCTTGAGGACCGTGACCGGGATGGCCGCTACGAACATGCCACTGTATTTGCAGACAATCTGAAGTGGCCCACCGGGGTGGTCTGCTGGAAGGGGGGCGTCTTCGTCACGGCTTCGCCAGACATTCTTTATCTTGGCGACCATGACGGGGACGGAGTGGCCGAGGAGCGCAGGACCGTCTTCACCGGATTCGGCGCTGGACTGGATCCCCTCAATATGCAGGCCCTGGTCAATAACCTGCAATGGGGACCGGACGGGCGGATTTACGGCTCCACCGCCTCGAACGCGGGGACGGTAAGAATGGAGTCGGAAAAGAGCGGGGGACTGGATCTCCGGGGATCGGATTTTTCCTTCGACCCGGAGTCGCTCATCCTGCGACCGGAGTCGGGAACGGCGCAGTTCGGACTGACCTTCGATGACTTCGGGCGCCGCTATGTCTGCAGTAACAGCCGGCATCTCATGGCGGTGATCTACTCGTGGCCCTGGAATCGGATAGGTGGGTTGCCTCATCCCCTGGTGGAGATCCCGGTCGACGGGGGGGCGGCGGAGGTCTTCCGCATCAGCGGAGTGGAACCGTGGCGGGTGGTGCGGACCCGGTGGCGGGTGCAGGGCAGGGTGACGGGGCCGGTGGAGGGAGGAGGTCGGGCGGCTGGA
>Ga0315316_10003284_pt1 | contig 11715 bp, 12 predicted proteins | sample M160m3416metaG_FD_203702 | JGI IMG/M metagenome (GOLD analysis project Ga0315316, IMG submission 203702) | Ammonia-oxidizing marine archaeal communities from Monterey Bay, California, United States - M1 60m 3416 | ecosystem: Environmental > Aquatic > Marine > Intertidal zone | place: USA...
TAAAACTCCTAATCAATGTAATCAACTTGAATTAAAAAATGAAGTATTAAGACAACTTAAAGATTCATTTCCTAACTTACCAAAACCTACACACTCTATTCTTAATCAAAATACATATAAAAATAACAAATGGATTTCTAATGATTCCGCATTTATGTTAACAAAACACGGCTATTTAGATCCATTTGAGAAATATACTAATTTATTTAGTTGTGGAACTCACAATGGTTATAGTGATTATGCTTTTACTTCTATTGAATCTGCTGTTACTAATGCTCTTCAATTAATACATACTATTGAACCTATTTCTAAATCTAAATTTCCTATGAAATATTCTTCTTCTATTAGACAAATTATATTTAAAATATTTATTTTAATTTTTGCAATTATTATGTTATATCCGGTTTTATTCTGATTCTTCTGTTGTTTTTTCTTTTGATAATTCTTTTACTACATCTAAAGATGATAATCTTTTATTTGAAATATCTATATAATCTTTATTTATTTCAAATCCAATATAATTTAATTTTAAACATTTCGCAGCTACACATTCTGTACCAGAACCTGAAAATGGTGTTAAAACATATCCTTCTGTTTGCTTACACGATTTTAGTAAGTAAGTACATAACTTTAAAGGTTTTTGAGTTGGATGATTCACTCTTTCCTTTTTTCCTGCTCCACCTGCTAAACATGGCATTTTTATTACATCTCTCGGTAAAGCACCTTTTTCGTGTGCTGTATAAGTTGTTTCTTTTGTTCCAAATCGCCCTTTTGTTGTTGTTCTTCTTTTCCCAGCACTATTCTTTAAATAACTTGCACTATATGGAACTCTTACTTCATCACGATTAAAATGAGGTCTTGTACCATTTTTATAACAACATAATACTGCTTCATGACTTTTTTGCCAAAATTTTAAAGATGGTGTTGTTCTATTTGTATAATGCCAAATTAATGTTTTTACTTTCATATCTAATTCATCTTGAATATAAACTGTCAAATAAGGAATAATTTCACTAAAACCAAAAATAAACATTGTACCATTATTCATCAAAATTCTTCGACATTCATTTAACCAAGGTTTCGCCCATTCTACATATTCTTTATTTGTTAATTTAATCTTATTATTACCAAAACTTTTACCTACATTATATGGTGGATCAGCAAGTATACATTGAGCCGATTGAGATTCTAATTTTTTTAAACCATTTATACAATCTTCTAAATATATTTTATTTAATTCTAATTTCTCTTCTGACATATTTCTTTATCTTACCTAAAGAAATCAATTTCTTATTTTAATCGAATTAGATTATTTAATACAAATTAAAATCGATAAAAAACTTATCTATACATCTATTTGATTGACTATACTCGACCTTACTCGACCTTACTCGATCTTACGTGACCTGACTCGATTACTATCTTGTCTTAACAATGAATCAATTTAAATTGAAACTAAACATCTTGAGTGAAGATTCCATTTGGAAAACGCCCTCTGATGTTATTCAATCTCCTTTACGAAGTCCTAGAACTGAACTAAGTGCACCTACTTATAATCGCTTCTCTATCTGTCCTCGGACTAGTGGAACAGTGATTGTTGGTGAACAACTTGGAAAGGGATCTTTTGGAAAAGTCGAAGTTGTAACGATTCAAGATGAACATGCTGAACTCTCCGATGAAGTCAATACGCTCATTCAACCATATGTTGATGAGTTGTATTCGAATGATTACGCGAGAAAATCAGTTGTGTTTACAGAATCACAAATCGGCCTAGAACAAGGGATTGAAGAAGTTCTTATTCACAGGAAGATCAGCCAGTCTTCGGAGCATGTTCCTTTCTTTCACTCAGTGGATGAAGCGAATTCGAAACGTCTATCATGGATTGTTGAGAAATGTGACGGAGATATGATGGATTTCATCCATAAAGGTGGCTATATCAAGAAAGTTGAAGAAGATGATTTTACGTGGAATGATGTTCGTGAGTGCTTGAAACAACTCTGTGAAGGAATGGCTGAAGTTCATGAATTCGGAGAATGTGCACATTTGGATCTCAAGCCACAGAATGTGATGTACAGAATGACAAACGGAAAACCTCAATATTTGATTTCTGATTTCTCTGCTGAGACTTTTCAGAAATTCGATGATGAGAAGAACGTTCGTCCAAATCAATTCACACTTTCTTATGCTTCTCCCGAAATGGTTCAATACATGGTTCGCAAAAATGAAAATCCAACTACCACTCCAATTAACGGCCCAAAAGCTGATACTTGGATGATCGGTACAACGATTTTGACTATGTGCACTGGTAGCGTCCCACGGTTGGGTGGAATTTCACCTCAACTTTATCTTTGTATGGGAGGTCGTCCTGAAATTCCAGAAGCAATTCCCGAAGACATCAAAACCTTCTTGAATTTATGCTTTGCGGATATCAAAGAACGCCCTACTCCACTTGATTTTGCTAATCGTATTGCTGATTTGATTGAAACTGTATAAGAAATTGATTCTTTATGGAATGAACCATATAAAAAAATAATTCTTATGGAATGAACCATATAAAAAAATAATTCTTATGGAATGAACCATATAAAAAAATAAAAACCAACCCACATTAAATTTTATTCAGGACTGGAAAATTGTATTAATAAATCTCTTCGTTCTATTAATCCTTGTTTTACTAACTTTCTTAAACATTCATTCATATGTGCAAATAATTTTTTACTATGTGGCATATCTAATTCTAAATTATTATCACTTACTGTTGAGATCAATTCTGTGAAACATTTTATCTCTATCTCCGCATCACCTAAATTATGTTCTCCACCTCTTGTTACTAATCGATCAACTATTTCTTTATTTGTGAATTTACTCTCTTTTGGCTCTATTTCTTCCACTTCTACTTCATCTACTTCATCTTCTTTAAATTTTGATAATTTCTCTCTTAATTTTTCTATTTCTTTTTTTAAATGCTCGTTTTCTTCCATATATGTTTCCTTTTCTATAACTGGCTTTTCTTCTTCTAATGTCTTTTCTGGTACCATTTCCTTCTCTACTTCTTCTTCCTTACGATTTCTATTATTCGCATATGTTTCTAAAACTTCTTGAAAACTTTTTTCTACATCTTGATATTTTATTATATATTTTAATAATTTATTCAAAATATATTCTACCATTTTCTTTAAAGTACTATCTACTTGAGAAAAAATAAAGTGAGATTTATTCATCTTTACTCTGAAAATATCATCTATGTCCGAATTATTATATTTCAATTCACATCTTAAATTAACTGGAATATTTTTCATTTTCCATTCCAAAGAATCTGTATACAAGAAATGCCCATTTCTATTTACTAAAACACCACTTAACTTTTTCCTATTTGTTCTTAAAATATTTTCTTGATCACATACCATTTGCTCTTCTAACATTGTTATTGAGAAATCAATTGTACTACATTTTACTGACTCCATACGCTCATCTTCTACAAATCCTGTAAAATTATTCTTTGAAAATCTATAATATTTTCCATTATATTCAATAAAATAATTGTAATATTTTCTTCTATTCTTACGTTCTATTACACCAATTTTTACTGTCACTTTTTTATTTGTTTCAACTGACTTAAAATTTAACCAATCAACCGCTTCTAATTCTACTAATCCATTATATCCTTTAAAAGTATCAATATCATAATAAATTTTTGTATCTATTTTTTGATGCTTTAAAGAAATATCACGAATGATAGATACTAATTCTTTTGTAAATTCATCTTTATCACTTTCAATTATTGAACCCATTTCACCAATTACTACTGTTCCACTTATTTCTTTTGGTTTATTTACACCTGCTATTGTTTTCATTGTCTTTTGATAAAATCTTCTTAAAACTTCACTCGCATTATCTGAAGTACTTACATATTTTCCATATTCGATTTCTCCATTTGACCATTTTACTAATTTATCAGAATCCCATTCTAATTTTGAAATATCTGTACTTCCTACTTGTTTACTTAAAACTGTCCATTTTCCACCTAATGTTAAAAATGCTTCTTTTGCACCTATCCCAAATTTACCATGTTTTGTCTTTTCACTATCTTCATGTCTATACAAAACACTCATGCTCTCTAATTTTTCTATTGGCATACCAATTCCATTATCTGCTATTACTAACATATTGGATTTTCCTCTGTATTTGATTAAAATTTTATTGGAATTTGCGTCATCCGCATTTTGGATTAATTCCATTATTGAAGTTTTATGTGTATGCCCATTTCTACCATTACTGTGAGCCTTAACATATCCTTTGTTATCAAATGTTAATATCGCACGCATCGTAATATATAATTTATCACTATTCAATTGCTTATATAAAAATATAAATAATTAAACAAATCTAAATTAAAATAGATTTCCCTTCTATCAAATAACTTACAACATTACAAATTTCAAAATGAATAATATACAAAGATTACAATACTGTAATTTTTTCGCGTTATACGCTGGAACTTTTATATTAATGAGTTCTGGATTATTATTTGGTGATATATTAAAATTATTTGGTATATTGTCCGGTCAGGAAGCGGTTGAATATTATGGGGAAATTCATAATTCTCACATTAATAAAATTATACATATTATTGGAATTCCTATCGCTACTTATTACTTCTTCTTATTTGTACCAGAAATTTTATTTATGAATAAACAAAATGCACAGATTTTTATGACTTTTATTTATTATACTCTATGTATACATTATTGTAAAATTAATTTACATATTGGTATATGTGTATTTTTATCCTATTTATTTATTTACCATAAAGCTATGAAAGATTATGGGACTTATCCAAAATATCATACGGTAATATACTATTTCTCTCTTATGGGTTTAATTGAATTTATCGGCCATACTCTATTCGAACAAGAACAAAGCAGGTTTGGTGGTGTATTAAATGCTATATTATATTCTCATTATTTTAATACTCAAAAACTTATTGAATATATTAAAATTTAAAATCGAAAATAAAGAAGTATACATACCAGTTATTTCGTATTTATAATATGAAAAATCCATTCAAGAGTTTAAAGAAAAAATTTTTTCGCAAGAACAAAATTTTGCCAATTTCAGCCAGGGCTTTGAACCAAGATATTTTCGAAATCGTTTTTGAATATCTGGGAAAAGAAGAACATGAAGCACTTACTGAAAAAATTATTAAATTCATCAAAGATAAAAAAGATGATTATCGTGCATTCGGAGCTTTAAATCTTTTGTTGGGAGGATTTTCAGGTTTTTTCGCAATGGTAATGTTAGCAGGATGTGGGCCTTTTGTGGTCATTATTGGAGCATCCTCTGTTTTTGTTTTGTGTTTCTTTTTTGTACCATGTATATGTAATCATATCGAAAACCGTTTAATCACATGGTACAACAAAGTTCGTGGTAATGGCAAAATTAGTGGCAAGAATTTCTTGAAACTATTGCCACTACAGAAATAAAACTCTCTCTCTTATTTAAACTCTCTCTCTTATTTTCTTTACAAAAAAAAAAAAAAAATAAAAAAATGTTTAGTCATATTTAATAATTCGGGACTGGATACATTCAAACTACTTTGAAATGATGTTTATTCTCTTTATAACAATTATATAACTGATTTAATGTTTCATCCTTCAGTTTCCCTAATTCCTTTTTCAAAAAATCATTTGTTTCTTCATTATCATAAAAATCATTGATATCATTCATGAATTTTTCTTCATTTGGATCTATATCATCATTTTCATTTAAATCATTTAAATGCTCATAAACTTGAAGAACCTCTTCTACATTTTTATCTTTATCATATAATTCATCCATTACTTCGTGCTTATTTCTTACTTTCCAAGTATTATCCGCACGCACATAAATATCTTTTTGTCTTTTATTTGTATATTTGATTGTTAAATTTTCTGGTTTCTCTGGATTACAATATTTATATTGAATATATTTCTGTAAACCATTTATTCCACTTCCCAAAATTTGTGCTATCGCATTTTTATATTTTGGATTCTTTAAGAAATTAACATTTTCACTTCCATATTCATTCAAATTAATATTAATAATATTATTATTTGTAGTATTGTAAATATTTTGAATTTGAGGTTTTTGATTTTTAATTTGATCTTCCATCTCGGACACTTTTTTTCTTAATTTATCTAGCTCATCAAGTTTGTAATTTTTTTCCTTTTCTAATTCCTTTTTTATTTTCATGATTTCATTTGTTTCTTCTTCTTCTTTTTTTTTCTTAAATTCCATAATAGAAATTCTATCTTTACATGTTTTAAGATGGCGAGTTAAATGCCAATTATGTTTATATGAACGATTACAATACTCACAACTATATCTTATATTTTGGGATGTTTTTGTTGTTTTTTGGGATGATGTTGTTTTTTTTTGGGATGTTTTTGTTGTTTTTTGGGACGGTTTTATACATGGTTTTTTTCTATTTAAATGGCGTTCCAGTCGCCACTGTGCTGGAAATTCCTTACCACAACGATGACATAATACAGTCATTATTTATTATTATAACTAAATATATTATTTTAATATACAAATATATACTTATATATTTTTGTTGTTTTTATTTTTACGAATGGGATGGTATATTTTTTTTTGTTGTTTTTTGTTGTTTTTTGTTGTTTCTATTTTTTCTCTTTTTCATTTAAAGTATAATAAGTGTTAAATTCGAACAAATCGAATTAAAATTAACACTGAAAATTTATTTTTTTTTGTGTACATCCCATTTTTTTTTGAAAAAAAAAGAGAGAGAGGGGCTTTAAAAAAAAAAACTATTTCCAGGAAAAAAAAAATTTAATACCAAAAAAAAAATTTAACTTTTTTTTTTTTGTATTTCAAATTTCCTTTTTTTTATGGCCTCTATGGCCGATGACTGCCCCTGTCTTTCTTTTTTTATAAAAAAAAGTAAAAAATAGAGAAATTTAGTCCGTTTACAGTAAGTGGACATATTTTAAAATTATCGAAAAAAATATGTCCACAGACTGGCTAGTCTTATGAAAATCTTTACACTTTGCTGAAAATTCTGTATATTTCAGTTTTGCTTATTTTCCTCATTTTTTTTTAATTTTATTCCATTTTTTATTAAATTTATTATAATCGATTACAATTTATAATCATATGGGTAGCAATGCCGTAAACCCTGATGAACATCACCTAATTCATCATATAAAAATTGTTTTAGGAACGAACTATGTGCAACAACAGAAATGTTATTTTGCTTTGTTTCTTTAACATAATCCTTAAATAATTGTATTCGTTGTTTTAAATCATCAACTGATTCAAATACAGTATCATTCCAATATTGGGATTTTTCTTGAATTAGTGAAAAATCAACATGAGGAAATAATTTAATTAATTCTGATTTATTTTTTCGTTTATTACAGAAATGAACTCCTTGAGGATATTCCATCAGTTCATCTATTGCAACAAACTTTTTTCCACTATTCTTAAAAATATTAGTAGCAGTTTGTAGAGTTCTAGTTAGTGGAGATACATAGACAATTTCAATATTTTTTAATTCTGTCCATGTTTTACCAAGTTCAGTTGCTTCATTCTGACCCTTCTCCACCAGAGGCGTATCTGTATAATCTGTATACGCCTTATCACCAATGTCTTTCGCCATAACATTATGAACAGCTGTACCGTGTCTAATACACCATAATTGTTTGCTCATTTTTCATATATTTATTATTCCATAAATAATTTCAATTTTAATTAATTAAAGTAATAAATAATATTAACTTAATTAATTATTATATTTTCAAGTCCCATTCAAAAATAAATTAAAATCTGGAACATACAGCACATATTCCATAAGGAATATCATCTATATCATTAGTAAATATTTGTTCCCCATTCGATGAGTATATTCGTTCGCATAATTTACATTTAAAATCCATTGATTTTAAATAATTATCGACTATTTTCCAAATATCTGGTATCAATTTTTTTTCGGTTTTATTTCCCAAATTTAAAATTTCTGGTGATGGAGATTCTAGCCATTTTTTACAATGAATACAATATTTATTACAAGTTTCCAAATATTTAGAAAAATTATTTCCCATATGAGAACCATTAAATTTTTTAAGAATTTTTTTGTTCTGATTGATATATTTATGACCACAAAAGGAACAATTTTTACAATTTTTACATACAATATCTAAAAGATAATCACATAAATTATTGGTGTTGTCAAATATATATATATTATTTAATGAATCACGGCAAGAATATTTAATCCCTGAAGATTGTATTTCAGATTCAAAAAAAAATCTCAATCGATTTATAGGATAATAATTTCCAATTATTGTTTTTTCTAATTTTACTAACATTTCCCAAGTATAATTTTTATTTTTTTTCAATCGGAAAATTGTCATTTTATTATTTAATTATTTAATTAATACTTTTATTGTAGAAATTAAAATATTCGATTTTAACATATATTAACCATGCCAATCAGAAAACATCAAGGAATCGTACAAACAGGAGGACAAAAAGGTAAATTAAAAAAAGGATATAAATATTCCGGAAAAAAACTTAAAAGTGGTTTGCCACAAATAGTTAAAGTTAAAAAATCTAAAAATAAAACATATAAAAAGGGGGGTAAGGCATTAGCAACCGGATCATATGGTTGTATTTTTAGACCAGTTATTGAAAGATGTGATCCTTCAAAGGATTATAATGGCAAAGTTTCTAAACTTGCTTTAGATGCAGCCACTGATGGATGTCCAGAATTGAATATGGGTTTATTATTGAATAGTTATGATAAAGAATTTAAACATTTTTTGGCAGTTACAGAAATGTGTAAAGTAAATCCTAGTAGGAAAGTCATTACTATTGAAGATAAAGGAGAGTGTCCTGACTTAATCATTGACAACAAATTACATGATAATCTTATTATGCCTAGTGCAAGAATTGGTCTTGATAAGATATTTCGTCAGGAGTCAAAGTATAATTTCGGAATATCTGCTGATATAATAGGTAAAATTATTATGAAAACATGTGAATCTTGTAAAATATTAAGAGATAACGGAATTGCCCATTTTGATTTAAAAAATCAAAACATGATGTTTAAGTGGACAGATACAGATCCAAATCAACCAAAAATGGAATCATTTCTTATTGATTTTGGTAAAGAATTTATGCCTACATCTTGGACGGATTTTGATGATAACTTTATAGATTATTGGAACCCTATGTCATATGTATGGGCACCAGAAATTTGGCTTCAATTTGCTGATAGAGGGAATTATGATCACGATATAACAACGATTACAGAGGATCTAAACGATTTTGATAATACAAATAGTTGGTATTCAAGATATATTACAAATTTAAGAGACCAAGGAACAACTGGTTGGAAAAAATTTATTGATAAAGCAATGGTTTATCAAATAATAAATGGGATATTTTATTGGGCATCTTCTCCAGATTTTTATTGGTATGCTAGAAGAGAGATACAGTTTTATTATGTACCTCATTTACATGACAAAAAAAATGGTATAAGATTTAATAGTAAAATTGAAGCAATCTTAAAAGCTAACCCAGGATTAAAAAAATTATTTACAGAAATGTTAACAATTAATCCTAATAATAGACCGACTTTAGAACAAGTTCAAAATAAATTAGAAGAGTTACATTTTGTCAAAAATGAATGGGAATTTGAACCTAATCCTGAAGCAAATTGGTAAGATAAGATAAAATGCTTAGTGAAGTTGATTCTAAAAAAATTTGTTCAAAAGTAAAAGCTACTAAAAACTCTTATATAGTAATAATGTATCTTTGTAATTAATAATATTAACTTAATTAATATTATTAATTGAATATGAATACAGAAGAAATTAAAATTATTAAATATGCAAAAGTAATTAAAATTTATGGTAGAACTGGACTAGGTGGAGTAACTCAAGTTTTGGTTAGATTAATAGATGAACCAAAAAGAACATTAATAAGAAATATTAAAGGTCCAATTAGATTAAATGATATAATTACTTTATTAGAATGGGAACGTGAAGCAAGAATAAAAAAATAGTATAAAAATTGAATTTATTATAAAATAAATCAATAATAATAAAACCCGATACGGCCAAGGCTATGAAACATTTATTTGATATTGAAAATAATTTTAGAACACATTTAGGTGGAATAAAGAACTTTTATAATCTAAAAGATGATGAAACAATTAATAAGATTGATAAAAGTTTTAGACAAAGTATGCAACTTTTATTAAGAAGAAGAATGAAAAAAGTTCCAAAAAAAATTGGTTTCTTTCCAGTTGCAGGAAATCCAATACATTGGGGACATTTACTTACAGCATTTAAAGCATTAGCTAAATTTAAACTTGATAAAATTGTATTTATTTGTGGAGGTTATGATCCACGAAAACCTAAATTACTACCTCCGAGTATTAGATATCCAATGATAGAAATCGCATTAAAAATATTTAATAATTTGTTTGAATTATCAGATATACCTTTAAATAGTGAATATGCTACAAAACAAGGTGAAATAAATATTTTTAATGAATTAAATTTACAAAAGTATTCGAAATCAGTTATTCCATATTACATAGTTGGTTCAGATCATTTTAATTGGATAAAGAATGGCAAAGATGATACATTAAAAATATTAACAGAAAATATGAATAATAAAGAATTAAATAAAAAAAATTTTAAAGTTAATGCGATTTTTATTGCTAGAAATATTAATGAAATATCACAAGCAAAACAAAAGGAATTACAAAAAAAAGTAAATTTTGATATTTCTATATTAGTTCCTGACTTTTCTTATTCATCTACTCAAATCAGAAACGCATATAAAATTATTAATGAAAGATCATTTGATATTAGTATGTTAAAACCAGAAAAGTATAATCCATTTTTATATATACCTTATGGCGTATTTATACATATAAATTCGAGTAATTTATACTTATAAAACGAAAATTAAAATCGATTTTTAACCTACCTATACAACCGTTTTGGTCCCTCCGATGACACTAAGCAACCAGCGCAGTTCGAGGTATGTACTTTTGTATGTATCCTCACGGTCTCTCTCCACATGATACTTAGAGGTTCTCTACTTAAGATGTCTTGAATTCTGGACTATCCGTTTGGATGGAAAAAAATTCTTAATTCTTTTGGAGGGTTCCGGGTTCTTTACCCATGGATTCTATGCTTCTCTTTAATCTACAAGGGGCTTTGCCCTTGCGATACACGTCATATTATTTGACAGCCGTTTTTCCCGGTGTAATCCATGACAATTTATTGTCTATCGTAGATTGGAACCTGATGTAAGTTATTTGCGTGCCGAGCTGTTTTTTGGCTCCACAAAGACTATTTTATTTAGGGTGTATATTATTATACATTAAAAGACAAGTACTTTGAATTCGAAATTCGTATCGGAGAGGGATTGGTCTAGGAACTATTCCCCCCCCCCGAAATTGTTTATTTTCAATAAACATTTCAAATCTGAAAGTTAAATTTCGGGACTGGAAAATTTCTAACATTTTTTAGATTTACATTTAACAATTTCTGCTTTACCATTTTTTAATTTTTTACCAGAATATTTATAACCTTTTTTTAATTTTCCTTTATTTCCACCTGTTTGATGAATACCTCTATGTTTTCTTACTTTTTTTACTTTTTTTACTTTTTTACCTCCAGAGACACTACAAAA
>Ga0315316_10003287_pt1 | contig 11711 bp, 17 predicted proteins | sample M160m3416metaG_FD_203702 | JGI IMG/M metagenome (GOLD analysis project Ga0315316, IMG submission 203702) | Ammonia-oxidizing marine archaeal communities from Monterey Bay, California, United States - M1 60m 3416 | ecosystem: Environmental > Aquatic > Marine > Intertidal zone | place: USA...
CTGCTGGTAAATGGTCCTCATCTATCCAAACTAATTTATTAGGGTTTAGTTCTTGGCCTGATCCCCAAACATCAGCATCTGAGACACAAGTAAAACTAGCAGGGCCAAAACTATCTTTGCGATTGTAATGGCCTTTAGTCATAGAATTTTTAGCATCAACTTTTTTCTTAAACGATGCCCCAGTTTTAAGATGCTTCAGAATAACGGGATACCATAGCGAACCATCAACAGCAGCCGCTGCTCCCCATCGAACTGTAGCCGCCATCGACTGGTAAACCCGCAATGAATTAAATGGATGTTTATTTTTAGTGGTCATTTTCGATCCTTTCGATCAGTTAGTTTTGATCAGGCACACGGCCTGTTCCCAATAAATAGCAGTTGGTGGTCTATTGTGCAAACTATTAATAGGCATTGTAGGCAATTAACTAATAGCACCCTCAGAGCCAATATAAGCCGCTCTGAGAGCCGAAAGCAGTTTTTGATACTCTAGGTCATTAATACCCTGCTTCGGCGTTCCAGAGTAATTTCACTCTAAAATGCGGTAGTTTTAGCCTGAAATAAAAAAACCCCACCAAAAGGCAGGGTTTTTATTAGTTATTTAACTACGGGGCTAAAAGATCAGGGGTAAATGAAGCAGCAAATACATCATTACAAATATAGCCAACGCCCCTATAAAATCACCCAGCACGTTTCACCTCACTTTCAGCTATCGCTTTTTTGCGTTCGATCTGGGCAATGGCCTTCAAGAGAATTTTCTCTTTTCGGACCAAAGCCTTCACACGCCGCGATATTTTAGTCGCAGATTTCATATGCAGTTTGTGGGTCATTACGCCGCTACCTGAGCGATTTGCTGCCACGCATCGGACCCCATTATCTGATTAACCTTAGCACTCCGCTGGTGCAGTGATGCAGCAACATTGTCTTTATTCTTGGACCCTCGAACGCCGTAGTCATCTGAGTTATGGCTACTCCAGTAGGTCAACGTGGAGGCCAGCGCCCAAACTGATTGCCCACGCTGTGTGGCTTCAGCCTCGAACGTACGCATCAACTGTCCAGTCAGCCTTGGGGATACACCAGCATCAGTTAAAGTCTTTTCAGCCTGTTCTGATGTGATCGAACGATCAGCCCATTGCTGCCAAACCTCAATACGTGTCTTAAAGTTTGCAGCCTGTTCTTCGATGAAACCAGCAAACAATGCAGGGTCACATTTGGATGTATGGCGCTGTTTTTCTGATCCATCCTTATATGCCGTAGTTAAACTATTAAGACATGAAGCATCACGAACGCCGCTTTCGATAATTAACGGGGTTTTACCACCAAAGCTATTGATCCAAGAGAACTGCAATTCCAGCCAAGTCTCTTTATGCTGCTTCCCATAAACGTCAGATTTATAACCAGTCTTGTCCCTAAGCTGTCGGATTGGTTCGGCTGCCGATGGAAAGCGGTAGGTGGTTTTGCAGAACGCACCATTACCTGAAACCTGTTCCTCAAGTTCGATGTCTTTAAGGTAAGACGATGGTAGCGCTGTTTCCAAACTTTCGACTAGTACATCATGTACATCTTGGTTTTGGGCAATGCCGTATCTGTTACCAGTTAACCCCAAAGCCGCACCATTATCTGTTCTGATAACTGCCCTAGCTAAATCACTAGGAACATCTTTACCGATATCATTAAACATATAGTTCAGGTCAACGTGTGCTGCTGAAAAATTACACTTATCCAAGGTAGGGAATTGGACTGCGTTTGAGTTGAAGTTTATTACATTATCTAATGGCATTTAAGCCTCCTATTAAAAGTTAAGTTGGTTGGTGAAAAACACCTTGAGAGAGCCGCCGCATCAACGGCTCCCCTAGCTATTTTTCGTTAGACAACTCGAAAGCCGAAATGGTCAGCAATTTCACGATCTTGTTTTGGCATACTCAAACCTTCAAAAATCGGGATAAAGCGGTCACCATTTTGCATAACAATATGTTTGGCAAACTGTAGACCATGCCCTCGAAGCGCATAATCAAGTTTAGCCATTGTACTGTAAGAACGAGCCGATTGGATTTGCACGGCTTTTTTAATGTACTTTCGGTTTGTAGTGGTTAGCATTTTAATCTCCAATGCTTTTGCTGGTTCAAAAGAAAAAGGCCAGTCCATCGAACCATAAATGGTAAAGGCCCCAGTAATACACTAGTTGTTTGAACAATCTGAAATTGCTCTGCATCTCATTACTCTAATGAAATGCGGCAGGGTTAAATCGCCAATAGCGACTTGTTCCTGACGGCTTTCAGAAAAGTATGATGCGGCGAGTAAAGCAGAAATGTCTTTTGGCATTTTGCTTTTGTGGGTCACGGCTTCCATTTGAGCCAGTTGGTTTATTGTCAGCATTTAAACTCCTATTGTTGCTGTTTCAATTAGACACAGTGATTGCGTCTAACATTTCCATACCAGCTACTGTCGAATTGTGCAAACACTAAATTGGCTGAACTGCCTATTAGTTATTCCACCAAAATGCGATGAGCTATTGTTAGATTTTCTATTGTTTAATTTACTCTAAGCCGATTAATTTTTTTCTCCCCCTCATACCCCAGCCCAGCACCAATAGGATATACTGAGTGCCTAAGTCCTACTAGTATAGGGAAGTATAGGCTTTATCGCGCGGGGAAATTTCTTTTTTGCCGCCCTGTTAACTTTTTTATTGACAGTCTGTTTGGTGGCGTAGTAAGTGTTAGCAGTCAAACCAACAAAGGAATACTGACATGAAAACCGCTACTATCAAAATAACCCAGCGTATGCTGAACAAGTCTATCATTGACGCCAACAAGAGCGTTGTTGAGTTCGTTAAGGAATACCTACCTGTAGACTATGACGATCTAGAGTGGAACCGCCTGAATGGTAGGAATCCAAGAGTTGCCTATGAATCAAAGTTCACTGACGGCTCTCTCTCTGAGGTTCGCTGCTATCTCAGGCCAAGGGGTGATAAGCTCCTGTCTATTAAGAATATCACCAAGAAGGCTGCTGCTGGTGATACTGTTACCTTCTCTCATTATACTGGGGTCACCGAAACAGGTCGGAACTGCTACATCACTATTGATGTTACTAAAGGAGAAGCGGCATGATGCTTAAAGTGTATTTTGACTATGGTTCCGCAACAGAATTAGTCGCTACTTTTAATGATGAAAAAACATATATGATTTGTTTTCCTCACTTAGAAGCTTACGCAAAACAACTTGGTGCTGAAGTAGTAGAGAGTATGGAAGGAGAAGCGGCATGATTGCTGATAAAACCTATAAGGTCAAAGTCTGGGATCACAATGACGCTGTGGTGTACGTTTATGAGCATCGGTACGAGAAGACTAACCCCAAGGATAAAGAGTGCCACAAGCATAAGCACTGGAAGGAGGTTATTACTGCCGTTCCAATAAACTTTGGGTACGATAATACTCTGACTGAGAGCATGGTTCTAAAGAAAGTACAGGCAATAGCTAATTCTTTAGAGGCTGCATATGAGTATGAGACTGATGGCTACGAAATCGGTATATCATACACCATCAACTATAACCGCCAATACGTAAACGCATAGGAGAATTACTATGAGACTGTATCAAAGCAGTAAAGGCCAGTGGGTAGGCACTCAGCGTGATGCTCAGAAGAACTTCCCTAGAGACTGGCGTGAGGTTGACGTACCTACTTCTAAAACAGAGTTAATCGAATGGTTAAATCTACATGAAGTAGGGGCATCAAGGGAGAGGGCTGTTGGGCAAGAAATTGTTACTTCAGCCCCGCACCCTGATAAATTAAACCCAGAGGCTTATAGTTGGGTGCAGTGGGCCTATGAAACCCTGAAGCGTGGTAACAAGTCTGAGGCTGAAGGTATGCTCTTCAAAGGTCTTACTTACCAGAAGGAGTTGTCTAATGGGTAAAGCTCCTTATGTAAGACCCCGAATGAAGGGCAATACTATGGTCTACAGGATCAGGCCAACACCACCTGTTCTTGAGGCATTTCCCCATCTCACTATTGAAACCTACGACAGTAAGACTGAAGCCAATGAGCGTGGCTATGAGTTAAAGCGTAAGTTTGAGGCTTGGAAGTCTGGCAACCATGATGAAATATTCATAGATGACCGATCTGTTGAGAAATTGGTTAATCTATACAAGGAGTCAAACGCATTTAGAAATATTACTAAGGAAAGCACTAAGCGTTCATACCTTGGTCACTTCAGACACGTTCTTTCTGTGCAAATACGTAATACATCTTTTGCTAAGATGCTTGTGTCAAACGTAGACTACAACTACGCACAAAAACTGTATCAATACATACAGGATGACGTATCAACACACAAAGCTAATCACACAGTAAAGGTATTAAAGCTGGTATGGAATGAAGCTCTTAGGTCTGGGAAGGCCAAGAGCAATCCATTTTCCCTATTGAAACTACCAAAGCTCCCTGACCGTGAGGTAATGTGGCCTGAAGAGCATATTACTGGGATGATTAAGTACTGTGATGAAAATGGTAGGCAGAGTATGGGAACTATGATTACCCTGCTCTATGAGTTCTGCCAGAGAGTTGTAGACATCAGGCAAATGAGGTGGAACAATATCCAAGATGGTATATGCGAGTTTACTCAGGAAAAGACTGGCGCTCGTATGTCTATCCCAATAACCCCATCTGTACGAAAACGTCTTGATATGCACCAGAGGCATAATTCTGATAATTTTATACTGAGGGAAGAAAGTACAGGTAAGCCCTACACCCAAGACCGCGCAGTTAAATCTTTTAGGAGATTGGCTAAAGACTATGGGTTGCCTGAAGTCCCAATGGCAGGACACTACAATGAGGATGGTTCCCAGAAGTATTCAAGCATTTGGTTAAACGACTTGCGCCGCACAGGGGCTACCCATGCTTCTCGCGCAGGGTGTACTGACCGTGAGCTAATGGCTCTTACAGGCCATAAGAACCCCAGTATGCTTATAGTATACGCCAAGCAGGGAAACATTGAAGCTGCAAACGCAATGAAGAAAAGGGGAATACTATGATCCCACATAGCCACGACCTAAATCCTCTTCTACAAATTGATCATTCTACTAAGTACAAGGTGATTGAGGTGTATGATAAGGAAGGAAACTATGTGGAGCGAATTGCCTGTATGGGTCCAGAGCTACCTATTAGTAAATTAAATAAGCTGCGCTTGGGGGCTAAGTGGCACAATGCAAAGAATAAACAATGGTATGAGCGAGTTGCCTGATGATAGAATACTTTACCGCGCTCATAATCCAATACTCAATACAGGACTACTCAGCCAAAACGGAAATTTGGTTTGAGACAGAGAGGGAGTGCCAACAGGCGTTTCAGTTTGATGAAATAGCGTCCCCACTATACGATTACCTTATGGATATGTATGGTAATGATATAATGATGGGTTGCCACCCTAGTAGTATTATCTCTAGGGAAACACGGCCTCGCACTAGACCTACTGAGGGCAAATAAAACCACTTAACTATTATTAGCCGCACAAAGATGATTCTACTAGGGGGACTATTACTTCCTAGTAGATTTTTGGCACTTTTGGCACATTGCCAAACTACTAAAAAAAGTGCCACTTTTATTAACAGACTGCCGTAACCCATTGATTTTATTATATTTGGCTCCGGCGGTAGGGATCGAACCTACGACAAATTGATTAACAGGTATTGTTTAAAATCAATGACTTACGCATACTTTGGCAGAATGACTGTGACCGTAAATTGGCGTTAAACGCATCTTATTAGGTGTTGACATAAGCATTTTGCTAAATAAAATAGGGCTGTCCCGCACAGGGACAAATAGTATAGGACCAACCAACCATGACCTACCAAGAGCAATTAGATATTATAAAGGCAATACCTATTAAGGAAGGTGATACGAAAGTAATTACTTGTCCATTCTGCTACGGCGAAAAGAAATTAGCACTGTCTAGACTTGATGGTAAATTACTTTGGTACTGCTACCGCGCATCCTGTAATGGCAAGGGAGTACACCACGGCAACCGTAGTAAGGCTGGGGTACACAATTACTTAAATAAAGTAACCAAAGACAAAGTATCTCGCAGACCTATACCAGAGATAGTTACTTCTGTAGACAATCACCCCCCTGCCCTGAAATACCTAGAGTCGGTTAATAGCCTACAGGCTCACCAGCAGCGTCTTGTGAAGGTGAAGTATGCTCCGGCTGATAATAGAGTATTATTTTATAGTAGAGGCTCCCACGGGGCTGTAGGGCGTTCTCTGAGTAAGTATGGGCCTAAGTGGATTTCCTACGGGCATATCCCTGATGGCATCCAAGTAGGTGATGGTAAAACCGCTGTATTGGTAGAGGACGCACCCTCTGCCTGTAGTGTTAGTAGAATAGATGGACTAGTGGGAATAGCTTTATTAGGGACCACAATTACTTCTGGTATTAAGAAAACACTTAGTAATTACAATGAAGTGTATTTAATTCTTGACAAAGATGCCGCTTTAAAGTCAATATCCCAGTTACGTAACGTCAACAAAAATATGAAAGTGCGATTAACGAGTATAGATTTAAAGCTAATGACTATTCATAAAATAACCCAAATTTTAATAGGTTAAAGGGAGAATGATATGAAATGCAGAGCCATATGTCTAATAGACTACGATATTGACGGCGGTTTTAAAGCCGCTGCGGAAGAAGAAACTAAACTAGAAGCGGCTATTAAAAGTCTAGTTAGAAATAATAAGGGTGTAGTACACCACCAGATAGAAATGCGTGAGCGTAGAGGTGAAGTGGCCCCCGATATTACAAAAATGAAATTCAGAACTAACTGATACTAAAGTATATATTACTAATACTTTAAAAAATGGCTCCTATTCTACTGGGAGCTTTTTTTTTGTTCTTGACGTTGGCATAATATGCACTCTATAAGGAGCCAACTATACCACGCTAAGGACACTACTACATGGATAACTCCCTCTTAAAGAACTGCTTGAAGTTTGACTTCTTTGAGCAGAACAAGGCTAAACTACGCGCATCTCTATTTGAAGACGAACTAAAAGAAGTATACGAAACTATTACTGCATCCCATGAAAAGTTTGCTCAAGACATAACACCCCTAGAGTTATTTGCTTTCTGGAAGTCTAACAATCCCACGGCTACTGCTGCATGGTCAGCAGAGATTGAGGATACTATTAATGTTACTGCAAACTCTGAGGACATAAAGCCAGAGATAGCCAAGGACGTAATAGAAAACCTATGGCGTCAAAGCGTAGGACTAGACATTGCCAATTTAGGTATACGAATGTCTGAAGGTACTATTGAGGCTATGGATGAATTAAACATCCTACTTGATCGTGTATCAGATGGTTACCTACCAGATGATTTTGGTGATCCAACCACGGATGACATATACGAACTACTGGCGGTTACCTCTGATGAGAATAGGTGGCAGTTTAATATCGAAACACTTAGCAGAGCAATATACGGCATTGGTGCTGGTGAATTTGCTGTGGTCTTCGCCTGTCCCGAAACAGGGAAGTCTGCCTTTATCATATCACTCTGTGCTGCTCCGGGGGGTTTCTGCCAACAGAACGCCAAGGTATTATACTTAGGCAATGAGGAAAGCACCAAGCGTACAAAGCTACGTGCTATTCAATCATACACTGGTCTTACCCGCGCAGAGATAGAGTTTGATCCAGTGGCGGCAGTTTCACGATACTCTGGCATCAAAGACAATCTCATTATGAAGGACATCCAAGAGTGGGATGTTCAGAAGATGGAAGCCTACATCAGCAAGGTTAAGCCTGACTTGGTTATAATAGATCAGGCAGACAAGTTGGCTGTTGCTGGTAATTTCAATGCAGGGCATGAAAGGCTGAGAGAATTATACAGACGGCTAAGGGAAACAGCCAAGAAGTATAACTGTGCGGTGATAGGTGTCTCCCAAGCGTCTGCTGAAGCGGAGAACCGCTCTAGGCTGACCATGACTATGATGGAAGGTAGTCGTGTAGGTAAGGCTGCTGAAGCCGATTTGATAATAGGTATTGGTAAATTAAACAGTGGCGAAGAAGATGGCCCTGATAATAGCCGTTTCCTCACTGTAATGAAGAATAAGCTGTCTGGATATCACGGCACTATCTCTTGCAATATTCAGCCAGAGGTGAGCCGCTATGTTGTCTGATGTTCCTGACAATCTCGACTACTGGATGAATATGTTTGGTGTTGTCAAACCTAAGAAAGAGGCTGAACCAGAGCCTCTAGAAGTACGTACCTATGAATACAGACCAATCCAACTAGATGCCAATGGAGAACCACCGTTTTGAATATATTGATATTAGACCTTGAGACTACCGTTGAGCGGTATGAAGGTAAGACCGACAACAGCCCCTTTAATAAAATAAACAAGTGTGTTGCTGCTGGGTATGGTTTCTTAAACAATGCCAGTGAAATGACTGTACATATGGATGTATACTTCCACAATGATGTCATAGAGCCTGACGAGCATGAGAGGCTACAGGAAGCCTTGGATAAGGCATCTACACTTGTGTGCCACAATGCCAAGTTTGATATTATCTGGCTACTGGAGATGGGCTTTAGAATACCCGACAAAGTATACTGCACTATGATTGGGGAGTACCTTCTCTCTAAGGGTCAAAGGCGTCCACTGTCACTTAAGGAGTGTGGCATTCGGCGTAAGCTAGAGAACCTAAAGAAGACTGACCTAGTAGATGAACTATTTAAGGGCGGCACAGGGTTTGAGGCCATGCCTGTCGATACCATGCTGGAGTATCTTGAGTCCGACATAAGAACAACGGCTGAATTATATCAGGCCCAGATGGGTGACTATGAGAAGGAAGAGAACCAGTCTCTTGCCCCTGTAATTGATTTAATGAATGAAATGCTCATGTTCTTGGTTGAGATTGAGCGTAATGGTACAGCCATTAATCTAGACACTCTGGAAAGAGTGGAGCTAGAGTTTGAAACGGAGAAGCAAGAACTAACTGATCGTCTTAATGAGATAGTCGAAGAGGTCATGGGGGATACTCCTATTAATTTAAATAGCGGGGCCGACATGACCAAGGTGGTGTATTCCCGTGAGGTTATTAACAGGGATGCTCACCAGCAAACTTTCAATATAGGAACTAACGCTGCTGGGAAGACACTTATGCCGCCTAGAATGAAGCCTAGAGAGTTCTCTGCTGCTGTTAGATCAACTACGAGTGTGGTACAGAAGACTATAGCCAGAAGATGCCCCGACTGTATGGGCATGGGGTCTATTCAGAAGTACAAACAGGTTACCAAGACAAAGAACGGAAAGAAGTACCGTGTTAAGGGTGACGCCTATAAGAATAGAACTAAGTGTAAGGTTTGCTCTGGTGCAGGGGCAATATATGCACCGACTGGTGTAACGGCGGGTTTGAAGATGACCCCTAAGAGTCCGTACTACGCCAGTATTAATGGTTTTAAGACTGACAAGAATACTATTAAGCTGCTTATACAACAGGCTGAAGGCAAGGATAATCACATAGCTGTAGAGTTCCTTACTAAGATCAGCCGCTTAAATGCTATCAGTACATACTTGGATAGCTTTGTTAAAAACATACAGATAGGTACACGGTCTACTGGTCTTCTACACGCTAACTTCAACCAGTGTATTACCGCTACTGGTAGATTAAGTAGTAGTAATCCCAATTTACAGAACCAGCCCAAGAGAGGGTTTCCTGTACGCAAGGCTATTGTTAGCCGCTTTGGTCCAGATCATTTGATCGTTGAGGCAGACTTCTCCGGCCTAGAATTTAGAATGGCTGGTGAATTAAGTAGGGATAGCCAGATCATCGCTGATGTTTTAGGCGGCAAGGATATACATAAGCAAACTGCCTCTATTATTAACCAGTGTGATCCCTCTGAGGTGTCCAAGGATATGAGACAGGCTGCGAAGCAGTATTCCTTTGCCCCATTATATGGTGGACAGGGGGCTTTAGAGCCACCACACATTCAGACGTATTTCTCTGAGTTCTTTAACATATACGAAGGTTTAAAGAGTTATCAGGAGCGTCTGATGACGGGGGTACTAAAGAATGGAATAGTACAAGTACCCAGTGGTCGGCAGTATAAGTGGAATAATGTAATTCGCACCAGAAACAACAGGGTGACCCACGCCACTCAGATAGTTAATTACCCAATACAAGGTTTTGCCACAGGAGACTGTGTGCCTCTAGCCTGTATACGTGCCTTAAAGTTGTTTAGGGCCAATAACCTCAAGAGTAAGCTAATTTTAACAGTACACGATAGCATTGTGGTGGACTGCCATAAGAGTGAGCTTGAAGAGGTGAAGAGACTACTATGCCAAGCAATGACAGGCATAGATAAGGAGATGGAAAAGCGGTTCAACTACAAGTCTGTTGTTCCCTTTGATATCGAAATAAGCGCTGGAACTAATTGGCTTGAACAGCACGAATTAGTGTTGACTAATGCCACCTAGTTGTAGTAAAATGAAGGTTCATAGTTAAGGATTAAACATGACCAATCTTGTAGTAAAAGAAGGTGACCTGAACCTTGCTGATATCGCCTCTGCGTTAGGTGCAGCACAAACAGGTAAAAAGGGACCAAGCATCCCAGCCCTCAAAATAAACTCACAGGGCGAAGACGCTAATGGGGTGCAAATTCCCTTGGGTGCATTCTTTTTGAATACCCCAGTCGAGGAACGTGTGTATGCAAAAGATAATGTACGGTTCCGCGCTTTAAGTAATCATATCCAGTACCAACACTGGGGTGAGGAAGGACTTATAAATAAGTCTATATTACTTCAATATGCTAAAGATGAAGGCAGGGATATGTTAGGTGGCTACAACTGTAATATGCCTACGTATGAACAGTCTAAAGACTTTACTGAGGAACAGCGTAAGAAGTATATTGGTATTGATAGATACCGTATAGTTCGTGGTGTGGTGTCGTATACGGGAAAGACTGCTTCCGGCGAAGAACGCACAATAGAAAATCAACCATGTGTTCTATCGCTAAAGCGTAAGAATTATGGTCCATTCTACCACGATGTTTTAAACCGCATGGGTGATAGGATGATTTGGGACTTTGAGAGTATTCTCAAGGCTGAGAAGCAGTCTTCTCCCAAAGGTGCAACATATTATGTAATGCACTTCCAGCCACAGTTTGGTGAACCTTTTGAAATGTCACAGGTATTATATGACAGTATTCAAGCTGTTGCTGGACTTGTTGCTGGGGAAAACTCCCGCATAGAAGAGGCATGGAAGAAGATAAATTTGGACCATGCTGAAGCTATGATAGAAGAAAAGTTAGTTGATACTCTTGAAGAGCTAGAGGCTGACGTTGCTTAGATGGGCGTTGTCCAAGGAATGAGTAATATGGTATACCACTCAACCAGTGGTATATCATCCTCCACCGTTAAAACGGTTTATAAAAAATCTCTAGCACACTGGAAAGGCGAAAAGCGTACACAGACTGCTGCTTTCACTATGGGAACAGCCGTCCATGCACTTCTTCTGGAAAAAGACCGTAACTTAGTAGTAAAAGGGCCAAAGACCCGCCGCTCTAAGATATTTACGGACAAGGAAGCTACTCTAAAAGAAGATCAGGTTCTCTTAACTGAAGTAGAATATGCTGTTGCTAATAAAATGGCTAAAACTACTCTGAAAAACAAGCATTGTAGAAAATACCTAGACCATAATGACAGGGTGAATGAGGTAAGCGTATTTGCT